>Ga0078972_1003926_pt1 | contig 42804 bp, 26 predicted proteins | sample YelNatPaOPGAMG01_FD_67568 | JGI IMG/M metagenome (GOLD analysis project Ga0078972, IMG submission 67568) | Hot spring thermophilic microbial communities from Obsidian Pool, Yellowstone National Park, USA - OP-RAMG-01 (SPADES assembly) (version 2) | ecosystem: Environmental > Aquatic > Thermal...
GAATACCAGCAGCACGTTTTTCTGACAATGTCTGTTGAGGATTTGTCGTAAGGTCTATCATTGATATTATTTGTTCCTTCGGCATTCCTAATTCATTTGCTATCACTTCAACTTCATTTAACTTAATACCGGCTTCTAATTTTTTAACCGCCTCTTGTAATTGTTCATTATTTTGCCGTTTAGCAAGATTCTCTATCAAACTAATAGAAGTTCTCTTCCCTTCAACAACATCCTTTATATCTTTCGCTTTAACACTTTCTACAGATAAACCAAGCTGGTGTAGGTTTACTACAACATTTTTTACTTCCTTTATCTTTTCTTCATCAAACCTTAAGTTTTTTTGTTCATCTAATGTTATACCTAAAACTAAAGAAGCCACTTCAGATTTCTGTTGAGAAATAAGTTTATCTGCTATATTTTCTTTTTGTTTTTCAAACTTTTTAGACAACTTTGTTAATTCTTTTTGTGCTTTATATACCTCAGGATACTTTCTTCTTAAACTAAAAGCGACTTTCATCTGATCAATTAAAGATGGATTCTCCTTATTTTGCAACTCTTTTATAATGTTAATATAACCTTCATATTGTTCTACTGTCAATTTGCTCAATGATGTTTGTAAATTCTCGTTAGCAATAACCATTTGATTTAATATATTCAATAAAGTGTTTAACTGATTCAAAATATTTTTGTCTACCGAAGGTAAATTTTGTACTTTATTTACAACTAACTCTATAACTTTACTTACATACTCTTGCTGTTTAACATTTACTATTTCATCAAGTTCTTTATCAGTTAGCGCGGATATAACCCCAATACCTTTATCATCAGGAAGGACAGCTTTTAGTAGGTTGTAAATCTTTAAAATCGTGTTTAACCTGAAATGTTGTTGTGGAGTAAGTTTTTCTGTAGATTGTTGAGTCGGTTGTATGCCAATTTGTTGTAATATTTCTTGTTGCGTCTTTTCCGCAACACCATTTTGATTAAGTATTTCTTTTGCTTCTTTGACAGTAGGTGGTGATTGTTTTTGTTGTTGTATGAAAGATTCTTCTGCAAGAACTACTACTTTTTGTCCTGCTCTTCTTAGTGCCTCTTGTTCGTTTTCTAATTGAACTTTTTGTAAGTTGTCAGTTATAATATCTATTGTCCAGCTACCTTTTTCATTTGCTGCTTTCCTTAATCTTTCAACTTCTATCGCGCTCTCTATTGAGGCCAAAGATATTATATCTTTTGTATAAGCTGAAGTATCAAACCTGTTATTTCCAAAGGGATCTATACGCCCTGCTGCTTGTAACATCTGCGTCTCTGTCATAAGGTGTGGTTCTAAAAGCCACAAAGTTGCTTGAACTTTTTCAGCAGTTGCATTTTGTTTTTCTTTAAACACATTTGCTGCATCCAACATCTTACCAACATTCCACCCACGGCCTAAAAGATAAGCATCTGCAATAACAAATTTGTATTTACCCTGCATAACTTCCTTCCTTAACTCTTCTAACTCTGCATCAGAAACATCAGGACCTACATATTTGATTTCTTCTTCAGAAATCCCTGATTCTATTAATGTTTCATATGCCATTCTACTTATTGCAGAGTTAGGTGTTAAAATAAGGTTAAAGTTAGCAACACCTTGGTTATTCATATGTCTTGTTGCTTCTATGATAAACCTAACCATACCTTTTTGTGTCTGGAATAGACGCCAATGTGACTCAACTTTTGGAGCTGTACCATTCTTCTCAAATCCCATCCTGCTTAAAACTGAACTATCTACACCTTTTGAAACTGTTCCTGTAAGCCCAACTATATCGCTAAACAAACTCATTGCAAATACAGAATTTGAGATATATGTTTCTGCATTCGGTTTTGAAATATCAACATTGTGTTTTACTTCAAGAACTTGCATCATACCTGAAGGTAACATTAAATTCTCAACTCCACGACCTAAATTTGTTACCCATACACGACCATCTTTAACATAATACTCATTGCCTTCTTTTAACCCATGTGCGCCTATACCATTCCACAAGTGTTCTATAATCTCTGCTTTTGAGAACAGACCTTTAAATTCTTGCTCAAGTTCTTCTGCATGTTTTGAAATCAACTCTCTAACATCAACTTCTTCTGCTTTTTTACTGACTTTCTGTTGTAATTCTTTCGTATCCTCTTTAACTTCGAGTCCTAATATCTCTTGAACTAAACTCTTACTGCCAAACTGCCATATCTTAGATATCTTTATAACTTTATCTCCAATCTTTATTGTCCCTTCATACACATTTGATTTTTCATACAAATCTTTAGTAATCCTTTCTAATTCATGGAAATACTTAATTGCTCTACGATTGTTGACTAATTGCTCAACTTCTGAAGAAACTTGTTCTTTAGATATACCTTCAGGAACAGAAATTTCTTTCATAATATCATCTTTACTTTTGCCATTTTTAACTAATTCACCGATATTTTCATACATCTGTCTAACCTGTTGTAAATATTCAGCATTTTGGCTTGCTGATTGTAAATCTCTGTTAACCCTTGCTAAATCTATACCAATATCTCTATATTTCTCTACTAAGTTTGCTATGTCTGATTGTGTCACTTTTGTCTTTATAGACAATTTAGAAAGTTCTTCATAATATTCTACAAACTTGTCTGCTTTATAATATTTACCCATAGAAACTGCTAATGCCTGCATCGGTATTGTAGAGAAGAAATCAATCTCATCTGCTACTGCAGAACCTATTCTATCTAATGGTAAGGAAATATCTGTTATTTCTCTGTTGTAACCTTGAGATAAAAGTAAATTCAATGCTTGTCTCGCTTGAGTAGCATCTTCAAATGTAACTCTACCTTTAGCATCTCTTGTTACTTTTATACTATTTTTATTTAACAACTCTATATTTTGTTTCCCATATGGTTTGTCTTCAGATAAAAGTTTAGAAAATGTATCTGCTATAAGACCTGACCATATATCATATGTCGTAACTACTATTGAAGCAGAAGCAAGTTTTTCTCTAAGTTCTTGCGGATTTTGTCTTGATTTCTCTAAGTCATCAGAACTTATAATTACTACACTACCCAACAAATCGCCAAAAATACCTGTGATATGTTTATAGACATCTTTAGCATTATCAATTGTATTACTAAATACTGCTACAAATTCAGTTTGTGGTGTCTGAGCTCTTAACAACATAGCTGATGCTACAGCTAAGTATGTTTTTCCACCACCTGTCTGTAGTACATGAGTGTATCTATGTTGTTGCTTCTCTTCAAACATAGCATCTACTATATTAACAAATGCATCTACTTGTGCATCATTAAACTTAAAGTTTGGATCTTCTTTCCATTCTCTAACTCTCTGTTCAACAAAAGAAATTAATACTGCAGCAGGAAGTTTATCAGATATTTTTTCAACTAAATTATCATATCTTGCTAAAATAGAACTAATTAATTTTTCTGTTTTATCTTTTTGCGGTGATCCATCTTTAAGCTGCTCACTATAAATCTCTCTTAATTTTGCTTCAAATAAACTTCTTACTTGAGAAGAATCTTCTTGTTTAACAACTTCTTCTGCAAAATCTACAATATCTTTTATTTCTCTTCTTACTTCTACAACTCTACCATAACTTCGCTGAGCAACCTCTTTTATCTCATTAAACTTTCCTTCATTAGCTTTGACAAAATTATTAATACCTTCGCCATATATACTCTCTTCTACACCCGTTATTCCATTTACAACATTAAGTTTTGCTATTGTGCTTAATAATAAATTCGTAAGTTGACTATTTCCTTCTATCTGTTGTAAATCTAAATTCCTAATTGCATCATTAATCCTACCAACTTCAGAAGAAACCTCACTGCCAACTAATCTCCTTTCTGCCAACACAGTTGATGCAAAGTTTAATAAAATAAGTTTTGTCTGTATATCAGTAGAAGTATCTTCTATATTTCTTAAGATTCTCTCTATATTATACTTACCTACACTATCAACTATACTTTGTAAAACAGGTGGTGTTTCTGTTTGCTTTAAACTAAGTTGCTGAATTGTCCATAAATTTATCATATTTCTAAGTGAGAGATTTGAAGAAACCGCTGAGGTAAATAAATTAAGCAGTTGTGAATTACCTTTTGCAAGTATAACACTTCCAAGTAAATCTAATGAAGGTATAAGTTGATCTATTGTCTGCTGATATACATCAATTTCTTGTGGTGAGGACTCTTCTCTTGAAACTGCAGGTTGTATCTCAAGGTTGCTTAATGAAACAGCTAATGTAGTAAATGGTTTTGAAATATCTGCTGGGTTAGTTTTAATTCTACTATTTAACAAGAATGAGCACACATCTGTCAATTTTGAAATGTTATTTATTGAAGGTGTCTGTTGTACTAATTCATTGAGTCTACTTAAACCTTCTGAAAACGCACTATGGAAATTTTCAGAATAATCTCTACCTTCCAATACAGGAATTGTATTAATCACAAAATCTGATAAAGTATCAACATCGTTTGAATTTTTAATTGCACCAATATTTAATTCGCCTCTCTCATTGATTGCACCTAACCTATTTACATTTGTTAAAAATCTTATTTGCTGTTCAGTTGTAAGTTTTGATATTTGAGGATTACTTTGTAAAAACTTAGAATTTTGTGAAATAACATCTCCTATCTGAACACTTTCTTTTATTAAACCTGCATCTGAAACTGCTGCTACTGAAACCATTATGTCTCTTAATTCTTGTGTAGTTTTTGCTGAACCAACAAGTTTAGCAGATATTTCTCCTACATTAATCCCGCCACTGCCTAATTTTTGTTCTAAAACACGATTAATAGATTGAACAGCTAATGGTGTTGCTTTTGTTATATCTAATTTCTTTATACTATCAACATTGCTAACATATCCTGAATCTACTTTTGAAAGTCTTTGCGAAAGTTTAGCATTTATGTTTGTTACATTTGGTGTTCTATCAAATAATTCTTGGAAGACTTCATTAGCTCCGTGAGGCAAAAACTTACCACCAATCCAACCAGGAATGACCTCTTGAAACCCTTCTTCGTATCCAAATTTCCAAATTCTGTTTAATAGTTGGTTACCAAATGAAACATTATTCCCAATATAAGATATCGGTCTCATAATTGTTCCCAAACCCGGCACACTTGTGACAATTGGCGATAGTAACGGCATAGCAAATGCAACCCCTAAACTGAACATCCAGATATCTTTACTATATATAGTTTGAGTTGTCTGTTCAGATAATTTATACAGTGCACTTATAAATGAAGATGAATAAGAAAGAGAATCAATTGAGTCAATTAAATTTAATCCTAATTTATCTAAAGCGTATAAGCCCGGAACACTCTTTAGAGCAGTTACAACTTTACCTCCAGTAAAATAATTAATACCTGCTAATATACCTGTAAACCCACCTTGGAAATACACAATATCTTGGACCATCCCTACTGTGCGTGGGATCAAATAATCTACTCTGAGATTATTTTTAAGCTGTGCCATTACACCTAATCCTGTCTCAGGATCTACAAACGCTCTTTTACCAATATTCAACAAATTACCTATTGTATACCCTACTATACTTAAACCACCAACTACCTCCCAATCAAATTTTTTATCACCCCAGCCGAATAGTACCTGCGAACCTTCATAGGCAACTCCTGCAACAAAACCAACAGATCCACCCACGACACCTTTCCAATTCATCATTGTGTATTTAATTCCGTCACGAAAGGTTGTTTTCAAACCACTCCAACTTAATGACATTCTCTCTACTTGTTCAACTCTCTTTGTTGGTAAACTCATAAATACCCAAATATCTACAGCATTATCTGTTATTGCTTTAAGCATTTGTTTGTTTTCAGGTGTAATATTTGAGTTATCAATGAGACCATTTATGTATGGTTTTAATACAAACTCGCCAATTACTAAATTCTTTGCACCAGTTAATGCCATATTTAATATTACCTTCTCGCTAATAGTTGCTGAGCCTGTAAAAGTAGCAAAATTTCTTAAACCACCAACGCTAGCAAGCCCTCCTAAAATTGCACCTAACCCTATAGTTTTCCAGGTGTCTAAGTTAGTAAAATCAGCCCCATTTATAACAAGACCTGCGGCAGTCACACTACCACCAAAAGCAGCACCTATAGCAGCTCGTTTTAACATCTCTTTGCTAAACATCTTTGCTGCTTCTTTTATAGCAGTTTTTAATATTCCTTTGGCTATTACACCAACTAAACCACGAACTAATCCACCAACACCGGTAATTGTTAAAACATTCATTATAGCATCAAATCCAGCAGAAAGACGATCGCCAAAAGTAAGTTCACTGACTGGTTTATGTCCGGCTAGCATACTTGTACCAAAATTTGATAAATCTACAAAGAAATCAACTTTGCCTAAAGTAATTAGTGAGCCCAAACCACCAATAATCATAGCAGATGTTCCAACCACTTCATCCCATAGTTGAGCAACTCTTGTAGTTTGTATATCATAATCAAGTGATTTCATATCAATATATCTGCCATCTCCAATATCAATTCTCATCTCAGGATTAACTTTGCCAATGTTTTTACCATATATTTTTTCTACTGAAACTTTACCATCTTTCATCTTTACTTCCCTTGTACCATTAAATAATTCTCCATGATGTATATCAGTTATTCTAACATCATCTCTTATAGTTATTTCTCCCTTAGAATATTGTAAATTAGCATTTATACCTCCTTCATTATAAATTCTAATCTCAGTGCCTTTGTGAACAATTATTGTTCTTTCCATATCTACTCTTACTGTATTTACCTGTTGTCCACCAATGTACACTGGTTTTTCTATAACATCTTTAACACTTACACTAAATCCACCCTCACCTGCTTTCACAATTGTACCTTCTTTAAAGGCACTAAAAGTAATTGTTTTTATTTTACCACTTACTGCTTCTTCTAAGGAAATTTCTGCTATAAACCCAGCTTTTACATTGCCAATATTTTTGATATTCCATTTATCTTTACTACCTGTTACTTCCAATGTTGGTGAATTAGGACCAAAAGATGGTTGCTCTTTTCTTTCTTTTCCTCCTCCACTAAATTTTTCAGGATTTACTTTGATGTCATCTATCTTTTTACCTTTTTCGAGTTGAATATCAGCTACGAGATACAATTCTCCTTTTTTGTCGTCAACCTTTAGACCAATTGCTTTATATTTAACTTCTTCATTTCTATATTTACCTGAAAATGGTGTAGGAATTGGCTTCCCATTCTTATCCAGAATATCAAAATAACCTTTAGAAGGATTATATTTCAAGTTTGCTTCTATAGCTACACCATTTATTTTACCTCTCATAGAACTATATGGATTATAGTTTGAAACTTTTCCGTTTTGGCAACTCAAACTACCATAGATATTCAAAACATCTTTTCCTTGCTTAACACTTGCAGTCAACACTTCATACGAACCATTAGCACGAGTAATACCTTTATCTGTGATTTCATAAGCATATTGATGATCCTTTGTAATTGCTAATGTTGTATTATTAGATGTTTTTATTAAATCAGCATTCATTGGTTTATTGCTAATATTTCTGTCTATAATTGAGACATTTATCTCATGCTGACCATTAAACTCTTTAGTTTTTACATCATAGGTACCATTTATATAATACTCAAATTTAGCTGATAGCTCTTTTGTCCCTACTTTTCTTGTAGCCCTAACATTTTCATATTTAACAGAAGAAATTTTATAATGACCTTTTTCATCCACAGCTAAAACGTTGTATTCATTATTATTCTGCCCTTTTGCTTTTCTTATGTCTAAATAATATATTATTCTACCTTGTGATGCTATCCCTTTATTACCATCTAATAATTCTATTGTTTTATCCTTAGCATTATTTATTATTATTTTACCAGTTTGCACTCCGGCCTTGTTGTATGTTATCTCTAATGTTTTTCCTTCACCAAGATCTTTAGTTGTAGTTACAACCCTATTATCCGCAGAGTAATAAATTGGTTTACTATCAGTAGAGTAAGTCATTTTCAAATCGCCACCTTCAACTTTACCAACATCTGATAAAATAGAACCTTCTTTAAATACTGCACCATCACCACGAACTATAAACTGTCCATCTTGAATATCTACAACACCGTTAGATATAGTATATTTCACTTTTACTGTTCCGTCTTTTTTTATTTCTTCTTCTTTAACTACAGCATTAGTATCTGATTTTGGCAAACCACCACCTCCTCCACTTAATATCTCAATCTCAATGGCTTTATCACCAACTCCTAACAAACCTTTTTTCACTATATATATCATTTCGCCTTTTTCATTTGTGGGAGCAACTATCTTTGAGTTTGCCTTTAAAGTAACATCTACTTTTTGACCATCAGGATTAGTATATGTACCCTTTATATCACCCATACATATTAGTTTACCATCAGAAGTTATTGCAAACTTTCCTTCCCCATCAATATTTAATTTACCATCCTTCGTAGTTATATTTCCACCAATAACTTCTTCTGTGTTTCCTTCTTTTACTAATTTATCTCCCTCTACTTTCCAACCATTTAGGTCCTTCACATCACCAACTTTCTGCCATTTACCATCTTTATAGACATAAAAAGAACCATCTACATAAACAACATTGTTCTTTAACAGATGTTTATAGTCTCCTAAATCATTGACGTTTTTTAGCCAGTTGTTCCAGTTGTTCTCAACCTTAATCTCAGTAATTTTTGTATTCACAAAAATTCTACCATTGCTATCCTTAACAATGCTGTTTATAACAAGTTTTGTATCGCCAGTGTCAATTGTTGAATTGTCTTGAATAATGTATACAGTGGAGTTATTTTCTGTTTTACTTCCTGAGACATTTAATTGTTGGGTAGTATACTCACCTCTATCATTCAATTTTGTTAGATCTATCAGATATGCTTCATTTTGTTCATCAACATATACGAAATATTTGTCACTAAAATTACTTGCTAAAGCAACACTTGTGATTTCTTTTCCATTATTAAACAGAGCATAATATGGTTGCTCATTTTCTTTATACACTACAACAAGCTCGCCAAATCCGCCATTACCTTTAGGAGCGTGAAATTCTCCTTTAACATCTTTTATTATTCCATCAGAATAATTAAATGACGCTTTATTATCACTCATTATCTTAAAACCAAATACAGGATCAATACTACCTTTAGGACCTGATAATTTAACTTCCAATGGTTGATTTTCACCATCTCGTTTAAGTTTAGTTGTGACACCATTTTTGGTAATCTCAACTGTTCCAGTAATAATCATCTTATCAAGATTTTTTTCTAAAAGGTTATAACTACCTCCAAAATATTTAAGAGTAGCACCATCTTGTGTGTTAAAGATTACCTGTTTGCCTTCAGATACATAAAGATTATATTCTGTTAAGTTACCATTTTCATCTTTTGCAATAGTAGTTTCAGAAACTGGAGAGTTAAAATCTACTTTTTGTGTAGTCGGATCATAATAATAATCTACAATTATAACCGTAGTGCCTTTACCAACCATATCAGAACCAGTTTTAGTAAAATCAAGTGTTCCGTTTCCGCTAACAGAAAAGGCTTTACCACCATAAGTTAATTGATTCACACTATTTGTAAGATTTGTAAACCCAGTCAGTTCAATTCTACCATCTTCTGTCACCTTTCCAGTTATTTCTGCCTTTCCAGTTGTTGTAATACCAAATCGTGGATTGTTAGGATCACTAATATAACTAAACTCACCATGTTGGATGTTTACTACACTACCATTACCATTCATTATAACTTTGCCACCTTTTCTAATGGTCAATCCGGTAACATCTGTATAATCAGTGTATTTCAATATAGTATTTACAATAGCTGTTTCAGCATATGGTTTGAATGCAATCTCAAAACCTGATGCTACTGAGTTTAGAAAGAGATTCTCTAAGTTTGTTCTTCCTTTATCATCTTCTAAATTCAAATAATCGCTGAAATCAATATCTACTCCATAATTCTTCTCTATATAATCTTTTGTATATAATTGAAACATCACATAACTTGAAGCTAAATTTGCAAAAAATTGTGTCATACTATTAACTATAAAAGAACCGATAAACTCGTCAAATGTGGCAGGGGTGGAGAAAGGATTATATGAAGATGGTACCCAATCTCCCTTACTTGGGTCGTATGTCATATTCACTTTCAATGCTGACTGAACACCAGCTGTTATTGCAGTTGATACAGCTGTTGATGCACCTAAATCAAAAGCATACTTCCAATCAACTTTCTCTCCTTTAATCCACTGTGTAACAACATAGTTTGAAAAGGAAGTAAGTGTCCCCTCTATGGTTCTCTGCAAAACATAATTAATTTGGAGTTGTGAAGCACTATATGAAATAGCACCACCTATAGCACCGGATGTTATTCCTATAGCTAAATTCTGAGCAAATTTTCCACCATATAAAGCAGTGGATCCTATAGCATTTATAGTACCACGTATAGCACCACTTACTACAGCTGATAAGAATTGACTTTGTATACCAAGTAATGATACAGTAGCACTTGCTGCCATAAAGGCTCCTGCAGATATCGCTCCCATTGCACCAGCTTTCCAAACTTGATTCCAATCTACCCTACCGGTTAGGATAAGTTGCGTTGTAGCATTTATCGCCATAGATATGGCAGCTTGAATTGCCATATTGGTTACTACTTGAGAGAATGTTAATGATGCTGCGGCAGTTGCTGTTGACGCCGCCGCAGAAGCTGTTAATGATACTGCAGTTGCTGTTGACGCCGCAGAAGATGTTGATGATGCTGCAGCAGTTGCTGTTGACGCCGCAGAAGATGTTCCTGAAAGCCACGAACTTACTCCACCGGTAATACCAGCAGTAACAAATGTAATTATTCCTGCGGTGATTGCTGCTCTCAAGCTACCAGTTGCAGCATATGTTGTTACAGCCATCCATACTGCTGCCAAAGCTGCTGCTGCCAACCATCCTATACCCGGTATACACATTAACGCCATCACTACAACTGTCTGGAATACCTTACCTATTGTAGAGTTAAAGAAGTTGGCAACTAACTTACCAACACCATTCGGGTCTATAACTCTTGCAAGTGCAATACCTAGTAAGGGGTTGGAAATTATAAGAGCAGTTGCTAAAACTGTTTTAAGACTTGTATTAAACCCAAGTGCTAGACCGGCTATAAGACCAGCTGGTCCAAACATTAATCCTCCAAGTATTCCACCAACAATTCCTCCAAATGTTTTAAGACTTGTATTAAACCCAAGTGCTAGACCGGCTATAAGACCAGCTGGTCCAAACATTAATCCTCCAAATATTCCACCAACAATTCCTCCAAAAATTCTACCAATGCCTCTACCACCACGACCTTTCTTTTTCTTACTTGCACCTTTTGTTTCTTTAAGTTGTTCTTCAGTAAGTTTTTCACCTTTTATTCCTTCTTCTTGTGATAAAACTTTTAATCCACCTTTTGCTTTTGACTTAAACTCTTCAACTGATATTGTGTATGTCTTACCATCTGAATCTTTGTATGTAACTTGACCATTTTGTATACTTGTAACTGTAACATAATGTCCCATTCCATTACCTAAATCCATCCAAACTATCGCAGGACCTTTCTCTAATGCTTGTTTTAATCCTTCAATGCCTGTAGAATATCCAAATATTGCTACACCAAAACTTGCTGCTACTTTCTGTAATGCAAATGCTGAAATCTGTACCTGTGATGCATTATAAGTTGAACTTGATGTTATCTGGAAGTTTCCTGTTAAAATATCTACAAGTATTGCTTTTGCTGCTATCTCTGCTGCTTGTACAACCTTACCTGCTGAATTTAACACATTACTTAATGCTTCTACTGCACAATTTATAACACTGTCTGCGTGAGATTTTAAATAAGCAATTATCTGTTGAACCTTTTCTGTAGTTAAGTTTGCAAGTTGGTCAACTGAAAGTCCTAATTGCGCTGCCATCTGAGCTTTTTTAGCAGGGTCTGCATTTAGATATTCGTTAAGCCATTGCTCTATATAACTTATTGCTTGTTGCGCTTCTGTTTGGTTTGTCTGAGTGGTTTGTTGTTGTAGTTGTTGTTGTGATGTCTGCTGAACCGTCTGATTCAACTTATGTGTTAATGCTTCTATTATAGCACCAATTAATGTTCTTTTGTGCGGCTTGTAAACAGTTAGCGTCTCTTTTACTACATTGCCTTCAGAATCATATTCGGTAACCTTCTTGCTTACTAACTTCCTTCTAAACAAAACCCTCTCCTCAACCGTCTCTGTCTTCTTAACAACTTTCCCATCTTTGTCATATTCATACTCTGTTTTCTTTACCTCTCTAACAAATATACCTCTACGCTGTATCTCTGTCTTCCTAACAACCCTACCATTCGCGTCATATTCATACTCTGTAGTCCTAACTGTCCTACCAAATAATATACCTCTACGCTCTACCTCTACTTCCTTTGTAATCCTACCCTCAGAATCATAGTATGTAATCTTAGTTGTATTACCTCTACGCTCTACCTCTACTACCTTTGTAATCCTACCCTCAGAATCATAGTATGTAATCTTAGTTGTATTACCTTCTTTTGTTACCTCTTTGTGTGGCTTGTTCTGTTGTTGTGTCGTAAATATCTTTTTTATATCATCAAACAACTTTGCAAAAAATGACCCTTTTGTATTTTTCTTTGTTTCGCTATCAAGCTCTTCACCTAAATTTGCTACTGACAATGTCTTACCATCCCATTTAAACAAAAATTGATTAACATCCATTACAACTGTCTTTTTACCATTAGCATCTATACCTACAACTTTATCACCTTTTACATCTGTAACAATCAAAAACAACCCTTTATCTCCATCTTTCAAATGAACAACTGCAGGTGATGATTTTAATGTTTCTTTGAGTTGTTCAAAATTTATATTGCTTGAATTTAGTTTTATACCTTGTTTTTCTGCTGCTTGTTGTATATCTTCAATTGAGACCAAAACTTCTCCTTCTTGTTCTTTCTTCTTTTCTCCAATTAACTGTTTTATTATATTTGCAAATAACATTGTCAACGCATTTCTTGTATTGTTTAAAAGTTGTTGTAAGTTCTGTGTGAGTTGTTTAACAGTTACTTCGCCTTCTGGAATGGCTTTGTTTGTCTGTATGTACTCTATAACTTTTTGTTTTATCTCTTCTTTGGAAAGATTTTTTGCTCCTTCTACACTAAGCCCAATTGATTCAAGCATCTTTTGTTGTTTCTCAGGTGGAGCGCCTAACAACTTGTTTGTGAATAACTCTGCTTTTGCAAGTGTAAGTTCGTCTTGCTGTCTTGTCTGCTTTTCTTGTTTTTCTTTTGATGTTTCAACATTTTGGCTTTCTTTTTGTTTTAAATCCACAACTTCAACTTTGGGTTTTCCTTTTTCATCATAAGTATACTTAAAAATCACTCCTTTGTTTCTATCTTCTAATTCTACAAGTTTGCCTTCTTTGTCAAACCTATAAACCTGATTCTTCTCTTTATCCTCAAACTCTGTTAACTTTTTACCTTGTATCTGCTCAGATACAGTTGACCAACGATGATATACCGCTTCAGGTGATTTTCTTTTATCTTTAATCTCTTCAAATATAGATGAGAAACCACTTGTATACAAAATTGTTATTATAAAACAGGTGAGAGTTATTGAAGCTACTATCTTCTTAAAAGATGAGAAATTAAAAAGTTTTAAATTAAAACTATTCATACCCCTTTACACCCCCTTATTTTAATTCCAAATTATATACTACTTCTTGGTTTTAAAAAATAATATGTTTCTTTGTCTAAAAACTTTATGTTATAAACAAACAAATTCCTAAAAAATTCTATTTTATCTTTGATTGTGTAATTTATTCTATCATAATGTATAAACTGCTCAATGGTAAACTTTTTGTTCTCATTATTATCCTTAAGAATACAAAGCGTAAGTCTATAAGGTTTTGGACTCTCCTTATTATGTGTGCTCTTGTTAGAAAAGCCTAACAAAGCATATGTGAGATTTACTATGTAGGAAGGTATATTCTTTAAGTTCTCTATCGCTACCCCACATAAAAACTTTATAGATATCTCATTAGTCCCGCAAGTTGCGGGATTAAATGAAAAATTTATCTCCTCAAAAACTATACCTAAACCTAACCTTACTTGGAACAAAACCAATATTAAAATTATTAATCTTTTCATAAGTTTTTATAAATCTTAAAACTTTTTCCTATTAAATTAATTAACACATAATTGTGAAAAAAATTTGTAGAAATTGTGAAAATTTTGTGAAAATTTTAACCACAGATTATGCAGAATAAACAAAAATACCTAACACCTCACCCTAATTTCTACTTCCTACCATTATTCTGCGCAGGTTAAAGCCTGCGGCTACCTTAACCCATATTTGTACGGGTAAAGCCGTGCTCTACAAAACTACACACCCACACATTCACTCATCCACACATCCACCCATTTTTGCATCCACTCATACACTCCTCTACACATCCACTTATATAATATATTCACAAATTTAAATTTGACAACTAATTTTTTGAAAAATTTTAACTACAGATTACGCAGAATTCAACCACAGATTATGCAGAATAACGCAGAGAACACAGAAAAAACCACGGATTACACGGAAAAAAACACAGATTACACGGATTATCCCACAAATTGCGGGGTTGTAGCGGTGCGATTTATTGCACATATTTGTCGCATAAATGCGACCGCTACAAATTCCTAATCTCTAATCGCTGATATCTAACACCTAAATTATGAACTATTTTCTCACAAATTCACCTGAAATTTTAACATTTGCTTTACCAAAACTTCCTACCAAAATCTTTACATCGTTTATGATTATTTTGTCTTCTGAAAGGTTGTATTTAATTAGAAATGCTTGGTAAGATGGGAAGGTATTTGATGGTGGGTAAAAACCTAATTCTAAGGAAGGTATTTCAAGGGTTATTCCTTCTTTTGTCCTTGCCTGGACAGATGTGTTACTTACTAACCAAATCTTTTCTTCATTTTTTAAAAAACCTCCTATTATTTTGATAATTTCTTTTTCTTTTACCAAAGTATAACCATTAATAAGAACATTTTCTTTATTAAATTGTTGGGTTTCACCTTTGAACTCTGCATCTGAGTTAAAAATATAGCCAGTTTCATCTAAAACCTTTTTTGTTTCTTCCGGTAAAAGATAATACATAATGTTTTTGTCATACTTTTTTATTTGGAATTCAAAAAATTTTATTTCTGAACTACCTTTAATTGTCTCACCATTCGCTGTTTTTACAATATACTCTGAATTTATAAACCCTGTGTAACTTCCTTCCAAATTTTTTGTTTGTTGAACAATCTGTTGACAAGAAAAAATTCCAAAAAACACTATAACCAAACAACTAAACAACCAAACACTATTTTTTCGCATAATTCCTCCAAACTTTTTCTAAATCTACTTTTACTATTCCATTGGCTGAATTTATATATAAAGTATCATCTACAAGTATTGCTCCATAAGGTTTTCCGCCTGCAAGAATTCTAAAAACAACCTTTCCTGTTTCTAAATCTAAGCAACTCATCCTGCCAAAAAAATAACTAAATAAATACAAGCAATTTCTTTTTTTATCAAGAATTATACCTCTTGAATGAACTTCGCCTGACAAAATTCTTTTTACTTTAAATGTATCTTTATCTATTTCAAATAACTTGTTGCTTCCACCATCCTGGAAGTATAAAAGTTTTCTTTCTTTATCTAACAAAAGCTGTGAACCTCCATACCAAACTAAATCTATACCTCTTAAAACCTTCAAACTCTCCATATCTATCTCCCAAATATCATCTTTACCACCAAATACACATACATAAATTTTTTTATTTTCCTCATCAAACTGTGGATTCCATATACAACCGCTATATTTTAGATTCCAAAATACAACATGGTTTAAAAGTTTGCCTGTTTTATATTCATATTTAAATATAGCTGGCCTCATATCATTAAACACATAGATATACTTTTTTTTACTATCAACATATAAATTTAATATTTCAAGTGGCCAGAGGTCTGTTTGTGCAGGTATTTCTCTTATTAATCTTAAGTCATCCTTAGATATTTCATAAATTTTGTAATCAAACCAAGGTAAAGTAAGAATTGTGTCTTCTGTTGGAAAGAAAGTTCTTGAATAATAGCTTTTATAATAGATTGTTTTCTTTGTATTTAAGTCAATCTTTAATATAGATGGCGCTTTAATACCAGAGGAATCACCATATGTTGATGCATAGTTTGTATATAAAGAATTTCTTTTTTTATCAAAATGTATCTCTCTTGCACAAGTAAAAAGTTCTTTTTGAAACCAATAATAATCTGCTTGATTCTCATCAGGAAAATCTTCTTTTTTGTATATAATTTCAACACCACTTTGTGCTTCTATATCTTTGTCTGAAAGTTTACCTATACCACCGATAAAATAATAATCATAAAAAAGCCCACCTACTAAAAGTATTGGCAGAAAAAGTGATGTGGTTAACCTAAACAACTTTTTTTTAACAGTTAAAAAATAATAAACTAAAAACCAAACTATACCCGCTATGTATGATAAAAAATTTTCAGCAATTAAAACCATAAGAGTCATAGGGACGAAAGAGAAATGAAAAAATTCAAGCCACAATCTATCATCTTTTGAAATAGGCATGAAAACAGCCCATAAAAAATAAATAACAGCCCAAAATATAATTCTTATGATCAAAAAAATCTTTTGTAAAAGATTCTTAGGAAAGAAACTTTTTTCTTTTTTGAAAATTTTACTAAATAAAATTTCAAAAAAAACTATTGGTAAAAACAAAAAAAACATAAGCCAGGTAGGAATTATGTGATTTGTATGAAGATAGTTAAACGCCCTAATGTAAGCAACTATAAACCAAACACTAAACAAAGGAAAAACAAAGTCAAACAAAAATAACGGTATTTTTTTCATAAATCCACACTAAACCGTAGCGGTGCGATTTATCGCACCCCGCAAGGGTTTGATAAATCAAACCGCTACAAAATACGCAAGGATAAATCCTTGCCCTACAAATATAAAATGAACAAGATGTATAAACAATGTAGGGCAATCCCGCAAGTTGCGGGATTGCTTTATTTTGTCGCATAAATGCGACCGCTACAAAACTATCATAACCCAAAACCTAATTTTTCAATGTTTTTTTCTCCATAAGCCCAAAAAATAAAATGTAAAATATCTGTGTGAGTTTATGATAGCAAAAATTTTTCTTGGCATTCTTGTTATTATCTTTATTATTCTCTTTGGATTTAAATAAAATTTTCTATATGCTTTAAGTTGCAAACTCTTCAATGGAAGCTTAACAAACTTTTCATATTCTTTATGTGGGAGATAATACTGATTTGCTTCAAGTTCAACATTGAAGTTAGGATAATTTTTCTTTACTAAATCATAAAGTTGGGTATTTTTTTGCAATGTGACAATGAAGAAACTTGCAAAACATAAAGGTAATAAACAATTAAATTGTATTGTTTTATTAACCTCCTCAATTGTCTCTGTAGGAAAACCAAGCATATTATAACATTTTGTTAAAAGCCCAATTTTGTCAGCAAAAATAATATTCTTTTTCAATTTTTCTATATTAATATTTTTATTTATCATTTTCTGTAATCTCTCTGATGCTGTTTCCAAAGCAAATGTTAACATATAAGCACCTGCTTTTTTTAATTTTAAAATTAATTCTTCATCTAAAATATCGCCTCTCAATCCATTAGGAAAAGCAAAATTTATTTTTATATTATTTTCAACAATTGCGTCACAGATCTCAATTAACCTTTTTTTATCCAAGTTGAATATATCATCATATACATGAAGTTCATCAATACTATACTTTTCTTTTAAAATTTTAATTTCTTCTATAATATTTTCTTTTGAACGCTTTCTAAACTTTTTGCCAAATATCTCATGACAGTATGCACATCTATAAGGACATCCACGAGATGTAACTATACCTATGTATCTTTTGCCTTTAAGTAAAGCATTCATTGACAAAAACCTCACAGAAGAATACTTTTCTATTTCAAGTAAATCCCAATCAGGAAATGGTAGTAAATCCAAATCTTCAATAAATTCTCTTGGTTGATTTATTTTTATTTCTCCATTCCTTCTATATACTAAACCTTTAACATCTTCAAAATTTTCTTCACCTAAAAGATATTTTTTTAAAAATTCATAAAATGTTATCTCTCCTTCACCAATTATACAAAAATCTATATTTGCATCACTCATAACTTCATAAGTATACATAGTTGGATGTGGTCCACCTACAACTACAACTGTGTCTTTTTTTATATCTTTTACTAAAAAAGAGATTTTTCTCATATAATAATCGTCATCACTACAACAACTTAAACCAACAATATCAGGTCTATAAACTTCAATGTACTTTCTAAGTCTTTCAAAATTATTAATTGAAGAGATACGCATATCAATTAATTTTATTTCAAACTCTTTTGGAAGTTTATTTTTAACATAAGAAGAAAGATATAAAAATCCCATAGGTGGTGCAGAAGCTGAAGAAAAATGTCTCTGTGGTGGTTTAACAAATAATATTTTTTTCATTGCCATCCAACAATTAATATTCTTGTTATTCTTTTTATTGTGTGTAGAAGATGTTTAAAATTATAAATACACAAAATATTCCTTATCAAAATTTTTGGTCTAATATAAAAAATAAAAAGTCCAAAAACTAAAGTAAGCTTTAATATCATTCTTGAAAAAAAACTTCCAAAAAATGTGCTATAGAATGTTTTTTTATACAAATTTATTTTTTCAAACTCAAATTGTTTATATGCTTCAGTTGATGGTATCGGCATAAAATTCATAAACATAACTTTTGTCAAAGGGAGTTTTAAAGAAAAAAGAATTGTTTTTATTCTATCAGAAAATCTTTCCTTAGGATAACCAAAAATAAAATATCCACACAACTCAAATTTTAAATTCTTCATCAGTTTTGTTTTCTCAACTACCTCTTTTGTTGTCAAATCTTTATGCATATAAGTTAAAATTTTGCTGGAACCAGATTCTATACCTAAATGCAGTATATAAAATCCAGCTTCTTTCATAAGCTTTAACTCTTCTTCATCCAGGGTATCAATCCTTACACCATTTGGGCAAGCAAAACTTATATTTAAATTAAGCTTAATTATATTTCTACAGAATTCCTCAACATAGCTTTTGTCAAAAGTGAAGTTATCATCTAAAATATGGAATTCTCTTATACCATATTCATAATACAAAAATTTTATCTCATCTATAACATTCTCTATACTTCTATATCTCACTTTATACCCAGAAATTATATGACCTGCGCAAAATGAACACCTATGTGGACAACCACGAGAGATATTTATAGATGTAAAAGGATATTTTTTTAAAAACCCACCTTGTGGTGCAGGTGGATAGGTGTTAGGTTTTATCTCTTCCCATAAAGGTGGGTTAACCAAATCTAAATTTTCTACAAATTTTGTTTTATTCTTTATAACATTTCTATTTTTATCTAACCATATTAAACCATCAATGTCAAAATAATCAAAATTATAACTTTTTAATTTCTCTAAAAAATTTTTAAATCCTAATTCTGCTTCACCAGCAAATGCAAAATCTAAGTAACTTCCAAAAAAAGAAAATATATTCTTTGGTTCTTCACAAGAACTATAAGGTCCGCCTATCACTGTTGTTATATCTTTTTTATACTTTTTTATCTCAATCAAGTATTTCAAAACTACCTCTTTATCAGTATGAAATACTGTAAATCCTACCAGGTCTGGTTGATATTCATTTATATAATTAAGTAATTTTTTTTCTGAGATGTCATCTTTTAAACAATCTATAATTTTTACATTATGATTTAGATATACTTGTTTTGCTAAATAACCTAAACCTAATGGCGGTATAATTGAATCAACCCTACTTTTTGGTCTAACTAACAAAATGTTCATACCTTTAAAATTTTCCTAAACAAATCAAAAAATATTTTTTCTATCATAAAATGAAAAAACATAAACCTTACTCTAAACCTTGCAATTGGTCTATAAATATAAAAAAGAATTTTTAATAAAAGAAATCTTGTTTGATATTCTTTAACTTTGTTGTCTAAAAAAAGAGTAACAAAATGTAAGTTTTCATAAAATTTTTTTACATTTTTATGTTTTATACTATCCCACTCACAATACGCCCAATCTTCAAGTTTTTTTGGCAAATCTTTTTCTTTCTCAACTAACTGATACATTTCTGTTCCTGGATAAGGCGTATATATATAAAATGGTGAGTTTCTTAAATTCTTGTTTATTCTAAAAAGTGTAAAAAGTAAATTTACTGTTTGTTTTATATCCTTTATTTCTTCACCCGGAACTCCTACAAGAAAACTTGAATATATTGTTATATTATACTTACTTAATTTTTTAAAAACATCCAATATATCCTTTACGCTACCTTGTTTATTCATTATTTTTCTTATCTTTTGAGAACCACTTTCAATCCCTACTGTCAACCTACTTAGTTTGCTTTTCTCAAGCAATGTGAAAAATTCTTCATCCAAATGTTTTAAAGAAACAATATCTACACCTTGAACCTGCCAAGTTATACCTAAATCAGATAATTCTTTTACAATTTCCTTTGCTCTTTTTAAATCTACAAAAAAATTGTCATCTACAAAATAGATGTCTTCTACAAAAGGATATTTCTTAATTATATTTTTTATCCTTCTTATTGTTTCAGAGGAACTCAATGCACGCCACACTCTTTTGTTAAAAACATTGTTATAACAATAACTGCACTTAAAAGGACATCCTCTTGAAGATTCAAAATATAATGACTTCCTACCTTTGTATAAAGGAAGATAATTTTCAATATCTACAAGATGATATGGAATTTCTGGCAATGTGTTTAAATCTAAAAATTCTTGAGGTTTTGTGAATCTTATTTCATCCTTTACTTTATAACAAATACCATTTACATTATCTAAAGGTAAACCTTTATCTAATGCATAAACTAAATCATAAAATGTTTTCTCCGCCTCACCTAAAACAACTATATCTATGTATTTATTTTGCAATGTCTGTTGTGGAACTAAAGTAGGATGGACACCACCCCAAACTACAGGAATTTTGTTGGAAATCTGTTTTATAAATTTTGAAAATTCTAAACCACTTAATATCATCTTCCCTGTTAAAGAAGTTACACCTACACATATCGTATTCTCATCTATAAGATTTTTAATTTTTTGTTTCCAGTTATATTCTATTCTCTCATCAACTATTATCACTTTATAATCTCTACATACAAGGTTTGCAGCTGACAGCAAGTTTAAAGGGAGTGAAGGTTTTGTTCTCAATTTATCCATATAACCTACTGAAGGATGAAACAAGATTACATTTTTCATATTATCATTTCCTCACAAATTACTGGATTGTAGCGGTGCGATTTATCACACTTTCATTTATCTATTTCGCTTAGATCAATACTATGTTTTTCAGCATTATATTTTATGTATTCTCTAATTTTAAATAATGCATCTTCGTTTCTTATAACATGCTCATAATAATTCCACTCCCAAAACGGTTTGATCTTTGTTTCTTTTGTAACATATGCTTTAAATCTTCTTATAATTTCTCCAACTGTTAAGTTTGAATTTTCTAATACAACTATAATAAAATGTAAATGTGTCGGCATAAATATATAAAAATCTATATTAACACCTTTTATATTTTCAGATAATGATAGCAAGACTTTTTCAGCTATTTTTTTGTTTTCACCAACTAAATATGGTTTTAATCTTGCAGTACAAATGGTAATAAAATAATATCCGTCGGACTTATAATTATAAGATTTTAATCTTATATTTTTGCGAAACATATTTAATTTGTCCGATCCCGCGTGTTGCGGGGTCGCATAAATGCGACCGCTACATTAGAAACACAAAACATAATCTGTCAGATAAATCCGACCGCTACAAAATACGCAAGAATACATGCCCGCGGCAAGCGGGCGCCTCTGGCGGAAATCCGACGCTACATTATAAAAGATTGTAGCGGTGCGATTTATCGCATCCCGCAAGGTTTGATAAATCAAACCGCTACAAAATATGCAAGGATAAATCCTTGCCCTACAAGATTCAATCCGACCACTATATTATTATATTTTTTAATAAACTAAATGCAGAATATAACAAATTTCTTAATTCATACAAAGTTTTTAAAGTCATTATCCTTCTAAAAATATATCTAAAAGAAACATAATATTTCAAATAAGCAAAATTAACATATTTTTTTAACTCAGAGTTTTCTTCTGGAATACAATTTTCTAACACAGATGCTACCCTTGGATAAAAAATGTTAAATGAAACATAATCTGGTTGTGCATTTTTAACAAAATCTAAAATTTTTTTAATAGAATCTTTAGTATCTCCTGGTAAACCAAAAATAAAATGCATACCAAATTTTATTTTATATTCTTTAAGAAGTTTAACAACTTTTTTTATTTTTTCCAAATCAATATTTTTACCAAATTTCTTCAAAAATTCCTTGTCTATATGCTCTATACCAAGTTGTATTAAATGGCAACCACTTTTTTTCAAATAATAAATAATTTCTTCATCAAGAAGTTCCACCCGAGTATAACAGTTAAAAACAATACCAAGTTTATTTTTTATTATCTGCCTTAATATTTCTAAAGAGTGTTCCCTATTTGACAAAAAAGTCATATCTTTGATAAAAATTTGTTTTATATTCAATTTTTTTCTAACATAAAATAACTCTTCTAAAATATTCTCAGCATTCCTTAGTTTAAATCCCAAACTGCCAGAATTACAAAAATGACATTTAAACGGACAGCCATATGTTGTAAGAACTGAAGCATAAGGGTTAAAAAGATGTAAGGGATAGTTGTATTTTTTTAAAGGAAACTTTTCATAGAGTGGAACAGGATATGAAAAGGATTTTGTCTCTTCAAAATATAATACATTGCCAAAATTTTCTGGTTTTTCTATAAAATCTTTTAATCTTGAATTAGTAAAATCTAAAATTGTACCATTTATAAAACTATTCTCTTTTAAAATTTCCTTAGTGTTTCCTAAAAATATCTCACCAATACCAAAGATTTTTTTAGCTGATATTTTTCTGACAAAATCAAAATCTTCTTTATATGAAAGTGTGCTTGAAAGAAATATTAAAATATCAGGTGAGATTTTATTAATTATATTTAATGAGTTTGAAAAACTTAATTTTTCTGCTATACAATCTAAAACAAAAACCTCATAGTTGTTTTTCAACAAACCACTAATAACAAGAAAGTCTATCGGTTGCCAACAATAACCCGCCTTTGATAAAGAACTACAAAAATAATCTCTAAGATATAAATTTTTAGCAGGCGGGTTTAAAAGCAATACTTTTTCCATACCACAGATTACGCGGAAAAACTCAAATACCTAACACCTTCATACTTACTACTATTATTTGCGCAGTCACGCCCAAAGCGGGACCGTGGCTACCATAACCTATATTTGCACGGCTAAAGCCGTGCCCTACAAACTCATCTACCCATCCACCCATCTACTCATTCACTCATTCACACATTCACTCATTCACACATCCACCCATCTACCTATTTACCTCACCGGCACTCCTACCACTCTTTCAATACCAGCTACAGTTAAATAGTTTGACAAAACTGCTCTTGAATAATTGATAAGTACTTCTGCTGTTTGGTAGGTGGCAGACATCACATCAATTGTTGGAACTTCAAAAAGGAGATTTTTCTTTTTTAAAACATCAAGACGCCAGTTTTTTAAATCATAGTCCTCTTTATTAATCCTTGCATCTAATAAAGAGTTATAATATTCATTATACTGTTTTTCTAACTCTAAAAGCATCTGTTTTTTTGTCTCTTCATACTCTGCCAATGTAGAATATTTAAAAAGTTCAACATCCTCTTTTTCAACATAAAATTTTATGTCATCAAAAAGGCTTATCTGTGTAGTTAAAATATTGTTTTCAATCTTTTGTGTAACATCTATAATCTCTGATGGTGCTGTCTTTTCTTGTGTCCAAGAAGAATCTACGGAACTTCCTCCAAAAAACCAAGAAAATCTAAGCATTGCTGACCACACTGTAGTTAAAACCAATGGTTCTTTAGTATACGCTTCACCACTTTTACCCCAAAAACCATCAAAATAAAATCTTGGTTGTGCCCTGCCTAAAACAGTTTTTTTCCTCTCTTCAGCCATTTTTGTCTGAAGATAAACTTTTTTTAAGTCAGGATTGTTTACAACAAGCATCTGTTTTAATGTTTCTAAATCATAATTTATCTCTTTTGGCGGTGTTGAAAATTTTTCAAAGTCTATAGGATAAGGAACCTCATCTAAACTTCTTAGGTTTGCTGTTTGTAAAAGATATGTCTCTGAAAGTTTCTGTTGCCTTTTTGATTTATCAATCATTATCTTTATTTTTTCAACAAACACCTCTCCTTCTTTCAAATCCAAATCTGAGATTGCTTTTGCTTTATATTCATTTAACAACTTTTGATGATACTCTTCTATTATAGAGAGCAATCTTGTGAGTTCCTTTATCTCAAGGGTAGAGGCTAAATAGTTATAATATGCTTGTTTTATTTTATAAATTAAATCTTCTTTTAGACGAGAGTGGTCAAGTTTTGCTTGTTCTAAATTAAGCTGGTGATATCTATATGCTGCTTGAAGACGGCCACCATCATAAATTACCTGATAAACTCTTAAACCAAAATCTTGTCCTTGATATTCTTCTAAATACTCACCATAACTTCCTGTTGGAGTTGCTTTTCCTTTTGTAAACCTTTGCTGAATAATAGCTGAAGGAAAAAAATTTCTTAAATTAACATTTACATATTTTTGTGCAACCTCAATTTCTTGTTTCTTTGCCAGAATTTTTTTATCACGAGCTAATGCTACATTTAATGTTGTCTCTAAAAACTTATCAGAACAAAAAATATTCGTTGTAATTAAAAAAAACAAAAATAAAAATTTTCTCATTGTTAAATAATATAAAAAATAAAAGATATTTTCAACTATTGACAAAAGAAAAAAAATATAATAGAAATTGTAAATAGTAAAACTTTAATAATGACAAAAATGGGAATCATTTGAATAAGAGATAGAATAGAAGAAGGTAACCAATTTATGAATAAAAAAACAAAGAAAATATTTTTTATTGTATTAATAGGTGTTTTAATTTTTTTAGTTGTTAAGATGGGGATATTAAAAACAACATTAAAAATAACAAAAAAGGAATTTTCACCTTTAATTCAAATCTTTGGAAAACTTAACAAAAAAGATAATATTTTGTTCTTGGTAAGTGAAAAAGGTATAATTTATACTTTAAATGGAGAGAAAACAAAAGAAATAGAAAAATATGTAGGTGAAACATTAACAGTTTTTGGTGAAAAAATAAAATCACCTTTTACTACAATTGAAAATCTACCGGTATATTGTGGAATAAAAATAATTAAATATGGGCCGATAATTACTATTCCACAAATGTCTGAAACTGAAGTTAAAAATTTGTTAAAAAAAATTGAAAATCACACAAAATGGAAAGAAAGTGTTTTATCTAAAATAGGGAAAATAGATAAAAAGGATATTCTTGAAGTAATTGAGGGTAAGATATCTTTGGAAACATTTGAAGTGCCTGAATATGGTAAAGCTGATTACTTGATGTTAACAACTAAAGAAAAAGAAAAATATTTTTTGTTTGGGAAATCTGCTGATTTTATAAAAAATAATTTTAAAAAGTATAAAGACGAAACATTTATTATCTTAGGTGAAACAATCTTACCACGAAGTGATTATCCTGTAGAAAAAGATGTTGTAACTTTTAGAGTTAAGGAGATTTATAATAAAGATTTAAAAATAATTTTAAAAGAAGAATAGCAAAATTTACTCTTTTATCTCCTTTATCTCTTTAACTTCATATGCAGGATAGTCATTACCTAACCATTTAGCAGGCATACGTAACAAAGTAGCAACAATTTTTACTTCCTTGTCATTATATTTTTTATTTTTTAATTTAAGTGCTTCCTTACCCATTAAAAATATTCTTTCCCCATTTTCTTTTACAAGAGATACAACCTCGTTTGCTTCTCTTGTTCTTGGATCTAAAAGTTCCGGATGAGAAAATGCTGATACAATTTCTATTTTACCTATGATTTCTTGAGTCATTAATTCTTCAATTTTTTTAATATCTTTATTACTTTCACCTATTCTATGCCTAACTATTTTTTCTCCTGTAGATAATGTGACTTTTTCCTTACCTTTTTCTTTACCACAACCTAAAATAAAAAGGTAAAAAAATATAAAAAGGTATATAATAAATTTATTCATAAAAATTATCCTCCATTAAATGAAGTTTTGATGATTAGAAAATATAATAAATTATTTTAGATGTCAAGAGTTAAAATAAAAAATTCCCTGGGTTAGTAAAATTACTAACCCAGGGAATAATCTTTTTCCACATTTGCAAAATCAACATTAACCCAACACAACAAATTGTTTTGTTCTATCCCAATTTGCCACGCCCCTTGTCACAGCATTATAATCATCATACTTTAGATGGGTATCTACTCTCCAATCAGAAGTAGGAGCAAGGTGTAACCAGACAAAGCCTGAACCTTCAGAAGCCTTTGTATAATATTGCCACATAATATTCACTTTATGCCCAACTAGCTGTTTTAATTCATTCTCTGTATTTTTATCATCACAGTTTATTATAAATATCAATTTACCATCTTTAGTAGTTTTGGTCTTCCCTCCTACTAATTCAGGATTCATTGAATAGAAATCATCACCTACCTCTTCGGGGTCAACCAAAAGCGCTAAATGTTCTTTACCACTGTCATCTTTTATTATCGTGAGCGTTCCTGCTGTCCAAGGATCATATGCTGTTCTGCTGGTAGGATCTTCTATCTGATATACCGCGTCATACCATCTATTTCCCCATTCATCGTAATAAGTCACAGTATTATCAAGATAGTTAATTGTTTTTTCCATTTTAGCACCATTATAAATATTTTCTGAAACCAATGTCCCATTCTGATAAACTTTTGTCTGCCTTCCATATTTATCATACTCTATGTATCCATTTTCTTTTCCACTTGCTTCATCATAAGTTATAGTTTTTACTAAAGAATAATTTGAAGAATATATATTCTTTGCTACAAGATGTGCTTTCCCATCCTTATCTATTGAATATTGCTCCATTGGTCTACCATATTGATATGTTGTGTACCCGGTCTTGATCATCTCACCATTAGGATTATTATCAGGATCTTTGGGTTGCCATTCTTCTGTCATTATAAGTTTTGCACCATCGTATATATATTTTGTAGTCCCCCATACCTCTTCTCCATTTTCATTTTTACCCAATAGATGACTTACACTAATTAGCCTTCCATACTCATCATAATGATATCTCGCTACCACTTCTGTTTTTTTTGTTCCAGGTATAGGATTGCCATTGTTATCATAATCTTGTGTTGTATGCGTTGTATGATCTTTCCTTCCATATATATCGCAATATGTTACATCACCATATTGGCAGTTTTTAATTGTATCCAAAACACCATTTTTATAAGTATATATCTCTAACACTTCACCTCTATCCATGGTCACCTTTGATAACCGCCCGCTTTCATATATTTGATATGTATTGTTTGTCTTATCAAATACACTTACTAACACCCCTCCTGAATAATGATAAACTCTCATCAATGTGGAAGCGTCCGGTGCGGTAGGAGGTACAGAAAACACAAATGTGGAAAACGTAAGTATGGATATTACTGCTAAACAGAATGGTAATAATTTTTTCATTTTTATCACCCCCTTTTTTATTAGATTTTTTGTTTTTGTTTTGTTATTCATTTTTTACCACCCCCTTTTTTTGAAGAGTTTTAAATTTTGCTTTCCAAGATATATATGGAAACATAATTGTGAAAAAAATTTGTAGAAATTGTGAAAAATTTGTGAATATTTCATTTATTTAGTTCCCTCGTTTTTACTTTTCCTTAATTCTTCAATTACACCTTCATCATACCACTTTTGTATTTGTTCTGCAGTTGGTTTTTGTGGTGTAGCATAAATTATATCTTCTCTTTGATACTGATAAATAGTTGTCTGTTGCGTATAACCGTCATAGAAACCAACTAATCTTCCTTTATAATACAACCATTCTTTTGTTATGATTTCATTATGTGTAGTATATAGTGGTTTACCATTAATATCATAATAAGTTGTTTCTTCTGTGCCTCTATCAAAAATAAATACAAGTTTTGTTCCATCATAGTGATACTCTTTTGAAATCAAACCTTTAAAGTTTATTACATAAGAAGGTTTACCTTTATCATTGTAATACAATGTATCTCCTGTTAAGGGATTTTCAACTTTTTCTAAATTTATAAATCCTTTCTCATCCTTTACATAATAATATTTCGCAATTATGTTACCTTCAAAATCTTCAGTATATAGCATCTTCCCTTTTTTATCAAAATATGTTTTGTTTCCATATACATCTTCTTTATAATAAATTTTGTTTTTTTCATCTTGGTAATAAAAATAAAAAGCAATTTTGTTGCCTTCAAAGTCAATATCGTATGATGCTCTTCCTTTATTATCATAGATTGTTTTTGTAAATGTAAGCTCATCAACTACACATTCTATATTTTTACCATATTTATCATATTGATATGATTTCACTAAATTCATATCTTTGTCATATTCTCTTATAACCTTTCCACCAAGACCTAATTCTTGGTATCCTAAAACTTCTCCTTTTTCGTTTTTTACAACTACTAAGTTTGTGCCTTTTATTTTTTCTGAAGTCCTTTCAAGTTGCCCTTCTTTATTATACTCTTTTGTTTTTGTTGTTAAAGAAAATATCATTGTTCCATCGGTATTAATCTTTAATGTAAGTTTTCCTGAAGGTGTGAAATATAAACGATTACCATATTTGTCTTTAGCAGCAATTGGTCTTCCGGGAAGAATATTAAACATCTGGTTGGGTTTGCCAAACTCTGTTATATCAATTGGCTTTAAAACAGTTTGTGGGCCTATGGGTTGTTGTGGCTGAGAAATAAAAGAATAAGAAGGATTGTATATTGAAAGAATAAAACTAAATGTTGTTAAAAAAACAAGTAATTTTTTAATGGCTTTTTGCCCCCATTCATAAATTCCTCTCCATATATTCTTATTACAACATAATTGTGAAAAAAATTTGTAGAAATTGTGAAAATTTTGTGAAAATTTGAACCACGGATTACACAGAATAAATACAAATTCCTAACACCTTCTCCTACTTTCTACTATTATTTTGCGCAGGCTGAAGCCTGCGGCTACCATAACCACACATCCACCCATTCACACATCCACTTATATAATATAGTCAAAAATTTTAAATTTGACAACTAATTTTTTAAAAAATTTTAACTACACATTGCGCAGAATAAATAACAAATACCTAACACCTTCCTACTTTCTCCTTGCTACTAAATACTCATCAGTGTCTTCATCCCACCTGTCCCACAGAAGGCGGGACAACTTGCGGGATTGTTTTGCAAGGATAAATCCTTGCCCTACAAAATTCAATTCCGCCCCACAAATCCCTAATATTCTGATCACTAATTACTGATATCTAAATTTCTATTAACTATGAACTAATAACTATCAACTAATAACTAATAATATTGCACTCACATATAAAACAACTTCTTGTACATTTTCCACATCACAATCCTTTTTAAGTCAACCTCATCAACATCGTAGTGGTTCATTTCAGCAAAACTTCTTAAATCGTCTGCTAAACCATCTTCTATTAATTCAAAAAGTAAATTTTGGTCTTTCACTGTATCCATCAAAACTTTTGCTTCAAGTTTTATAAATTCTTTTTGTGTCATACCTTTGAACCTCCATAATATAATAGAAAACATAATTTTGAAAAAAATATAAAAAATTTGTGAAAAGTTTGTGAAAGTGGGTTTTGGTGGCTTTGTAAGGTTAACTTTCTTCTTTTGCTATATTTTTTAATTTTTCTATGGCAAGTTTTTCTATAAATTTTACTTTTTGTTCAGGAATGTTAAGTTTTTCTGCAACAAATTTTATACTATGTGATTTTTTGTTTTTCAGGCCCCATCTTAACTCTAACACTTCTTTTTCCTGTGGTGTAAGTTTTTCCAAAATAGAGTATAAATATTCCTCATCAAATTTATTAATAATAATTTCATCACAAGTTTTACTTTCGTCTGATAAAATATCTTGTAAACTTTCTTTCTCTTCTAAATCTATATATTGGTCAACAGAAGAGGTAAATCTTGCTTGCTGAGATAAGAAAATTTTTTTTATTTCTTCTGTGTCTGTCTTTGCTTTTTTTGCTATATCTTTAAGCTCACACTTTTCTTTGTTTATTAAGTCAAATACTTTTTTGACTTTCCTTAAAATATAAATAGGAATTTTTATAATAGAAATGTTTTCTAAAACATAATCCTTTATGTTTTTCTTAATATGATATTTGGCAAGTTTATAGAAATCCGTCTTTTTTTTCTTCTTTTTGTATTCTTCTATTGCTTTATATAACCCTTCTATACCTTCTTCTATAAGTTCTTCTTTAGACAAGTGAGGAAAAAAATAAGTATATTTCTTAGATAAATTTTGGATTGTTGGAGTAAAATTTGAAAGAATTTCAGAAAATGCTTCTTGTTTGCCAGAGATATAATTGTTTAAAACTTTTTCAATCTTTTTATTATGGGATGAATTTAAATCCATAACCAAATACTGTTTTTATTTTTTTGCCAATTTTACCAAGTTTTTTTCTTAAATTTTTTATGTGTGTATCAATTGTCCTTGTAGGGACTGGAACTTTATACTCAAAAACTGCTTCTAATAAGTATTCCCTTGTCAAAACAACATTTGGTCTTTGTAAAAACAAAACAAGTAAATCAAATTCTTTAGGAGTAAGTTGTATTTGTTGGTCTTTTAATTTAACCTCTCTTGAGTTTAGATTAACTGTTAAATCTTGATATTTTATTAACTCTTGTGGCTCCTCTTCCATTTCTTTTCTTCTCAAATGTGCTTTAACTCTTGCAACAAGTTCTTTTGTACTAAATGGTTTTGTAATATAATCATCAGCACCTATCTCAAGCCCTATAACTTTGTCTGTTTCTGAAGATAACACAGTAAGCATAATTATTGGGGTTGACTTTGTCCTCACATCGTTTCTTAAAAGCCTGCAGAGTTCAAGTCCGCCTATCTTAGGCATTGTAACATCTGTTATTATTAAATCCGGTTGTAAAGTTGTTGCTTTTTTATACCCATCTTCAGTATTATTGGCTGTGATTACTTGAAAATTCTCTGCTTCTAATATGTCGGAAACTAAATTTAAAACATTTTCATCATCATCTATAACTAATATTCTTTTTTTCATCTTTACTCCTTCCTTCGCTCTTCTAAAAATACACTTTTTCCCATCTGTTTTGCATACTTTTTAAGAGAAGCTGCTTTTTGGCTTAAATCATAATAATCAACTATTCTCGTTTTAGCTGAAGAAACAGCTACAATACTTATAGTCATTATTGGGAAATCTTGTGTTTTGCCTTCTCTGTTTTGGGTTGTTATATATCCTCTTTCTAAATCTTTTGCATCATAGAATTTTTTAATTTCTTTATCAAAATTTTTAATGATTTCTTCAGCTATTATTTGATAGTTTTTTGATGAAGTAATAACTACAAAGTCGTCACCACCTATATGTCCTATTAAATCCTCTTTTTCTCCATATAAAGATTCTACATCTTTTATAATTTCAGCTGTAAATTTTATAACTTCATCTCCTCTCGCAAAACCATAGTAGTCATTATACGCTTTAAAGTTGTTTAAATCTATATACAATAAAACAAAATCGCTGTCTCTTAGTAAACGTTTCTCAATTTCTTCTTGAATCAAAAGATTACCAGGCAATTTTGTTAAAGGATTTATATTTGTTGTTAATTCTTTCCTTTTTAAAAGTATTTTTATTTTTGCAAGCAGTATGTTTTTGTTAAAAGGTTTAACTATATAATCTTCAGCACCAAGTTCTATTCCTCTTACTTGATCCTGTTCTGAGGAACGTACAGTTAAAAATATAACAGGAATATTTACCCAATATGTGTTCTCCCTAATTCTTTTTATTGTTTCATAACCATCCATTTTGGGCATCTCACAATCTAAAAGTATAATATCTGGTATTTCATACTTTAGAAGATCTAAAGCTTCATAACCATTTCTTGCTTCTAATACCTCATAGCCTTCATCTGTAAGTAAATCTGATAGAAGTGTCCTTATTGTGTCTTCATCCTCTACTACTAAAACTTTCCATCTTTTAATCATAGTTTATTAAACCCCTAAAATTTTAAATAATTTTTTAATATTAAAAGGTTTTTTTAATAATACAAAATCACCAGATTTTACTGCTTTTAAAATTTCATATTTAAATTCACTACTACATGTAAAAATTATTTTTCCCTGTAAATTAAAATTTTTTATACTCTCAATAATTTCTGGTTCCAAATATTCTACATTTACTATAGCAAAATCATAAATAGATGAAGTCAAAGCCTTAAATACTTCTTCAGAGGATGCATTATAAACTTCATATTTAGAAGAAAGAATATTTTTGATATTTCTTACAAAAATTTTATCACCATCAACAATCAGAATTGACGGTTTTTTTTTATTATGTGTTATCAACTCTATTTCTTTTTCCAATTTTGTAAAATCAAAAGGTTTTTTAAAAAATTTAACATTGAGATCTTTTACTTTTTCTTCTACATCATAAGCGCTCATTAATATCACATTTTGGGCAGGAAATTGTTTGGATATCTCTTTAAATAATTCTACTCCGTCAACATCAGGTAAAACAACATCTAGTAATATAACATCTGGTTTTTTCGTATTTATCAATTCAATAGTTTCTTCTTTAGTGTCTACAATTGTTGTTTTAAAGCCTTTTTCTTTTAATCTTTCTGCAATGAGTTCTGAAATATTTTTATCATCATCAACTATTAGAATGTTTATATCTTCTTCAAGATTATGTAATATATCTTCTATTTCTTCAAGTTCTAAAGGTTTAGAAAAACATGCATATGCACCTTCTTTTTTTGCTTCATCAATTAGTTCTTTTTGAGAATAAGCTGTCATCATAAAGACGATTATGTTTGGATTTATTTTTTTTATTTCTTTAAATGTCTCAACACCATTAATTCCTGGCATCTTTATATCTAAAAATGCTAAATCAAAAGTTTGTTGTTTTACTTTCTCTATAGCTTCATACCCATCTTTAGCCAAAGTAACTTCGTATCCTTCCATAGAAAGAATATCTCCAAATGTCTCTCTTAGTGAATCTTCATCATCTACTATAAGTATTTTTAATTTTTTTGTCATAGTTTTTGAACCGCGTTTTCACAAGTTGCACGGCTAAAGCCGTGCCCTACAAATCCCTAACACCTTCCTACTTTCTACTTTCCTACTATTATTTTGCGCAGGCTGAAGCCTGCAGCTACCATAACTATTTAACTCTGGCAGAAATCCTTGCCCTACAAAATTAATTATCAACTATCAACTATGAACTATAAACTAATAACTATGAACTAACAACTAATTTTATGCTCTTCTTTCTTCGACAAATATACTTTTGTTAAATTGTTTTGCATATTTTTTAAGTTCAGCTGCTCGTTTAGATAATTCTTCAAAGCTTAAGACTTTTATTTTCCAAGATGGAATTGCAACTATAGAAATTCCCATTATAGGAAACTCTTTAAGTTCACCATCTCTATCTGTGACTTTAATAAATCCTTTTTCAATATCTTTTTCATCATAAAAACTCTTTATTGTGCTGTCATACTTCTCTATAATTTTTTCAGCAATCTTTTTATAATCTTTTGATGAAGAAATAATTACAAAATCATCTCCACCTATATGACCTACAAAATCGTCTTTTTCACCAAAATTTTTTATCACCTCAGTAAGAATTTCTGCAGTATGTCTTATGATTTTATCACCTTTTGCAAATCCATAGTAGTCGTTATATGCTTTAAAATTGTTCATATCAATATAAAACAAAATAAAGGGAGTGTTTTTCAAAACCCTTGTTTCTATCTCTTGCTGTATTAGAATATTACCAGGAAGCCCTGTTAAAGGGTTAATATTTAACCTTATATCTTTATGTTTTATTAATATTTTTATTTTTGTAAGAAGAATTTCTGTATTAAGTGTCTTAACTAAATAATCGTCAGCACCTAATGCTAAACCTTCAAGTTGGCTTTCTTCTTCTGACATCCCTGTTAAAAGTACCACGGGTATAGCAGAATAATATGGACTTTCTCTTATCTTTTTTAGTAACTCAATTCCATCCATCTTGGGCATAGCTCTATCAAGCAAAACAACATCCGGAATTTCTTTAAGTTTTTCCCAACCTTCTTCTCCATCTGCTGCCTGTATAACTTCATATCCTTCTAAACTCAACAACTCACTCAACACTTCTCTAAATAAATTATCATCCTCTATCACTAATATTTTTTTCTTTTTCATCTGTATATCCTATGAAATTTTTTGGTAAAAAAATTTTTATTTTTGTGCCTTTGTTTAATTCACTTTCTACTTCTATCTCTCCGTTATGCTGTAGTAAAATCTCTTTTACTATAGATAAACCTAATCCAAGCCCTTTAGTTTTAGTTGTAAAGAGTGGTTCAAAAATTTTTGCTTTAACTTCTTCTGTCATACCACAACCATTGTCTTCTATACTAATAAAAACTTTATCTTCAGCTTCTTTCATCTCTATTGATATCTGTCCTTCTTCAGATATTGCTTCTACTGCATTTTGAAGAAGATTTATAAAAACTTGTTTTATTTTATCTTTATCTGCCTCAACTATTAATTCAGTAGAATAATCTTTTTTAAACTCTATCTTTTTATTTGAAGGAATATAAATAAATGGTATAGTTGTTTCCATAACTTCAGAAAGATTAAACTGGCTTATATTAAGTTTTCTTAGTTTTGAAAAATCTAACAGATTATTTATTATACTTGCTGCTCTGTTAACTTCTGAATCTAAGATGTTAATGAATGTTTTTATTTTATCGTTATCTGTTGAAAGATATTTTTTAAAATAATATGCAATATTTTTAATTGTTGCTAAAGGATTTTTTAACTCATGTCCAACTGCAGCTGCAAGTCTACCAATGGTTGCTAACTTTTCTTGTTTTATTAGCTCTTCTTGCATATGACTTAGTTTTTCATATGCTAAATAAAGTTCTCTATATAAAATTTCAATTTTCTCTTTTTCTTCCTTTTCTTTTTGTGCTACCAAACGAAAGTATGTCTCTCTATATTGCGGCAAATTTATTACTTTAGCAAATAAGCCTACAATACCTCCTTTTTTTTTCAAAGATTCACATATTTCTTTAAATTCTTCTTCAGAGTATATTTCTTTTTTTTCTACCTCTGCTTCTTCAACTGCTTCTTGAATATATTTCTCTGCCAGTCTTCTATCTATAGATTGTGCTAATAAATCTATAACAACTTTTATATCGTATTCCATAAGCTATTTAACAATCGGTATTACAAATTTAAATTTTGAACCCTTCCCCAATTCACTTTCAACTCCTATTTCTCCATTATGTAATTTTACAATCTCTGCTGCAATAGAAAGTCCAAGTCCTGTACCTTTTGGTTTTTTAGGAGTTGTTCCACCAACTTGATAGAATTTGTCAAAAATTTTATCAATTTCATTTTGTGGTATTCCACAACCAGTGTCAATTATTGAAATTTCTACAAAATTATTTTTTGCATTTTCAATTGGAAATTTATATCCTTTATATAGAACATCTTCTTTTACTAATCTTGCAGTAATTGTAATTGTTGCATTTGGTTCTGTGAACTTAAAAGCATTCCCTATAAGATTTATTAAAACTTGTTTAATTCTTTCAGCATCAGCATAAACATTTGGTAGATATGGCTCTATCTCTGTTTTTAAAACTTTTTGTTGTTGAACTGCAAGCTGTTCAAAAAGAGAAACTATTTCAGAAACAACTTCTTGTACACTTACTGATGTTCTATGAATTTCAAACCTTCCTGCTTTAATTTTCGCTAAATCAAGAATGTTGTTTATAAAAGTTGTAAGTCTTATAACAGAATCTTTTATAATTTTCAAAGCTTTTTGTTGTTTATCAACAGTAAGCGTTTGTCTTTCTAAACCTTCAATTAAGTATTCCACATAGCCATCAATAGCACTCAAAGGTGACCTTAACTCATGGGAAACACTTGACACAAAACTATCTTTTAATTCATCAAGTTGTTTTAGTTTTGCTACCATTTCATCAAATGTTTTACTTAAGATACCTATTTCATCGTTTCTATAAATTTCTGTTTTAACTTCTAAATTTCCTGAGGCAACTTCATCTGCTGCTTTAGTCAAAATGTTTATCGGTTTAACTAAATAAAATGTCAAAAGATTCGTCAATCCTAAAGAAAGCAAGATAGCTATAATGGCTACTACTAAAATCCTATTTGCTACTATATTTAAGGCTTTATCTACTTCTTTTTTTAAATAGGTTTGAGAAAACCCAACTTTAATTGTTGCAAAAAAGTCAGGATTATCACTTTGTAAATCAGTTGTAAATTCTAATATCTCTTCTTTTTCTGAAGATATTACTTTAGCAGTTTTATATCCTTTTTCAAGAAAAATTCTATTAACAAACTCATACTCTTTATCTTTGTCTCTAACAATCAAAAATTTAACATTCTTTGTAGATGTATAACCAGCATAGACTACAAAAGGTCTATATGTTTCAACTAAGGATTTTATGCTATTAAATATCAAAATTTCATCTTTTATTCTTATTGCTTCTTGACAAGTAACACTAAAATCTTTAAACAATTTCTGTTGGTTGTCTTCAAATTGTGCCCTAAGTAAATTTTTTTGTGTTAAGAAAACACTAAGAGAAATTACAAGAATTGAAAAAGTAAGTAAGGCAAAAATTATTAATGTAAACTTCAGTCTAAGGTTCATTATTTTTCAAATATTCTTTTAATTCTTTTTAATATAAATTCTGCATCAAACGGTTTATATACACAGTCATCAGCCCCTAATGCAAAACCTTTATCTATCTCTACTGTTGAAACACCGGTACACAATATTACTTTTATATTTTTTGTGTTAGGGTTTGATTTTATTTCTTTTAGAATTTCAAAACCATCTTTTTTGGGCATCACAACATCAAGTAAAACTATATCCGGCTTAAATTCTTTTATTTTTTTTAAAGTTTCTTCACCATCAACAGCTGTTTCAACTTCATAATCTACCTTTTTAAATATTTCTTCCATTACTAAACTAAACGAAATATCATCGTCTGCTATCAAAATTTTCATAATTGCCTCCCATTTAAATCAGTTAATGCGTGAATGTGTGGATGTGTGAATGGGTTAATGAGTTATAGAGTTATTGAGTTGATTAGTTAATCCCGCAATTCGCGGAATTTCAGGTTTGCATTTATGCAGGGCTAAAACCCTACCCTACACGGTTCTCAATAACCCAATAAACTCTATAAACTCATAAACTCATAAACCCATCCACCCATCTACTTCGGTATTACTAAAAACCTCTGTTTTTGAAATTCTTTTGACTTTACTACTTCAAAAGTATCTGATGTAATTGTATTATCCAAAGGAATTAAATTATAAATTCCATCTCCAAAAACAATTCTATATTTACCTTCAGAAAGTTTTATAGCAATAGGTTTTGAATTATAATAACCATCATATACTTTTTCACCAATCTCATTGTAAATTTCAAATTTCAAATTATTTATATTTTTAAGATTGCCAAAATTATTTTTCCAAAAATCAGCAATAAGAAGTTTTTTTGTGGTATCTACCTCTGAGTTATATTCTTTTATACTCTTTTCATCAGGAATTTTTACTTCTAGTATTATTCCTGAAGTAAGAAGCTTTTGTATCTGTTGCTTTTTTATATCCCAAAATTTATTTTTGTAGTAAACAAAAAATGAAGTAATAGAAATTATAAGAAACAAAAATATGAGAGAAAGAAAAACTGGATTTCTAAGGATAGTTTTTTCTCTAATATCTTTTGGAAGTTTTTTTTCAAATTTTTTAGTCATCTGCAAAGAATAAAAAGCAAAATCTTTTGTTGTTTTTTTGTTTATATTGCACTCAAATGTCTTTGAAATAAACTCCTTAAACTCTTCTGGTAGTTGCTCGTTTTTATAAGAATCTGGCACTTTCACTACTACTACAGTTGAATTATCTTTTCCACCAAGATTGTTCGCTTCTTCTACAAGTTCCTCAGATATATCTTTTGAGCTACTAATATTTTTCTCAATAATTTGCTTCATCTTACTTTCATTTATAAGATCGGTTATGCCGTCACTACATAATATATAAATATCCTTAGGTAAAACTGTCTCCATCTTATAATCAATTAAAACATCGGATTTAGGACCTAATATACGTACTACCATACTTTTTAACTCAGTTCTTTTTAACTCATCTTGTGTAATTTTACCAGAAGATAAAAGTTCCTCAATTTTGGAATGATCTTTTGTTAACTGTTCCAAATTACCATCTCTATATCTATAGATTCTGCTGTCACCAATATTAAATATATGAGAAATATTATACTTATCATCAAAAAGAAGTGCAACCAATGTCGTTCCCATAGGAGAGATGGACAAATATCTCTCTTGTAGTTTAAACAAAACATCGTTTGCTAAACTTATTCCAAAGATAAGCTGTTTTTGTACACCATTTTGTATGATAGATGGTAAAACAATATTCTTTTTATCTTTTTGAGATAAATATTGAATCTCTATAGCTTTAAAATCTACTTCGAATTTTAGTATCTCTCTTATTATCTCTGTTGTCGCTTTTGATGCAAAATCTCCACACATACCTCCACCCATACCATCGCATACAATAAAACAGTTTTTTTCTTCTATAACATCAAAATAATCTTGATTTTCAGTTCTTACCTTACCCACATCTGTTTTGCCAAAAAAATTTAATTTTATCATTTTTAAGTCTCCTAAAGGTTTATCCCGCCCCGCAATTTGCGAGGTCGGATAAATCCGACCGCTACAAAACTCATCAACTCATTAACCCATCAACTTATCTATAATTTTTTTCTTTTAAAAAATTTTCTCTTTTTCAAAATATGTCTAATTTGCAAGAATAAACCTAAAAATAAAATTCCTCCAAAAGAGATAACCATTTTATCCCTTTGACTCTCAATATCTTCAACTTGTTGATAAAAATGCCCAGCAGTATATAGATAACCTTTATTAAGTATCATACCTTTCAAACTTTTTGAATTTGTATTTATTACACGAATAAGATTTGAATCTGTCAAAAATAAAATGCTTATAAAACCGTCACCATTTATATCACCTAAAACTATAGGTGAGATAATTTTTTCTTCTCTAAAAAATCTGCCTTGTTGCAATATCTTACCTTTATTATTTACATTTCCCACTACATATATGTACCCTTCTTCATCACCACATATAACCTCAACAGACAGATTTTCTGCCAAATTTGCAACTGCTGGTTGGGCAACTGTTACATTCTGAAGTTTTTGTGGATTAAGCTGAATTGACCACAAAAGTTCTCCACCTGAAAAATCAGTAGAACCTGCAAAACAAAATAAATATCCAATTGGAGACAAAAACAAAACATCATTTTGCCCATCTCTGTTAAAATCAACTATAATTGGCGAGGAGAAATATTTGAATTCTTGCTGTGGTTGTAGTTGAATAAAATATGACCATAAAGCACGAGATGCAACTATATCAACACAGGTAACATATTGTGGAAGAGTAGTCACAAAAACTAACTCAGGAATACCATCACCATTCAAATCACCACAAGCAGGTGCAACAGAAACAAAATGTGGTTTTTTTGTTAAACCAACTAAACTAAGACTTCTAAAATTACCTGTTTTACCATCTATTAATGTAATATCTCCATTATAGGAGCATACAACAACCAGTGGTGGAAGTTTATCTGAATAAGCAATGACAGGTGAAGCATATAATGGCGATTTTGTGGCAACTGTCTTTATATCTACTAAAGAAGAAAATCCAGCAGAATATACCAAATACACAACTCCCTCTTCATTACAAGCAACAATATCTTTCTTTCCATCTAAGTTAATATCAAATACACAGGGAACCAAATTCCCAGGATTTCCTTGAAGTTGCAGTTTCAATATTTCAGTACCTGAATAACCATCTATAGCAACTAATTTTGCATCTTGTGTAACAAATATGATGTCATCAATTTTATCATCATTGATATCTTCTACAACTACCCCACTTAAATCAGTAATACCAAACTCTTTAGGAGGAAATATAGGTGCGCCTGTTTTACCATCCCATACATATAAAACCTTTTTTTTGTCTAAATAAACAATATCTGCAATATCATCTTTATTAAAATGACCTAATGATATTGAAGGTGAAATGAATACTTCAGTTGATGTATTTGATACAAATTCTTCATTACCATAGAAATATTTTGTTGTTGCTTGCAACTGTAAATCATTTGTTTTTTTAGCAAAAAGAAAATACTTTGTCAAACCTGAAAAAAATACATATAAAAAGCTACAAATAACTAAAACGAAGATTATAGGAGTTGCTATTTGCAAAATTTTTAAAAACAAAATTTTTTGTTTTTTAGGTGAGGAAATTTTAAGTTTCGTAGCTGAACATAACCTAAATATGCTTCTCCCTATACATACTTCATCACCAACTTCAAGCTGAACTTTTTCAAAATAAGGCAATTTTTGGCCATTTATTGTTGTGCCACAAGTACTTCCTATGTCTACAATATAAACTTTTTTATCTTCTAACAAAATTTTGCAATGTCCTTTTGAAACAGTCTCATCTGTTGACAAAATAATATCATTCTTTTCACCCTGTGGATTTTTAGTTGTTCTTCCTATATGTGTTACATTTTTTAACAAATATTTTTTACTATAAAATTTGCCGTATATACCCACAAGATAAAGTTCTGTCTCAGAAGGTTTATCTGACAAAAACATTATTGAGTATTCACTTTGTCCAAAAGATATCTCATCATTATATTTAATTTCTGAAGAGGTTATTGTTTTACCATTAACTAAGGTTCCCGTAAGTGTCTGGTTATCACTAACAAAATATTTGTCTTTTAATTTAGAAAATGTACAATGGATGTCATGAACATTAGCTGTATCATTTATATAAATATCTGCTTTTTTTGAACTCCCTACAACTATTTTTTCTTTTGTTTTCCAAAAGTACTCTTTTATTACTTCAGAATTTTTCTTTAATACTAACCTTGGCATTTTTTTACCTCGCTATAAATAATAATGTTAAAAAACTTAAACCTAAACTAAATTTTGTCAAGAAAGAGAGATAAGTTGAACCTTCTTCTTTCTTATAATATTGTGGTGTAAACTCTTTTTTTTCAGATAATTGTTTTTCTATCTCTTCAAATTTAACAGATAACTTTGAATAATTCTTTTGAAGTTTATCAATATCTGTCTTCACTGCCACATTTGTTTTTAGCGCATCTATGTCTTTCTTTAATTCCAACAAAAGATTTTGCTGTTGTGTTGACAAATTATTAATTTTTTCTTCAAAATCTTTCATTTTAACATTTAAATTGTTTATTTGTAAAGAAACCTCTGGTTGCACAGAAGCTGCTTGTTGTTGTGGTTGTTGTGACTTTGATAGTAAAGTTTGTTGTTGCTGCTGGGCAACCTTCAAACTCTCTAACTCTTTCTTTAAATTCTCTATCACAGCATAATCTTTCTCTAACTTGTCTATCTTTAAAGATATATCTGACGGCAAAACTTGTGGCTGTTGTGGTTGCTGAGGCAACTTTGCTGTTTGTTTCAACTCATCAATTTCTTTTTTCAAATTATTAAAAACTTGTGATTTTGTTAAAGTTGAATCCAACAACACAGGCATATTAGGTGTTAACTCTTTCATTATTTCAAAAATATCTATTTTTGCAGGTTGTGCAGTAGAAGTTTGTTTTTCTATAGATGTCAACTTCTTTTCAATTGTTTCAATCCTTTTTTGTATTGATGAAAGATCTGGTATTGTCTGTTGTGTTTTTAAATACTGGTCATATTCGTAAAGAAGAAGCAGTATCGTTCCTCTTGTCATCGGCTCATCTGCTACAAACCTATCAGCTCCATATCTGTCAACAAATTTTGGTGTCTTTGTTGAAAAATAATCTATAACACTTTGAAGCAAAGCATCCATTACATCAACTTTTTTAGCAGAATAAAGATTGTATGAGAGCAAAAAAATCAATAGAAATAAAACAAATTTTTTCATAAATAACCCCATGGTCCGACGCCAGGTCGGATAAATCCGACCGCTACCCCACACTCATGGAATGTGAGTGTGATACTGCTACAAAACTATTGACTATGATACAAAAATTATGCACGGCTGAAGCCGTGCCCTACAAAATTATCCCGCAAGTTGCAGGACTAACTATGAACTATGAACTAATAAACTCATCTACTTATTGTCACAGAAATCTTGTGTTTGTTTCCAAACTGCTCAATTGAAAAAACATAATCAACTGATAAAACAAAAAAGTTATAAGAAAACTTGCCACCTAAACCAAAACAAAACTTTCTTGATTTGTCAAAAAACTCCTGATAGTTATATC
>Ga0078972_1003927_pt1 | contig 42800 bp, 36 predicted proteins | sample YelNatPaOPGAMG01_FD_67568 | JGI IMG/M metagenome (GOLD analysis project Ga0078972, IMG submission 67568) | Hot spring thermophilic microbial communities from Obsidian Pool, Yellowstone National Park, USA - OP-RAMG-01 (SPADES assembly) (version 2) | ecosystem: Environmental > Aquatic > Thermal...
AACCACACACGGGCTCACGAACCCCATCGACAGCGCCGGCGGGTCACCCCTACCTGCGCTCACCGGCTTGTGGTCACTTCTATTTTCGTGTCAGATGGTTCGTGGCAGGTTGGGTCCGCCGCCTGGTTTCATGACCGGCGTCGGGAACTGGACCTGGTTGTAGTCCTGGGCGGCGTGCTGGTCCTGTTGGGCCAGAACGGGTGGCGACTGGGTGAGTGCGGCTTGCTGTTTGGTGGCCCACAGCGAGTCTTGGGTGTCGACGTTCGTGCGTACAGCTTCGGTTTTCGCGATCACGCCAACGAGCGCTGCGTCAAGTTTGGACTCGACGGCAGGCGGTGGCGGGGCGAATGTCGGCGCGGCGCTACCGGTCAGTGTCTGCGTTGCTTTACCGCCCGCTGACGCCAACTCTTGGGTGTCGATCTGCAGCTTCGATTTAGTCCCCATGGGTGCATTGTCCCAGCATCTGCCGACATTGGAAACCGCTTTGAGTCGCGATGGTCGGCTCACGAGGGGGCGGGCGCGTGCTCGGCGACACTGCCTCTTGAAGGACGGGGTGGGTGGGGTTGGTTACCGCAGGACGGACTGTTCTGCTGGAGTGGATCGCGGGTCTAGCGGGACAGCCGGCGTCCCTGCACGTACGTCTCGGCGACGGAAGACTCGCGCGTACCCATCAGCACTGCGAACAGGGTCGGGTCGGCCGCCGCCGTGGCGTCGCCGGAACCCACCCCGTGGGCGACGCGTCGGTGACCAGCGGGGTGCCGGCGAGGTGAAAGATGTGCCCGAGATGGATTTCTGCCACGCGCCTCCCCAGCTGCGGGTTCATCATGCCCAAGCGGGGCGCCAATGCGATGATTGCTGCCCGTGGCACAAACTTCGGGCTCCGTGCTGACCGCGCTCGTTGCGCTGGCGCTGGTCATCGCGGTCTCCCCCATCACGGTCATTCCGGCGGTCCTGGTCCTGCACGCCTCCCGGCCGCGTCCCGTGGGCCTCGCCTTCCTCAGCGGCTGGGTGCTGGGCCTGATGGCGGTCACCGCGGCGTTCGTCGCGAGCTCCGACCTGATCGGCGACCTGCGCAAGTCGCCGCCGGCCTGGGCGTCCTGGCTGCGCGTGGTGCTGGGGTCGGCGCTGGTCCTTTTCGGTGTCTACCGCTGGGTGACCCGGCACCGCCAGGGCAGCATGCCCGGCTGGATGCGCTCGTTCTCCAAGCTGACCCCGGTGCGCGCCGGGTTGACCGGGGCGCTGCTCGTGGTGATACGCCCCGAGGTCCTGATCCTGTCCGCGGCCGCCGGCCTGGCCGTCGGCAGCAGCACCCTGGGAGTCGCGGACGGGTTCGCCGCCGCCGCGCTGTTCGTCGTCATCTCCGCGTCCACGGTGGCCGTGCCCATCCTGGCTTACATCGGCGCCGGTGACCGCCTCGACGACACGCTGGAGCGGCTCAAGGCCTGGATGGAGAAAAACCATGCCGCAATGATGGCGGTGATCCTGGTGCTGATCGGTTTCATGGTTATTTACAACGGAATTCACGCTCTGCGGTGACCGGCTGTGGCAGGATTCCCGCCCATGGCAGGTAGCTGGGGTTCCGTGCTGACCGCGCTGGTTCCGCTGGGGCTGGTCATCGCGCTCTCGCCGGTCACGGTCATACCGGCGGTCCTGGTGCTGCAGGCCCCGCGGCGGCGGCCCAGCAGCCTCACGTTCCTGGCCGGCTGGCTGGTGGGCCTGGCCGCGCTGACGGCGCTCTCCGTGGCGGCCTCCGGTCTGCTGGGTGGACTGCACAAGTCCCCGCCGCCCTGGGCGTCGTGGCTGCGCGTGGTCATGGGGTCCGCCCTCATCGTCCTGGGCGTCTACCGGTGGCTGGCCAGGCATCGTCACACCGATTCGCCGTCGTGGATGCGGTCATTCGCCACCATCACGCCGGGGCGGGCGGGGGTGACGGGGTGCGTGCTGGCGGCCGCCCGCCCCGACGTGTCCTTGTTGTGCGTGTCGGCCGGACTGGCCATCGGCACCAGCGGGCTGGGTCTGATCGGCGACTGGATCGCCGCCGCGTTCTTCGTCGTCGTCGCCGCCTCGACGGTCGCGATCCCGGTCCTGGCCTACGCCGCCGCCGGCCGCCGACTCGACGGCACGTTGGCACGGCTGAAAACGTGGATGGACGAGAACAACGCCGCGCTGCTCGCGGTGGTCCTCGTCGTGATCGGAGCGATGGTGCTGCACAACGGAATTCAAGAATTGTAGCCGCCGTCGGAGAGGCCCGCGTCCACTTCGAGCCGATTGGCCGTGCCAAGGACCCACTCACGGAACAGTTCTCGCCCGTAGTCGACAATCATGCCCGCATAGCCCTTGGCCGCCCACTGCCGGCAGTGGATCTCCTCGTGGTGCAGCAGCCGGTCGAGGTCGGGGTTGTGCCGGCTGGATCTGATGATGCGGCGCAACTGTTCGGCGGGGTCAGCGACCCTGCCGGCGTTGATCATGAAGATGTCGCCCCAGGTGGTACCGCCACGCCGGCTGAACTGACGCTGGATCCAGTTGCCGCCCAGGCCCATCAGCATGCCGTTGGGGGTGGTGACCAGGCGACCCCCGTTGCGGTGCACGAACCCGACGTCGCGGGCGTAGCTCCAGCCGTTGCGGCTCTGCCGGTTGAAGATTCGCCACACCTCGGCGGCGCTGTAGGGCGTCTCGGGGAAGTCGGCGGGCCGCCTACCCGCCGCGCCGTAGCCGGTGCCCGCATTGAGGACGTAGGTCAGCAGCACCGCGTCGCGGGCGTCGTCGCCGCCGGTGGACCGCGGGATCAGGAAGAACGACTTGCCGTGGGGGTCGCGGATCTCCTCCATTCCCTCCAGAAGGTGAAAGCCGGCGGGCGGGATGCGTGGCGCGATGCCGGCGACGACCTCCGGCGGCACACTGCACCGGGCGGCGTTGTCGAGCCATTGCCTGGCGTAATCGTCCATCGGCCCTTCCTCGCAGAACTTGCTGGCAGCCCTGCGCCCGTTCGGGTGGATCGAATGAACGGGCGGCCCTGGCGACGCGTGCGCGGTGTCAAAGAAATCACCCGGGACCGGGCACCCTGGACCGGGCACCCTGGACCGGGAACTGTTCGACACCATCGCCGCGACGCCCGTTACGGATAGTCGTCACCGACGCCTATTTCGCATCGGGTCATTGCCGATCGATCCAACAAACCCCAGACTGTACTTGCGCTCGCGCACCCGGGCCGAGGGTGGAGCAGGGGAACGAGAGCTGCAGGTTGTTGACGAATCCGCGGGGCGAGGCCGAGGGGAGGTGCCGCGGTGGCCGCTGAACCCACCGGGCCGGCATCTGTCCGATCGGGCGAGCGACATCCGGCGGGCCGCGTGCGGCGGCAACTCGCCGAGTTGATGACCACCCGCGATCAGGTGGGGCAACTGCTGCGGGCCGTGGTCGCCGCCTCCGCCGCTCGCGGGCAGGCTGAGGCGGAGCGGGAGTTCCGGCGCATCGTCGACGACAGCCCCGTCGCGATCTGTGTCCACGCCGACGGGCGCTTCCGCTACGTCAACGACACCATGGTGCGGGAGATGGCGGCCGAATCCGCCGATCAGCTGCTGGGGCACCGCATCATCGACTTCGTGGCGCCGCAATCGGTTCCCACGGTGCTCGGCCGGATCGCAGCCCGCCCACGTGACGGGGATATCTCACCGCCCGTGGAGATGGTGATCCTGCCGTTGGACGGGACGGCCCGCGCGGTGGAGGCGGTCGCAGTCCGGGCGCAGTGGCGGGGCAGACCGGCCCACCAGGTCGCGTTCTGGGATGTGACCGCACACAAGACCGCCGAGGCGAACCTGCGCTTCCAGGCGGCGCTGGTCACCCACGTCAGCGATGCCATCATCGCCACCACCCTGACCGGCGCGGTCACCAGCTGGAACCCGGCGGCCGAAGCCATCTACGGCCGCTCCGCGGTGCAGGCGCTCGGTCGCCCGGTCCGCGAGGCGGTCGGCGCCGCCCTGGACCCGGCCGTCATCATCGCCGCCGGGGGCGTCGTGCACACCAGCCACCGCGCCGCCGACGGTTCGCCCCTGGCGGTGCGGGTGTCGGCGTCCCGGATGGACGCCGGATACGTCGTGGTGTGCGCCGACCAGACCGCGCTGCGGCGCGCCGAACAGCATTTCCAGACCGTCGTGGCGTCCCTGGAGGAGGGCGTGATCGTCATCTCCTCCGAGGGAATGGTCGAATCGGTGAACCCGGCGGTGCTGCGAATACTGGGTGTGCCGACGGGAGTCGACGTGGCCGAGGCGGCCACGGTACCGATCTACGACAGGGACGGCCGGCTGCTTTTCACCGATCGGCGTCCGGTGCTCCCGACCCTGAAAACCAGCCCGAGGCGTGGCGGCGTCTACGGAGTGGACCGCCTCGACGACGGGCGACGGGTCTGGCTGTCCATGACGTGGTCGCTGCTCGATCCCGCCGATCCCGACGGTTCGTCGGTCCTGGTGTCGTTCGCCGACGTCACCGAGCAACACACCAGGTACCAGCGTCTCGTCCATCGGGCGACACACGACCACGTGACCGGGCTGCCCAACCGCGCCCACATACTGGACCTGGTCACCGGCGCGCTGGAAACCGGAGGTCACCGGTTGGGCGCGGTGCTGTTCATCGACCTCGACAAATTCAAGAGCGTCAACGACGCGTTCGGGCATCACGCCGGCGACGCCGTGCTGCGGGTCGCCGCCGAACGCCTGCGGAAAACGTTGCGCCCCGACGACGTGATCGGACGCGTCGGTGGCGACGAGTTCGTCGCACTGCTGGCCGGCCCGATCGAGCCCGCCGAGGCGGATGTTGTCGCCGTGCGGCTGCAGGGTGCGCTTTCCCAACCGATCTTCCTCGGGGGCGACGGTGACGGAACCCGGGATCCGAGCTGCATCAGCGCCAGCATCGGCGTCGTCTCGGTGCGGCCCGGCGAGCAGCGCGCCGCCGCCGAGATCCTGCACGACGCCGACCTCGCGATGTATCGGGCGAAGGCACAAGGACGGGCGGCCAGCCACCTCACGATGGGCGCTCTCGGTCAGCACGGACCCTTCGGCAGCCGTCGCGGGTAGCTTCGGGACCCGGCCGGCCTCAGAGCCAGCCGGTGCGGGCGGCGGCGACCGGCTCGGCGGGGGCCGGGGCCAGTTCCCCGTCCCGCACCCGCTCGAGCATCCGCTGCACCGCGGCGACGATCTCCGGGGCCGCCGCGGCCAGTGCGGTCATGTCGGCCTCGCCGACCTCGTCGGCGTCGACGCCCGCCCGGGCCAGCACGGCCGCTGGGTCGGCCAGCTGACCGGCCAGCCAGGACACCGGGTCGGCCGACAACTCCGGGACGAAATGCCGGCGTCCGGGTTCCCACCCGTTGAAGCGGGGATGGTGGTGGGCCCGGTCCAGCGTGCCCGGCGGGCTCTCGGTGGACCCGAACAGGTCCACCCGCCACACCGGCCGGTTGAAGGAGATCGGCACGCCGGCGTAGATGGACCCCTGCGGGTCACCGTGGTCGACGAGGCGCAGTTCCAGTCTGACTCCCCGTTCCGGGGTTTCCTGACCTTCGAGCGGCGACGGGTCGACGAAGAACATGTCCCCGATGACCACACCCAGGGTGTCGAATCCGAATGCTGCGAGCATCGCGCACCTTTCTCATTCCCGCTTGGGTCCCTCGTCGTCTGTGATCGAGGGTAGACCCGGGTGGTGCGCAGGTCATCGTGGAGCCGATGACGGGAATCGAACCCGCGTATTCAGCTTGGGAAGCTGATGTTCTGCCATTGAACTACATCGGCATAGTGGCATTGACCTGCGGAAACGCTCTTCAGCGTGCCTGGGGTCGGGCCTCAGTGTCACATGATGCCACAACTCGATCCAAACTCGCGCCGGCGTCCTGCAGGGCAGCAAACTGCGAGTGAGCATACAGCCGCATGGTCAGGCTGGCGTCCTTGCGCCCGCTGCACGCCGCGATCACGTGAGCACCGACAGCAGCCGGTGCTGCCCGCCGCCACGCGGGGTGTTGGCCACGGTGATGGCCTTGGCGTCCGGGTCAACATCAGTCCACAGCCATCCGGCGATTTCCCCACGCCGCAGCCCCGACGGCGCCAGTTCCCAGGCGTGGGCGAGCCGGTCATCAGCGATAGCGGCCAGCAGTTTTTGAACCTCGGCCTCGGTGTAGGTGTCGACCGCTTTGTGCTGCGGTGCAAGAGACGAAAAAGCAGACGACCGTCAACGTCACGCGAACAGCGCTCGACGACCGGCGCGCTCCGCGAAAGCGTCTAGCGCGCTGAGAACTTCGGGTGAGCGCCAGGCCCGATTACGGCCCTGATCGGTGAGCTCGACGATGATTCTGGCCTCGACAAGCGGGTCCAAGTATCGGTAGACGTTGCCAATCGCGATGTGCAGTTGATCGCTGACCAGTTGAGCGTTGATCACTGGGTGTTTGATGAGCAAGTCCGCCACACGGTGCACGGCCGAGTTGCGACGGGCGGTGATCTTCGATTCCCACCCCCTCCTGATCGTTTGCAGATCATCCACCAGGTGTCGGGCATTGACGACGGCCAGGAGGTGACTTTCGTCCACTCACCGGGCGCGAACTACCGCTCGTCCGTCGTTGCGGCCGCCAGAGTAGTCGTTGAGGACGCACCGGCTCGGCGACCCCGGATGGCGAGCGCCCGATGTTTACCCTTTCGTGATAATTCGTTATCTCGTAGGGTGCGTGTCGTGGGCCGCCATCAGTTACCCAGGACCCGGCGAAAGTCGGCAACGGTCCTGGCAGCGCTGGCCGCCCCGGCCGTCGTCTTCTTAGCGGCGGGAGCGGACGCATACCCGGGCGCCGCCCCCGAGGTCGCCGCGCCGGTCGCCGCCGACGTCGCACCCGGCTGTTTCGAGGTCGTGGCCGCGATGCCGGCCCCGGGGGTACCCGGTGACGGCGCGGGCAGGAGCGCCGAGTTCGCCGCGGCGTCGCGCTGGCACCGGCAATCCCGGTTCTTGCCGGTCGGTGTCGCCTCTGAGCGGGGCCTTCAGGTCCGGACCATCCTGGTCGCCCGCGCGATCAGCGCGACCTTCCCCGAGATCCACGAAATCGGCGGGGTGCGACCGGATCCGCTGCCGTGGCATCCCAACGGCCTGGCGATCGACGTGATGATCCCCAACGCCGGCACCGCCCAGGGCATCGCACTCGGCAACCGGATCGTCGCGTTCGTGCGCCGCAACGCCCGTCGATTCGGGATGCAGGACGCGATCTGGCGCGGCGTCTACTACACGCCCGGTGGTGCGCAACCGAGCAGGCTGGGGCACTACGACCACGTCCACGTGACCACCACCGGCGGCGGGTATCCCACCGGTCGGGAGATGTACCTGCGTTGAGCCGGGGCCGTCTCCGGCGGCAGATAGGCTCTGCGGATGCTGCTCTCCGATCGTGACCTCAGGGCCGAAGTCGCCGCCGGCCGGCTGGGCGTCGACCCCTTCGACGACACCCTGGTGCAGCCCTCCAGCATCGACGTCCGCCTCGACCGCCTGTTCCGGGTGTTCAACAACACCCGCTACACCCACATCGACCCCGCCAAGCAGCAGGACGAGCTGACCAGCCTGGTCGAACCCGATCCCGGCGAACCCTTCGTGCTTCACCCGGGCGAGTTCGTGCTCGGCTCGACGCTGGAGCTGTTCGCGCTTCCCGATAACCTCGCGGGACGCCTGGAGGGCAAATCGTCGCTGGGCCGCCTGGGCCTGCTGACGCACTCGACGGCCGGGTTCATCGACCCGGGCTTCAGCGGCCACATCACGCTGGAGCTGTCCAACGTCGCCAACCTGCCGATCACCCTGTGGCCGGGGATGAAGATCGGCCAGCTGTGCATCCTGCGGCTGACCAGTCCGGCGGAACACCCCTACGGCAGTTCGAACGTGGGCTCGAAATACCAGGGCCAGCGGGGCCCCACGCCGTCGCGCTCGTATCAAAACTTCATACGAAGTTCCTAGCTTCGGCAGCACGGCCGCACAGCTTCTCCGCCGAGTATGAGCACAGCGGTCCGCGTGGTTTCTCCTCCGCCAGACCATCGTCGGCTGCGGAACTTTGGAGGATGGGTTTTGGACACCGTGCTCGGGGTGTCGATGGCACCGGCATCGATCCAGATGGTTCTGCTCGAGGGCGAGAACGCCGACGGCCCCACGATCGACGAGGACGAGTTCGGCGTCGCCGCCGCCGGCGCTCCCGATCGGGTGATCGCCGCCATCCTGGGCACCCGCGAGGGCGCGGCCGACGCGGGCCTGGAGCTGTCGTCGATCGGGGTGAGCTGGACCGACCAGCACGAGGCCGCGGCGCTGCGCGACGCGCTGGCCGCCCACCGGATCGACAACGTCATGCTCGTGTCGGCGTTCCTGGCCGCTACTGCGCTGGCGCAATCTGTCGGCGGCGCAATGGGTTACGAGCGCACAGCGGTGCTGTTCGTGGAGCCCGACACCGCGACGACGGCGCTCGTGGAAACCTCCGACGGTTCCGTCGCCGACGTCCGCAAAGTCTGCATCCAGGCCGAGTCCTACGGCGAGGCCGCCGCGCAACTCGGCGAGATGGTGGCCGGGCTCGACGCATCGGAACCGGCCGCGGGTGGCCTGTTCGTGGTGGGATCGGGGGTCGACATCGCCCCGCTGCGGCCGACGCTGGCAGCGGCGACGTCGCTGGATGTGAGTGTGCCCGAGGAGCCCCGGACGGCGTTGGCCCGCGGCGCGGCGCTGGCGTCGGCGAACGCACCGTTGTTCGCCTCGTCGACCGCCGCGCTGGCCTATGCCCAGGACGCCGGCACCGGTGCGGTCGACCTCTACGCTCTGCCGGACTACCTCAGCCTCTCCGGCGTTCCCGGCGGTGACGACCTCGCGTACAGCGCGGTGCCGGACGAGGACTGCGAAGCCCCGACCGTCGTCATCGAGCCGCTTTTCGTCCCCGACGCGGGCCAACCGCGCCGCCGGCCCGCCCTGCTGATCGGCAGCGGGCTGGCGGTGGCCGGCATCAGCGCGGTGCTGGCGCTCGAGATTGCGCTGGCGATCGGCATCCGCACCACGGTTGCCCTGCAACCCGCTCCCGGCCAGCACCTGATCGTTCCGACCCAGCAGGCGCCCGTGCCGGTCCAGGCCGTGGCGCCGAGGCCGAATATCAGCGTGCCGATGCCGGTGGCAGCGCCCAAACCCCTGAACCCGCCGGTGGTCCCCCCGGTGCCCGCGGCTCCTCGGGTCCCGGCGGCCCCGGTCGTGCCGGTGCCCGTCGTGGTCCCGCCGGTGGCGCCCGTCCCGGTGCCGCCGATCCACCTGCCCGCGCCCGGGGTGGGCGTGCCCTTCCCCGACCGCGCCCTGAGCCCCCCGTTGGCCCCGGTGCCGCACCCGCCGCAACCTGCGGTGCTCCCCCCACCCGTCCACGTCCCGCACCCGACGGGCGGTGGCACGGGTCCGCTGTCCCCGCCGCACCCCGGCCCTCCCGGCCAGGGCACGGCACCCAAGCCGGGTGGTCCGGGTGGGTTGGGTGGCCCCGGCGGTGGTCATGTGCCGGTGCCGGGTGCGGGTCCGGGGGGTCCCGGTGCTTTGGGTGGGCCTGGTGCTTTGGGTGGGCCTGGTGGTTCGGGTGGGCCTGGTCGTTTGGGTGGGCCGGGTGGGTTGGATGGGCCTGGTGGTGGTCATGTGCCGGTGCCGGGTGCGGGTCCGGGGGGGCCCGGACCCTTCGGCGGGGGACCGTTCGGTGGCGGCCACGGCGGCGGACCGTTCGGCGGCGGGGGACCGTTCGGTGGCGGCGGGCTCTTCGGTGGCGGTGGCCACGGCGGCGGCTTCGGCGGTTTCGGCGGTCACGGCGGGGGCTTCGGCGGTTTCGGCGGTTTCGGCGGTTTCGGCGGGCGCCACTGACGGTGCGGCTCTGCGCCGCAGCGGGATAACTCGCAGCAAACGCGGTCCACCTGAGGCCTGTGCGCCGCGGGTAGTCTCGAATTATTGCGGTCGGTGTAGAACTGCGCCGTCGGCCAGAACGCGACTACGCCAGTGGTTTCGTCGGCCAGTAGCCAGGGCGGTCCGGTGCCCGCGCTCGGCAGCGGTGCACCGAATTACCCAGGGAGATGGGAACAGTGGTGGGCATCGTGCTCGGTGTTTCGATGACGCCGACGAAGGTCAGCATGGTTCTGGTCGAGGGGGAGAACGCCGACGGTGTCATCGTCGACGAGGACGACTTCGACGTCGCCGGGCAGTCGCCCGCCGCCGCGCCGGCCCAGGTGATCTCGGCCATTCTGGGCACCCGGGAAGGCGCCGAAGAGGGCGGTTACCAGCTGCTGTCGACCGGGGTGACCTGGACCGATCACGTCGAGGCCGCAATGCTGCGCGACGCGCTGATCGACCACAGACTCGAGCACGTGATGCTGGTCTCGGCGTTCATGGCGGCGGCCGCGCTGGCCCAGTCCGTCGGCGACGCAACCAACTACACGCACATCGCGCTGCTCTTCGTCGAGCCCTACACCGCGACCCTGGCCGTGATCGACACCGCCGACGGATCGGTCTCCGACGTGCACCGCAGGGTTCTTTCCGACGACGACCAGGAGGCGGTGGCCGAGCTCGCCGAGATGGTTTCCGGCGTCGAAGCGCTGGACGTACGCCCCGAGGGCGTGGTCGTCGTCGGGTCCGGCGTCGACGTCCCGCTGATCAAGCCGGCGCTGGAGACCGCGACCTCGCTCGGCCTGGCCGTGCCCGGCGACCCGGAGACGGCCTTGGCGCGGGGTGCGGCGCTGGCGGCGGCCAATGCGCCGTTGTTCGCGTCGTCCACGGCCGCGCTGGCCTACGCGCTGGACCCCGGCACCGGCGCGATCGACCCCATGGCTCTCGCCGGGCAGTCGCCCGGTCTGCTGCCCGCCTATCGGCGCGCTTCGGACACTGCCGGCGGTGCCGGGCAAGGCGAGGACAACGTCGCCTACAGTGCCGTGCCGGACGAGGATGCCGACGCCCGAACCGTCATCTTCGACGCCCGCCCGAAGGCGCCGCGGCGCAAATCCCTGCTGTTGGTAGGCAGCGCCTTGACGGTGGTCGTCATCGCGGCGGTTGTCGCCCTGGAGATCGCGCTGGCCATCAACATTCGCCCCACGGTGGCCCTGCGGCCCAGCCCCAACGAAAACATCATCGTCCCAACACATTCCGCGCCCGCGCCTTCGGTCCAGGCAAAGCCGCCCAGGCCCGTCGTCGCGCCCCGCCCCATGAGCCCGCCGGCGGTCGCTCCGGTTCCCGCGGCCCCGCCCGCGCCCGCCCCGATCCCGGTGGTTCCGCCGCTCGTTCCCGTGCCCCGGGCGCCGATCGTTCATCCGCCCGCGCCCCGGCTGGGCGGCCAGCGTCCCTTCAACGGACCCGGTATTCGTGGGCCCTTCGGCGGCCGCGGTCCATTGGACGGTGGGCCCTTCGGCGTCCGCGGTCCGTTCGGCGGCCGCGGTCCTTTGGGTGGTCTGGGCCCGCGGGGTCCCTTCGGCGGCGGGCCCTTCGGCGGCGGCCGCGGTCCGTTCGGCGGCCGTGGTCCTTTGGGTGGCCCCTTCGGCGGCGGTCATGGCGGCTTCGGTGGCGGCCACGGCTTCGGCGGTCATGGTTTCGGCGGTTTCGGCGGTGGGCATGGTTTCGGTGGATTCGGTGGTGGTTTCGGGCGCAGGTAGCCGTCGCGCGGCAGCGCCGCGAACCCAGAGGCGAAGGTGGAGGAGCGGTGGACGTTGCACTCGGCATGTCGGTGGCACCCGAGGCGATCCGCACGGTGCTGGTCGAGGGGGCAGGTGCGGGCGGCGTCACCGTCGACCATGACGACCTGAGGGTGGCCGGCACGCCATCGGCCGCCGCGGCGGCGGACCTGGCGATCGCGACCGTCCTCCGGACCAGACAGAGCGCGGCGGCGGGCGGCTACCGGCTGCGGTCGACAGGGATCACCTGCACCGACGACGCCGAAGCGGCCGCGCTGCGTGACGCGCTCGCGCGGCGCCGCATCGACAACGTCACGCTGGTCTCGGCGTTCACGGCGGCCGCAGCACTGGCCCAGGCTCTCGGCAGCGCGTCCGGTCGCGCCCGGACCGCGTTGCTCTTCGTCGAGCCGGCGACCGCGACGCTGGCGGTCGTCGACACCGCTGACGGCGTCGCCGCCGGCGTTCGCCGGCAGCCCCTGGCGAGAGGCGACGCGGCGATAGCCCAGCTGGCGGCGATGGTGTCGGGGACCGCCTCGACGCCCGCCCGCCCGGGCGAGGTGTTCCTGGTGGGCTCCGGTGTCGACATCCCGTCGCTGAAGGCGGCGCTGGAGGCCGCGACGCCGCTCCCGGTCATCGTTCCCGAGGAGCCCGAGCGGGCGTTGGCGCGCGGAGCGGCACTGGCCGCGGCGACCGCGCAGCTGGGAGCACCGCCCACCCTCGCGATCCCGTCGCAGGATTTGACGGCCGCGACGCAGCAGCCGGCCGACGCCGCCGAAGCCGCGGCGGAGACGGGCCGCGGCCGCCGCAGCCGCACATCGGTGCTGGTCGCCGGCGCCGTGCTGGCGATGTTCGTCGCCGGGGTGGCGGCGCTCGTGCTGGGGCTCAATATCCGCCCCCACAGCCCCACGACTCCGGTGCCGCCTGCAAAAACCGCGGCGCCCGCCCCGCCGCCATCGGCAACGCCGGCGCCGCCCCCGCCCCCGGAGTACGCGGCGCCGCGGCAGGCACCCGCGCCGGCCGCCCCGGCGCCGGGACCGACCGCGAATCCCCCGCAGCAGGGTCCGCCGCTGAGTCCCGGTGGCGACGATCACGGTGGGGGCGCCTGGGTCCGCCGCCACCTCGACCGATACGGCATTCCCCTCCCCTGGCCGTAACGAGCACCCGGACCGCCCGGCGGGGAGCGCGGTAAAATCACGGCCCAAGGGGAAGATGGCCAAGGGGAACATGGCCAAGGGGATCATCGGTGGGGACGACCGGCGCGTCAGCGACGCCGGAGGGTGTGAGGACGACGGCTCGAAGCCACCGGCTGGCAAACGACGACCTGGCAAACGACGATGGAGGAGCTTTGGACACGGTACTTGGCGTGTCGATGGCGCCGACGGCAGTCCGGATGGTGCTGGTCGAGGGGCAGGGCGGTGACGGTGCCACCGTCGACGAGGACCACTTCCAGATAGCCGACGACGGGACGGCGACGATCAGCGCCGCCGACCAGGTGGTGTCGGCCATCCTGGGCACCAAGGAAGGCGCCGCCGAAGGCGGCTACCAGTTGGCCTCCACCGGGGTCACCTTCTCCGATCCCGCCGAGGCCGCAGCCCTGCGCGATGCGCTGGCCGCTCACAAGATCGAGAACGTGATGCTGGTCTCGGCCTTCCTGGCCGCGGCCGCGTTGGCCCAGGCTGTCGGGAACCACACCAACTACGCCCAGACCGCGCTGCTTTTCATCGAGCCCGATACCGCCACCCTGGCGGTGGTCGACACTGCCGACGGGTCGATCACCGACGTTCACCGGGAGGCGCTGCCCGACGACGACGACGCGGCGGTCGCCCAATTGGCCGCGATGGTTTCCGAGGCCGAGGGCCTGGCCCCGCGCCCGGACGCGGTGTTCGTCGTCGGGGCCGGCATCGACATCCCGATGATCAAGCCGGCGCTGGAGGCGGCGGCCACGCTGCCGCTGACCACGCCCGAGGAGCCGGCCACGGCGCTGGCCCGCGGGGCCGCGCTGGCGTCGGCGAGCGCCCCGCTGTTCGCGTCGTCGACCGCGGCGCTGGCCTACGCCCAGGACCCCGGCACCGGCACCATCGATCCGCTGGCCATCGCCCCCGGCTACTTCGAGGCCGGCGCTGACGCGGGCCTGGACAACCTCGCCTACAGCGCCGTCGCCGACGACGACGCCTACACCGGCGCCTACCCCGGTGCCCGCACCGCCGCGACCAGCCTCCTGGACGGCGGCTACCGCGATCGCGGGTTCAAGCTGCTGGGGACCGTCCTGGGTGGGGTTTTCATCGTCGGGGTGGCGGCGCTGGTCGTCGCCCTGGCGATCGCCATCCGCCCCACCGCCGACGTGCGGCCCGTCCCCGGCCACAAACTCGTCGCTCCCACCCACCCCGTACCGGCGCCGGCCGCGCCCGCGCCGGCCCCCAAGGCGCCCGCTCCCGAGGCGGCGCCCGCCCCGGCCCCGCAGGCCCCGGCCCCGGTCCCGCAGGCCCCCGCCCCGGCGCCGGTCGCGCCGGCGCCCGCCCCGGCGATTGTCGCTCCGCCGGCCGCTCCGCCCCCGCTTCCACCGCCCCCGCCGGTGCAGATCCCGCTACCGCTGCCCCCCTTCCTCGGTGGGCCCGGGCCCGCTCCGAGGGGGCCGTTCGGCGGCGACGACGACCGCGGCGGATTTCCGGGGGTCCCGCACGGCGGGTTCGGCCGCGGCCACGGCCGCGGCGGGTTCGGAATCCCCGGCATCGGTATCCCGGGGCTGTAGCGCGCGCGGCCGGTCGGTGTCAGGTGTCATCTGCCGTTTAACTACCGCTCAGCGAGTCGATGCAGTCAGCTCATCGCGGCCGCCTACACCGGTGGTATGCGATGCACCGTGTTCGGCACCGGCTATCTGGGAGCCACCCATGCGGTCGGGATGGCGGAACTGGGCCACGACGTCGTGGGGATCGACATCGACCCGGGGAAGGTCGCCAAGCTCGCCGGGGGAGACATCCCCTTCTACGAGCCCGGCCTGCGGAAGCTGCTGACCGAGAACCTCGCCGCGGGGCGGCTGCGGTTCACCACCGACTACGACCTGGCCGCTGACTTCGCCGACGTGCATTTCCTGGGCGTGGGCACGCCGCAGAAGAAGGGCGAGTACGGCGCCGACCTGTGCCACGTCCATGCCGTCATCGACGAGCTGGTGCCGCGGCTGACCAGGCCGTCGGTGCTCGTCGGCAAATCGACGGTGCCGGTGGGCACCGCGGCCGAGCTGAGTCGGCGGGCCGCCGCGCTGACGTCCCCGGGGGTGGACGTCGAGATCGCCTGGAACCCCGAGTTCTTGCGCGAGGGCCTCGCCGTGCACGACACCTTGCATCCGGACCGCATCGTGCTTGGCGTGCAAGAAGATTCGACCCGTGCCGAGCCCGCGGTCCGCGAAATGTACGCCCCGCTGCTGGCCGCGGAGATCCCGTTCCTGGTGACCGACCTGCAGACCGCGGAGCTGGTCAAGGTGTCGGCCAACGCTTTTCTGGCGACCAAGATCTCGTTCATCAACGCCATCTCCGAGGTGTGCGAGGCCGCGGGCGCCGACGTCAGCCTGCTGTCCGACGCGCTGGGCTACGACCCGCGGATCGGGCGCCAGTTCCTCAACGCCGGACTGGGTTTCGGCGGCGGCTGCCTGCCCAAGGACATCCGCGCGTTCATGGCCCGCGCGGGTGAGCTGGGAGCCGATCAGGCGCTGACGTTCCTGCGCGAGGTGGACAGCATCAACATGCGCCGCCGCACCCGGATGGTGGAGCTGGCCAGTAGCGCATGCGGCGGATCTCTGCTGGGCGCCAACATCGCCGTCCTCGGCGCGGCGTTCAAACCCGAGTCCGACGACGTGCGCGACTCGCCCGCGCTCAACGTCGCCGGCCAGCTGCAGCTCAACGGCGCCGCGGTCAACGTGTACGACCCGAAAGCCCTGGAAAATGCCCAACGTCTGTTCCCGACGCTGACTTACGCGGTCTCCGTGGAGGAGGCCTGCGAGCGCGCCGACGCGGTGCTGGTGCTCACCGAGTGGCGGCAGTTCGTCGACCTCGACCCGGACGACCTGGCCGACCGGGTGCGCGCGCGGGTGATCGTTGACGGCCGCAACTGCCTCGACGTGGCGCGCTGGCGGCGGGCGGGCTGGAAGGTGTTCCGGCTGGGTGCGCCGCGGCCCTAGAAGGGCGGCGGCTGGTTGCGTTCGGCGACGTGGGCGGCATTCAGGGCGCGTGCGGCGTCGATGCGGCGGGCGCGGTCCTGTGCGCGGGTTTGGCGGCGGGTGAGCATCATCAGGCCGCGCTGAGCCTGGGGCTGCGATGTCGTTGGGGCGGTGGGTAATTCACCTGTTCGCAACGAGAGGGTGGGGAAAAGCAGCCGGCTGCTCGGGCGGGTCGTGTAGGTGTGTCCGCTGGGGGAGGGCCACACGATGGTGCCGTCGGGCCGCTGTTCGTCGCGCCTGCCGGTCCAAAAAGTCTTGAGCAAGGGTGATGTCTGCGGCACTAACAGTTGAGGTTGGTCGCAAGTCATAAATCTACCCCCCGCGAGGCACGTGACCTCACGTCGCCGGAAGGGCGATCCGCCCAGACCCCGGCGGGACATCATTCAATGTCGTCGGCGAGCAGATCGGTTCACCCGACGTCCCTTGCGATATTCCGGCTGGCGCCGAACGGACGTTTTTCATGTACCTCGATACGGCAACCGATTTGAAGTCGGGTGCAGACCGGATCGAAAGTACGCCGCAACGGATCGTTGCCACGGTCGAGGCGACGGTAGTCGACCTGATGGCGTTGGTCCGCACTGTCGGACTGAGCATCGAGGCGGTCGAGTTGACGTGGACCGGGTTCAGTCCGCCGCGGGTTTCGGCGATGGCGATATCTGCTGCCTTTTCATCGACGCTGGCGTAATCAGCACCGAGCAGAACGACATTCCACCCGCGTGCCCTCACGACTTACGGGCTTCTGGTGGTCAACAGATTTCTCGCTACTCGCCAGCTCAATCCGATCCCGTTTCCAGGTAAATGAGAGCGGCTGTTCGCCGACCATACGCAAGCAGTGGGGGTGACGCTGACGGCAGCGGTAGGCAGTCGCGTCGAAAGGTCGCTTCGAGAACTAATCTGCAAAGGTGACCGACTACCTATCCTCGGAGGCGACTTGGCGCGGTCAATTCTCGCTGCCAGGGCAATCGGGGCAAGGCGAGCAGCAGGGCATCCTCACCTATAAGCCCGACTCCGGCGTCAACCTTTCTCTGCTCTATGGGTTTGACGACCGAAGCGGTGTGACCCGCGTGGCGCCCGGTGCCTTTGCTTTCGGCGAAGGTTCAGGACGGTTCCCTGTGATCCACGGTGTCGCCGGCGGCAAGCCGGTAACGCTGCTGGACTGCCTCATCACAAGATCAAAGCGGGTGATGTTTTCTCCAGAGGCAAAAGAACAAGAGATCCACGTCGGGCAGCTTCTCATCGGTGTTCTCCTCGATGCCCCAGAGGCGAAGGCGTTCAGCGGGTTAACGATTGAGCTGGAGAATCTGACTGTTTGGGATCGCCGCGAAGATGTCATGCTTCGCATCGAGCGCCATCCAGACCTACCCGGAGGAAGCAGGTGGTCCGTCGAGGTGGATCAGGCGGAGCCGCTCACGGTGACGGTGGATGACCTGACGATCGAGCTGCGGCGGCGCTATGTAGAGCCGTCAGGCGATGCCCAACGTCACGGCATCGACACCTCCACTTTCACTGCCTCGTACTTCAGGATCACTTCGTCGGAGCCGAAGTCACTCGATGAGTGGGATGACATCGCCAAGGTGTTTCAGGACTTACTCACGTTCGCCATGGACAGTCCATGCGCGGTGGTGTCTGAGAGCCTGACACCTTCCGAGGCTCTGCGAAACGACCAGGCAGCGCAAGTAGGTTCCGCGATCACGTCATTAGCGCAGCACATCGTCATTGGTGATCCTGAAGCGCCATCAGTGGAAACCCGGAAGGCTCTCTTCACGCTAGCGACCGAGGGCGTTGACTTCAAAACCCTGATCCCCCGCTGGTGGAAAATCCGCAGCCAGTTCAACGTCACGTTCGACATGATCCTGGGTCTGCTGTACGTCCAAAGCGGTTACCTCCAGACCGAACTCATCATTGCTGTCAGCGCTGCCGAAGCACTGCACGAAGGAATCGGTTTCGACCCGCCCATGTCCAAGAGCGAGTTCAAGGCGCTGAAGAAATCCTTGCTTGAACATGTCCCCGAGCAGCACAAGACATGGCTGCGCGAGAAGCTCGGGCACAACACCCGCACCCTTCGGGCCAAGCTGCTGGACCTCGCCGCGATCCCTGATGCCGAGGCGATGTCCAGGCTCCTGCCCAACCCTGAAGCCTGGGCTGACGCGACCAAGAAAGAACGCGATCCGGTCGCGCACGGCGGCAAGAACATCAGCAGCGACGTGAAGCTGCTCAGCGCCATCGTGAAGATGACGACCGCAGTCGTGTACATGAACCTGCTGCACCAACTCGGCATCCCGAAGGAACGGCTGCTATCCGCGGTGTACGACAACCCCACGCTGGCATCGGCTATGAGGCTTGCAGGACAACATTGGCCAGGGGATGACGGCGGCGCACTGTTGTAGGTGACGCCGCGCAGGCATATCCGCAGGTCAGCTCATTCCACGCGCCTCCGCTGCTCGACACCCTGAGTCAGATGTGTGAAAATCGCGCATATGGATGGGACGACGCTCGGCACGCGGATCGCAGAGGCGCGCAAAGCTCTCGACCTTACCCAGGAACACCTCGCCACCAGCATCGGGATCGACCGCACAGCTCTTGGGCTGATCGAGAAGGGTAAGCGCAAGGTGTCGGCGGTCGAGCTGGTGGGCCTCGCGGCTGCGCTGGACACCCCGCTTGCGTGGTTCGTGCGTGACCCACTACCGATGGTGGTGAGTCGGCGCTCCGACGCCGGGCCCAGCCATGAGATCACCGCCAGGTTGGACCGGGAGCTGGAACTGTTCGCCGGCGATGTGGCCGCGTTGCTCGAATCAGGGGTAATCAAGGCCGTCGCCGACCGCCCCTCCTGGGCGATCCCTCAGTCGTATGACGACGCCGAGAACGTCGCACAGCAGGTGCGCGGACACCTCGGCTTGGGCATAGACCCGCTGCTGGACATTGCCGGCGCCGCTGAGCAGTTCGGCCTGTACTCCTGCTCGTTGTCATTGGGTGACAAAGGGGCCGACGGCGCTCTCGTCGAGGTCGCCTACGGGGCAGCCGCCGTGGTGATCGACGGCGATGCCAGAGCCGGACGCAGGCGCATGTCGCTGGCGCATGAGCTGGGGCATTGGCTATTCGGCGACGCTTATGACTCCAACGCCACAGCCGAAGCCGAACAGATGATCACCTCATTCGCTGCGCACCTTCTGGCCCCCCGCGCGGGTGTCGTAGCGCTGTGGGGACACGATACGTCGGACACGCTGCGGGACAAGATAATCCGTGTCGCAGGAACGTTTCGGATGTCGTGGTCAGCAGCGATTCTGCATCTACGCAATCTCGCACTGATCACCGCCGAGCAGTACCGCAGCGTGGAACGGGACAACCCCGCGGTAGGTGAGTTCGCCCGACTGCAGATCACACTGGCCACCGAGGAACTGACCCCTCCGTCGGTATCCCCGGAGCTGACCGCCGCGATCCTGGCTGCCTACGTCGACCGACGGTTGACAGCGCCACGTGTGGTGGAACTCCTACGTGGCCAGCTCCAGGAGGGTGATCTGCCGCAGCAGCGTGCCGAGACCGCCGCTGACTACGGGCGTCTGATCCAGTCGAAACGGTGAGTGTCGCTGCTGGCCGCTGGGTGATGGACACTTCCACATTCACCCACTTCTGCCGCGCCGGACACCAGGACATTCTGCGGCGGCTCGCACCGCAGGGGGTGATCCTGATCCCCGACTCCGTCTATGCCGAGGTCGAGGAAGGACGCGACCGCGGCTACGACATCCCCTCGATCGTCGACCTGCCATGGGTCGAAATCGGTGTCCTCACCCCCGACGAGGAGATCCAACAGCTCCTCATCAAAGCGGATATGCCGTCAAGAAAAGGAGACCCACCGACCAAGAATCTGGGCGAGTGTGCGGTGCTGGCCTGCGCCGTTCACCGGCACATGGTCGCGGTGCTCGACGACAGTGACGCCCGCACGGTGGCCATTAGCAGGGATACGCGCGTTGTGACGTCCATGTGGATCATCGCCGAAGCGCGCAAGAACCTCAGCGAGGTCGATTCCGAAGCCGCGGAACGGATCTATGCCGATCTTGTGGCCACAGATATGCGGCTGCCGCAGGTCGAGAGCTTTATCGGGTGGGCGTACGAAATGGGACTACTGGAGTGAGGGCTCGGCGATCCACATCTCGCCCACCTCATTGGGCCCGCAGGGTCGCCGGATCGACGATCACCACCTGCGCCCGAGGCCGCCCACAGCCCACCACCTCGATAGCAGTAAAGAAAGTTCTCACGTGAATCGGGCAGCGGCAAAGTCGCGCCTGGTCATCGTGGCAGAGCAGTTCGGTCCGTCGCGGCGGACGGGAGCGCCAGCGGACGGCGGCCGCGACAGCGAAAATATCGGTAGCCCAGGCAGATCGGACCGTCCGAAAGCTTTGATAGCCGCCTGGTCTCAGGGGGTAGGTTAACGACATCTGACCTTCGCCGCGTGTGTGCGGCCCCCCCCGGGCGTAGGGGCTCGTGTGGTCGAGGTCGCAGTCGACCGGCCCGGCCGGCGACACGTCAGATCGCGGCACCGCACGACCGCCGGCAACCCTGCCGAGGGCTATAGCCGGGCTCGGGTGGGGCGTCGGAGGGGCGCTGCGCCGGCCGCACCGCGGCTATCGTTTCGATCGTTGGAGCGCCGCCGCGCTCAGCTCGCGGCCGCCCATCGCGGATGCTAAATGCGAGGCGCGGACAAGCCGGGGCCAGTCGGTGACACTTTCACATCAATTTGCGCTACTCGTCGCGTCCGCGTCCGGTGTTGTTGGCTTGGTCCACCAGCCAGACGGCGAGGTCGATGATTTTGATGTTGGCCCTCTGCGACGTGGAGACGAGCAAGTTGAAGGCTTGTTCGTCGGTGAGTTGTTCGCGATGCATCAGGATTCCCTTGGCCATCCCGATGGTGTCGCGGGAATTGAGCGCGGTTAGCCATTCGGCGTGCTGGGTGGACCCGATCACTGCGATGGCGGCGTGCGCGGCGAACAACTCCCCAACAATTTCGGCCTCAGCATCGAAAGCGTTTGGCTGTGTGGAATACAGGTCTAACGATCCCAGCGTTCTGTCGCTGGTGAAGAGCCGATATCCGAGCATCGATCGGATGCCGTGATCGTGGGCGGCCGCGGCAAATGTCGGCCACCGCGTCTCGTGCGCCATGTCGTCGATCCGGTAGGTTCGCCTCAGTTGCAGCGCGTCGATGCAGGGGCCTTCATTGAACTTGTGCTCAAGGTTGTTGACTTTTTCGACCAAGTCACTGGTCGCCGCCACGGTCCGGAGTGACTTGCCTTCCCACAGCGACACCCCGGCATCCGCCGCGCCGGAGACCGTATCGGTGACTGCGGCAACGATGCCTTCGACAGTGTGGTGGAGATCCGGCTCAGCCTCCAGCGACCGAGCGACATCGCTGAGCGCGCGCGCGATATCTGTCAGTGCATGCGATGCCGGATCGGAGGTATTGAGCGCCTTCTCTGGCATGTCTGCCCCCTGGGATTAGGCATAAATACGCGGGTAAATCGCATTGGCGCTTTGACTTTTGACGAGCGCCGTGCAATCCATCGCTCGCCAGCAAACAATTACTCGCCAGCAAACAATTACTGTAACAACGCCCCGGCAGCGGTTTCTTGACTACTGACCTACCTGTCGGGCGCCATGAACGACGACGATCCGGGTGTCGATCAGTGCCTCTTCAACCCTAGCTAGGAAGCAGGTTTCGGGGAATGCGAGACGGCGAACCCACCCAGTATCGTACCGAGTTTTCGCTGATTCGCGATGCGGTGATCGCCGATACGCGGCACCGGTGTTGCCGCAGCCGGGGTGTCAGGGCGGGCCGGCTCGGTCGAACTCGAGCTGCAGCCGTGGCCTGCGGCGGTGTTGTTCGCGGAAGTCGGCGACGAATGTGTCGACCTCGATGGCGCAGTGGGTGGGGCCGTCGGCGCGGCGGGCCACCAACTCGGCGATGGCGGCCGGTCGCCGCGCCCCCGCAGCGGCAGCGGCCATCGGCGCTGGAGCACCCGCCGATGGCCGCCATCAGCGCCGCGTCATCGGCCGCCCGCAACTCCGGCGTGTCGGGCAACGAACAATCGAACATAGTTTCGAAGTTTAGTGGCGTCCGATGACGCAGGCGCCGCCCGAGTCGCCGCGTGTGGACAGACTTCCAACCGTGGATAACCCGACGAGTAGCCTGACCGCCGTGGACTACGCCGCCGCATTACTAGAAGAGAACCGCGCGTTCGCGGACCTGCTTCGCGACGTCGATGACTCCACGCCGGTGCCGACGTGCCCCGGCTGGACCTTCCAGCACCTCTTTCGCCACGTCGGCCGCGGTGACCGCTGGGCGGCGCAGATCGTGCGCGACCGGCTCCAGGAGTTCCTCGACCCCCGCAGGGTCGAGGGCGGCAAGCCGCCGCCAGATCCGGCCGAGGCGATCGCCTGGTTGTGCGCGGGTGCCCGGCAGCTCGTCGACGCCGTCGAAGCCACGGGGCCGGAAACACCGGTGTGGACCTTCCTGGGGCAGCGGCCCGCCAACTGGTGGGTCCGGCGCCGGCTACACGAAACGGCGGTGCATCGCGCCGACGCCGCCCTCGCGCTCGGGACCGAATTCACCCTCCGGCCCGACGTGGCGGCCGACGCGATCACCGAATGGCTCGAACGCGTGGCGATCCAGGCCGGCGGGGACGGCAACCCGCTGCCGCTGGACGACGGCGACACCCTGCACCTGCACGCCACCGATCCGGGGCTGGGCGAAGCGGGCGAATGGACGGTGGGAGTCGACGGCAGCAACGTCGCCTGGACGCACCAGCACGGCAAGGGCAGTGTCGCGCTGCGCGGCGGCGCCACCGACCTGCTGCTGGCGATCCTGCGCCGGGTGTCGCGTGCCGACACCGGCATCGAGCTGTTCGGCGACGACGCCGTCTGGCGGAACTGGCTGGACCGAACGCCCCTCTGAGCCGGGGCGACACGGTACCTTGCTGACCATGACCACATCGGAGATCGCCACCGTGCTGGCCTGGAACGACGCCCTCGACGAGGGCGATTTGGACACTCTGGTGAGCCTGTCCAGCGACGACATCGAGTTCGGCGACGCACACGGGGCCGCGCAGGGCCACGAGGCGCTGCGCCGCTGGGCCGCCTCGCTGAACTCGAACGCCGAGCTCGGCCGGATGTACGTGCACGACGGCGTGGTGGTCGTCGAACAGAAGATCAGCGCCCCGGACCGTCCGGGGGCCGTCTCGAGCGCCGCGTCGGCCTTTCGGGTGGTGCACGACCACGTCACCTCGATCTTCCGGCACGAGGACCTGGCGTCGGCGCTGGCGGCCACCGAGCTCACCGAAGGCGACCTCGTCGAGTAGTGGGTTGAGTAGTGGGTCGAGTAGTGGGTTGAGTAGAGGAGCAAGCACACATGCGCGGCATCATCCTGGCGGGCGGATCCGGCACGCGCCTGCACCCGATCACCCAGGGCATCAGCAAGCAGTTGCTGCCGGTCTACGACAAACCGATGATCTACTACCCGCTGTCCACGCTGATGATGGCCGGGATCCGCGACATCCTGGTGATCACCACCCCGCACGACGCGGCGGGCTTCCAGCGCCTCCTGGGCGATGGCGCGCAGTTCGGCGTCAACCTGCGCTACGTGACCCAGGAGCGCCCCGACGGCCTGGCACAGGCCTTCGTCCTCGGCGCGGACCACATCGGCAACGATTCGGTGGCCCTGGTGCTGGGGGACAACATCTTCTACGGCCCGGGGCTGGGCACTAGCCTGAGCCGCTTCCAATCCCTGGATGGCGGAGCGATTTTCGCCTACTGGGTGGCCAACCCGTCGGCCTACGGTGTTGTCGAGTTCAGCGCCGACGGCACGGCGCTGTCACTCGAGGAGAAGCCGGCCACCCCGAAATCCAACTTCGCCGTGCCGGGCCTGTATTTCTACGACAACGACGTGATCGAAATCGCAAAGAACATCAAGAAATCGGCGCGCGGCGAGTACGAGATCACCGAGGTCAACCAGATCTACCTGAACCGGGGCCGCCTTTCCGTCGAAGTGATGGCCCGCGGGACGGCGTGGCTGGACACGGGCACGTTCGACTCGCTGCTGGACGCCAGCGACTACGTCCGCACCCTGGAACGGCGGCAGGGGCTGAAGGTGAGTGTCCCGGAGGAGATCGCCTGGCAGCAGGGCTGGATCAGCGACCGGCAGCTCGCGGAGCGCGCGCAGGCCCTGCTCAAGTCCGGGTACGGGGCCTACCTGCAGGAGTTGCTGGAACGTCGGATCTAGCCTGTCGCGGTTTGGCCAACACCGCGGCGATCGCCGTCGTCAACGGCACCGACAGGGCCAGCGCGATGCCGCCCACCGCCGAACGGACCAGCTCGACGGCGACCCCTTCGCCGGTCAGCACGTCGCCCAGGGAGCGATTGGCGACGCTGAACAGCAACAGCAACGGCAGCGAGCTGCCGGCATACGCCAGCACCAGCGTGTACACCGTGCTGGCGATGTGGTCACGGCCCACCCGCAGTGCGCCCAGGAAAACCGCGCGCCGCGACGAGGCGCTGCCGAGGACGGCGAGTTCGAATACCGTCGACGCCTGCGTCACGGTCACGTCGTTCAGCACGCCCAGCGACCCGATGATGAATCCGGCGAGCAGCAGGCCGCTGATCGACACGCTGCCCAGATACGCGCTGACCGTGGCGTTCTGCTCATCCGACAGCCCGGTCAGGTGTGCCAGTCGTATTGCCAGCCAGGATAATCCGGCGGCCAGCAGCAACGCCGACAGCGTCCCGAGCAGGGCGGCGCTGGTCCGCAGGCTGACACCGTGGGCCAGGTAGATGACGGCGTAGAGGATCGTCGCCGACGCCACCAGCGCCACCGGGACCGCCGGCGCGCCGTCCCGCAGCGCCGGCAGCAGGAACACCACCAGCACCAGGAACGCCACCCCGATCCCGACCAGCGCGAGCAGCCCGCGCCAGCGTGCCACCGCGGCGATCACCACCGCGAAGGCGATGGCCAGTCCCGCCAGCGCCCAGCCGCGTTCGAAGTCGTAGAACGAGTAGCTGGTGGCGCCCTGGTCATCGACCTGCCGGACGAGCCGGACGCGGTCCCCCGGCGCGAACCGGGGTTGGCCCGGGCCCGGGGAGGACTCCAGCAGGGTCTTGGCCCCGGCGTTGGGTCCGGAATCGATCGCGATGAGCGTCTGCACGCATCGTCCGGCCCCCGGCACGGCCGACACCGGCGCGGTGGCGAGCACCTGGCCCGCCGAGGGGCTGCCGCAGTCGCCCAGCCCGCTGGACAGCACGTGCCCGCCCTGAGTGCTGATCGCACCGCCGGCCGCGTTCTGGAACGGCATCGGGATGTCGACGCGCTGCCGGCTCGGCCACAGCACGACCGCGCCGGCCAGCACCGCCACCCCGATCGCAACCAGCAGGCCGACGACGATCCGGGCCGGCAGTGGGCCCAGCGGCGACGGTCCGGAAGACGGTGCGTGCGAGTGTGAGTGCGTCACCTGCTCCACGGTAAGGGTGGCTACTGCCGATAGCTGACCAGGAAGTTGCCGAGCCGCTCGATCGCCGCCGCCAGATCCCGGGCCCAGGGCAGCGTCACGATCCGCAGGTGATCCGGTGCCGGCCAATTGAAGCCGGTGCCCTGAGTGACCAGGATCTTCTCCTGCAGCAGCAGGTCGAGGACCAGCTGCTCGTCGTCGTCGATGTCGTAGACCTCGGGGTCCAGCCGCGGGAACGCGTACAGCGCGCCCTGCGGCTTCACGCAGGACACGCCCGGGATCTGGTTGAGCTTCTCCCAGGCCACATCGCGCTGCTCGAGCAGCCGGCCCCCCGGCAGCACCAGGTCCTCGATGCTCTGGTGGCCGCCGAGGGCGACCTGGATGCCGTGCTGGGCCGGGACGTTGGGGCACAGTCGCATGTTGGCCAGCAGGCTGATGCCCTCGATGAAGCTGCCGGCGTGGTCCTTGGGCCCGGTGATCGCCAGCCAGCCGGCCCGGTAGCCGGCGACCCGATACGCCTTGGACAGGCCGTTGAAGGTCAGGCACAACATGTCGGGCGCGAGCGCGGCCACGCTGATGTGCTCGGCGTCGTCGTAGAGAATCTTGTCGTAGATCTCGTCGGCGAGCAGCAGCAGCTGGTGCCGGCGCGCCAGGTCGACCATCCGGGTGAGGACTTCGCGGGTGTACACCGCGCCGGTCGGGTTGTTCGGGTTGATCACGACCAGCGCCTTGGTGCGCTCGGTGATCTTGGACTCCAGGTCGGCGAGGTCGGGCTGCCAACCCTGCGTCTCGTCGCACAGGTAATGCACGGGTGTGCCGCCCGCCAGGGAGGTCGAGGCCGTCCACAGCGGGTAGTCCGGCGACGGGATCAGCACCTGGTCGCCGTTGTCGAGCAGGGCCTGCAGCGTCATCGTGATCAGCTCGGAACACCCGTTGCCCAGGTAGACGTCGTCGACGTCGAACCGCGGGAACCCCTCGACCAGCTCGTAGCGGGTGACCACCGCGCGCCGGGCGGGCAGGATGCCCTGCGAGTCGGAGTAGCCCTGGGCGTAGGGCAGCGCCTGGATCATGTCGCGCATGATCACGTCGGGCGCCTCGAAGCCGAACGGCGCCGGGTTGCCGATGTTGAGCTTGAGGATGCGGTGCCCCTCGGCCTCCAGCCGCGCGGCGTGCTGGTGCACCGGGCCGCGGATCTCGTACAGGACGTCCTGGAGCTTGGACGACTGCGCGAACGTCCGCTGCCGGTGGTGACCGGGGGCGTGCACGGGCAGCTGGTGAGTTGTCACGCCACTATGGTGCCACCACTGTCCACCGATATTTTGCTGACCGGCGTCGAATGCATGGTCAGCGCTTCCCCGGCGGACGGGCGCCGCGGGCGATGCCCAGCCCTTTGGCGGGGGCAGCCGGTGGCTTCTCGGCGTCGCCGGTCTGCGTTGCCGGCTCGGATTTCGGCTCGGATGCCGGCTGGGCCTCCGGCTCGGCATCCGCGGTCTCGGGTGCCTTATCGGGCGCCGCCTTCTTCGCGCCGGGCCGCTTGGCGCCGGCGGCGATGCCCAGGCCCTTGGCGGGCGCGGCGGGGGCTTCCGGCTTGGCCTGGGCCTGGGCCGGGGCGCTTTCCGCCTTCTCGGGGGCCTTCTCGGGGACCTTGCCGGGGGTCGCGGGTGCGGCGGTCTTCTTGGCGCCGGGGCGTTTGGCGCCGCCGGCGATGCCCAGGCCCTTGGCGGGTGCGGCGGGGGCTTCCGACTTGGCCTGGGCCTTGGCGGCCTTCTCCGGCTCGGCGGCGGGCTGCTCGGCTTTGACCGGCGCCTCGGCGGGCGCGGCCGGCGCGGCGGCCTCGGCCCTGGGGGTGGCCTTGGGCTTCGGCTCGGCCTTCGCCGCCGCCTGGGCGGCGGCGCCCTTCGCCGGCAGCGTGGCCTTGTCGTGGTCGAGCGACCCGAGCAGGATCTGCGCGACGTCCATCACCTCGACGCCGCTGCGGCCGGCCTCCTCCTGCCGGTCGTTGACCCCGTCGGTGACCATCACCCGGCAGAACGGGCAAGCGGTGGCGACGGTTGCGGCCCCGGTGGCCAGGGCCTCGTCGACCCGCTCGTGGTTGATCCGCTTGCCGATGTGCTCTTCCATCCACATCCGCGCGCCACCCGCGCCGCAGCAGAAGCTGCGCTCGGCGTGCCGCGGCATCTCGGTGAGCGTGGCCCCGGCGGCCCCGATCAGCTCGCGCGGCGCCTCGTACACCTTGTTGTGCCGACCCAGGTAGCAGGGGTCGTGGTAGGTGATGTCCTGGGACACCGGGGTGACCGGGACCAGCTTCTTGTCGCGGATCAACCGGTTGAGCAGCTGGGTGTGGTGCAACACCGTGTAGTTGGCGCCCAGCTGGCGGTACTCGCGGCCCAGGGTGTTGAAGCAGTGCGGGCAGGTGACGACGACCTTGCGGTCGACGCTCTCCACCCCCTCGAACACCCCGTCCAGGGTTTCGACGGCCTGCTGCGCCAGCTGCTGGAACAGGAACTCGTTGCCCGAGCGGCGCGCCGAGTCGCCGTTGCAGGACTCGGCGCCGCCCAGCACCAGGTACTTCACCCCGGCGATCGCGAGCAGCTCGGCGACGGCCTTCGTGGTCTTCTTGGCTCTGTCGTCGTAGGCGCCCGCGCAGCCCACCCAGAACAGGTACTCGTAGCCGTCGAAGCTCTCGACGTCCTGACCGTAGACGGGGACGTCGAAGTCGACCTCGTCGATCCAGTTGGTGCGGTCGGCGGCGTTCTGCCCCCACGGGTTGCCCTTGGTCTCCAGGTTCTTGAACAGCCCGGACAGCTCGGAGGGGAACTCCGACTCCATCATCACCTGGTAGCGGCGCATGTCGACGATGTGGTCGACGTGCTCGATGTCCACCGGGCACTGCTCGACGCAGGCCCCGCACGTCACGCAGGACCACAGCACGTCGGGGTCGATCACCCCGCCCTGCTGCGCGGTGCCGACCAGGGGGCGGGCAGCCTGCTCCGGCCCGTGGCCGGGCACCCGGCCGAACCCGGACTCCGGCACGTGGTGGCCCTGTTCGTGAACCGTTTCGAGGTCGAGACCCTCGAGTGGCTCCGCCTGCTTCTCGCCCAGGATGTACGGCGCCTTGGCCATCCAGTGGTCGCGCAGGTCCATGATGACCAGCTTGGGCGACAGCGGCTTGCCGGTGTTCCAGGCCGGGCACTGCGACTGGCAGCGGCCGCATTCGGTGCAGGTCGCGAAGTCCAGCATGGCCTTCCAGCTGAAGTCCTCGATCTTGCCGCGGCCGAACCGCGCGTCGTCGGGCGGGTTGTCGAAGTCGATCGGCTTGCCGTCGGCCTCGATCGGCAGCAGCGGCCCCAGCGCGTCGGGCAACCGCTTGAAGATCACGTTGATCGGCGCCGTGAAGATGTGCAGGTGCTTGGAGTGCAGCACGATGATCAGGAACGCCAGCATGACCGCGATGTGCGCGAGCAGCGCCGTCGTCTCGATGATCTCGTTGGCCGGCTGGCCGAGCGGACGCAGGATCGCACCGAACAGCTGCGACAGGAACGCCCCCTTGCCGTAGGGCAGGGTGCCGTTGTTCACCGCCGAGCCGCGGACGAACACATAGGTCAAGATGACGTTGAAGATCATGAACAGGACCAGCCAGGCGCCGCCGGTGTGTGAGCCGTAGAACCGGGACGAGCGGCCGATCTCGCGCGGGCTGCGCGTCAGCCGGATGATCGCGAAGGTCGTGATGCCCAGGAAGACCGCGGTGGCGAAGAAGTCCTGCAGGAAGCCCAGAGCCTCCCAGCGGCCGATGATCGGGATGTGGAAGTTGGCCTGGAACAGGAACCCGTAGGCCTCGATGTAGACCGTGAGCAGGATGAAGAATCCCCACATGGTGAAGAAGTGCGCCAGGCCGGGGACCGACCATTTGAGCAGCCGGCGCTGCCCGAAGACCTCGGAGATCTCCGTCCAGATCCGCCGGCCGGGGTCGTCGGTGTGGCCGGGGGCCGGCTGTCCGGACGTCGTCAGCTTGAACAGCCACCAGACCCGCCGGGCGGCCATAGTGAGCACGGCCAGGGTCATGCCCATGCCCACGGTCAGTCTGATGAGCATCTGCGTGGTCACAGAAGGTCTCCCCAATGCATCGTTGATCAGCCTGCTTGATTTGCCTGCTTAGCCCTTCTCATAGTTGCATCCGCGCGGCTTTCGCCGCGAGAAAGGGTGCCCTAACCTGGCGTTCGCCGATGCCCCTGGCCTGCGGTTCATGTCCGGGTGGAGCCGGTCCCGCCGCCGCCCCGCCGCGTCGATGGCCCCCGGGGAGCGCGGGGCCGGTCGGCGTGCGGGGCGGCCGCGTCACCGTTTCCTGGGCTTAGGTGCTCGTCAGCCCCGCAGGGGGGGCTCGAGGCGGGGGAACGGCCGTTCGCGCGGGGGCGCGGGCGGCGGCGTCGTGGTCGCCTGCGAGGTCGTGCTCGGCTCGCTCGCCGTGGTGCCGGTGCTCGTCGGGGCTTCGGTCGTGGTTGCGGCGGTGGTGGTCGGTGCCGTGGTGGTCGGTGCCGTGGTGGTGGTGGTGCTCGTCGTCGTCGGCGGTGCGCTGGTGGTCGGCGCGGCGGTGCTGGTCGTCGGCTCGACGGACGGGGACGGGGGCGGGATGACCGACACGGTGGGGCTGTTGTTCGGCCCGGTCACGGTCACGGTCTGCGGCATCGGCGGGCCCGGCGGGTTCGGTTTGTCGCGGCCCAGGGTCAGCGCCAGCAGCACCGCGACCAGCACGGCGGCCCCCGCTCCGACCAGGCTCAACACCAGCGCCGTGCGCTTGTACCACGGCAGCGGCGCGCCCGCTTCGGCGTCGTCCGCCTGCGGTTCGCGGGCGTAGCCGCCGGTGTACTCGGGACCGGTGTAGGGGACGAGCTCCTCCTCGTCGGCGTCTTGCGACCAGGCCACCGGCTCGTCGCTGCCCGACTGGCCGGCAGCCGCGCCGGCGGCCTGGGCGGCTTGGGTCATGTCGTCCGGGGCGGCGCCGACCATCTCGGTGGGGTTCTCGACGACCGGGCCGGCCGCGGTCGGGAGGCCTGCCGACGCCCGCTGCTCGCCGAGCAGAGCCGCGCCGACGGCGGCGCTGTAGCCGGGTTGCGGCGCGGCGAGGACCGGCAACCGCAGCCGTCCCGACAGTCTGGTGGTGATCAGCGGAATCTCGGCGCCGCCCCCCACGATCGCCACGGCGGCCACCCGCGACCGGGCAATCCCGGTGCGTTGCAACGCCTCTTCCACGGTGTCGAGGAACCGGTCCAGCGGTTCGGAGATGAGCGACTCGAAGTCGGCACGGGTCAGCCGGACCTCGTCGCCGGACGACGCCGGGACCCCCGGGATAGTGGCCGCGGTGGCCGCCGACAGCTGTTCCTTGGCGCGCCGGCACGGGCCGAGCAGGCGGGTCGGCGACCCCGTCCGCGTGGTGGCGTCGGCCTCGGGCGTGGCCCCCCGCACGTGATCGAGGACGAGCTGGTCGATGGCGTCGCCGGAGAAGTCGGTGTAGCGCAGCGTCGGCGCGAGCTGGCGGAAGTTCGATCCCGCATCGCTGAGCGTGACGCTGGTGCCGCCGGCGCCGAAGTCACAGACGACGACGACCCCGTCGGTCGGCAGCCCCGGCCTGGCGTGCAGGGCCGCGAGCGCCGTGGTGGCGTCGGACAGCAGCGCCGGGGGCACGCCGCGGGACGCCAGGTCGGGCTGGGCGAAGAACTCCTCGCGCAGCGCGCTGGACTGGGCCTCCGACCAGTACGCCGGCACCGCGACGATGACCGGGGTCCCGGAGCCGACGGTGCGGGCCATCGTCTCGATCGCCTCGACCGTCAGCACCTCGCCGAGGTACTTCGTCCCGTCGGCCGCCACCAGCGGGGTCCGGTCGCCGACCCGTTCGACGAATCCCCGCAGCACCAGCCCGGGCTCGGTGAGGTTCGGGTTCTCCTCGGGCAAACCGACCTCGGTCGCCCGGTGCTCGTAGAGCGTCACCACGGAGCTGCGGCGCACCGGAGCCCCACCCGTGTGGGCCGCCACCAGGTTGGCCACTCCGATCGACAAACCGAGCGACTCGCTCATCTGGCACATCCCTGCGTCCGTTGTCAGCCGCCCCGCCGCGGATTGCAGCGAGTCTAAGGGCGTGGGCGTGCCGCGGCCCCGGTGACGCGGCGGTGGAACCTCAGGGCAGACCCGGCGGCAGTGTGATCACCGTCGGCACCTCGGGGATGGTGATCACCGACGGCAGGTGGGGCAGGTGATGATGCGGCGGCGGGGCGGGCTGGCGCGTCGGCTCTTGGGCGGGGTGCTGCACGGGCGGCGGCGGCCCGGCCGAGCTGCCGGGGGGCGTCGTGGTCGTGGTCGTGGTGGTGGTCGTGGTGGTCGTCGTGGTGGTGCTCGTCGGTGCGGTGGTGCTGCTCGTGCTCGTCGACGGGCCGGTGCCGCCGCCCTGATCGCCGCCGATCAGCTCGATGATGCCGAAGACGATCAGCCCGATCAGGATCAGGACGAGCACCACCCAAGCCACCAACATCGCGGGCCTGCGGTACCAGGGGGTGGGCTCTTCTTCTTGGTCGAAGGGGTCGGGAGCCGGCGGCTGCCCGAACTGCCCGGGCTGATCGGGGGGCGGCGGCTCCGGCGGCCCCCCCAAGCCCCAATTGGCATGCTCGGTCGGCTGGTTGTGGAAGTCGTCAGGTGGGCCGTAGCGTGCCACGGCACCGATGGTACTGACCGCCGGGGCGTTGTCGCCGCCGCCGCCCGGAAACGCCGGTGCTCAGAACGTGTCGACCTTCTCGATGCTGACGAACATCCCGTGGCCGGTTTTGTCGTTGGTGAAGCGGGTGCCCTCTTCGGTGGCGTTGATCGTCCAGCCCTGCGCCGCGTAGGTCTTGTAGTCGATCGTGACGGTCGGGATGGCCCCCAGGTTGCCCAGCACCCACTGCACCGACCCGCCGGCGGTGATGCTGACGCCGTTGGCGTGCTCGCCGTCCTTGAGCGGGGAGTCGGTGAACGGCGCCTCGCAGCCGACGGTGTCCTTGTTGATCTGGCACCGCGTCTGACCGGACTTGGTTTCGATGAACACGTAGCCGTTGTTGTCGGGGGGCAGCGCGATGGCACCGGACGGCGTGGTCGGCCCGGTCGGGGCCGGCAGGGCGGTGGCCGGCGGCGGCGACGACGGTGCCGGGCCCGGTGTGGGGAAGGTGGGCTCGACGGGCCCCGCGCCCGGCGCGGCGACCGGCCTGCCCTCGATGCTGGAACTGCAGCCGGAAACCGGCACGGCGCTCACCAGCAGGGGTGAGAGCAGCAACGAACCACCGGCCAGGCCCCACCGCGCCTTCTGCGACAACGCCTTCTGCGACAACCGCACGAGCTGCTCCCGAACATCTGAAATACCGGGTTCAGATTATTCACCGAAGTCACGCCGGCTACCGCGGTGACGCGCCCGTGGAGGCCGGCGAATCGGTGGCGCGCATCACCTCGGCGGCCCGGTGGGCGGCGGCGACGATGCCCTGGTAACCGGTGCAGCGGCAGAAGTTCCCGGACAGGCCCGCGCGGATCTCGGCGTCGGTGGGCTGGGGGTTGTCGCGCAGCAACGCGGTCAGCGACATGACGAAACCGGGCGTGCAGAAGCCGCACTGCAGCCCGTGGCACTCCCGCAGGGCCGACTGCACGGGCGACAATTCGCCGTCGGGCGAGGCGATCCCCTCCACCGTCGTCACCTCCGAACCGTCCGCCTGCACCGCGAACATCAGGCACGAGCGCACCGCGTCGCCGTCCAGCAGCACCGTGCAGGCGCCGCACGCCCCGTGTTCGCAGCCCAGGTGGGTGCCGGTGAGGCCGCACCGCTCGCGCAGGAAGTCGGCCAGCGTCAGGCGCGCCTCCACAGCGGCAGTGATCGCAGTCCCGTTGACGGACAACCGAACCGGTTCTTCATGCATCGTGTTCCCTCGCTCTCGCCTCGGTCACGGCCTCGGTCCAGGCGCGCGCGGCCATGGCGGCACCGACCCGGGTGCGGTACGACGCCGGCCCCTGCAGGTCGCTCGGGACGTCGTCGAGCCCGCTCATCGCGGCCAGCCCGACGTCCCCGGGCTCCAGCTCGCCGACCGGCCTGCCGATCACTGCGGCCTCGGCGGCCGCCGCGCGCCGGGGCGTGGCACCCAGGCCCAGCAACCCGATCGCGGCGCGGGCCACCCGGTCGTCATCGTCGAGCCGCACCGCTACCAGCGCGCCCGCCAGCGCGAAATCGCCATGGCGGCGCGAGAATTCGTGCACCGAGAACCCGGACCTGCCGCGCCACGTCGGGAAGCGCACCCCGGTGAGCGCCTCGTCGGGCGCCATGGTCGTCTCCCACAGGCCGACGAAGAAGTCGGCGGCGGCGATCTCCCGCCGCCCGCGCGGGGAGGCCACCTCCATCACCGCGTCCAAAGTCAGGGCCACCGCCGGGTATTCACCGGCGGCGTCGGCGTGGGCGATCGACCCGCCCAGGGTGCCGCGGTTGCGGATCTGGAAGTGCCCGACGAACGGTGTCGCCCGGGTCAGCAGCGGAACCGCTTGGCGCACTTGGTGATCGGCGCCCACTTTGGCCTCGGTGGTGCCCGCGCCGAGCCACACCTCCTTCTCCCGGCGCTCGATGCCCTGCAATTCGGGCAGCCGGGAGATGTCGATGAGGTGGTCGAAGTAGGCCAGGCGCATCGACAACATCGGCACCAGACTCTGCCCCCCGGCGATGATCTTGGCGTCCTCGCCCAGCTCGGCCAGCAGCCCCACCGCCTCGTCGACGGTTCCGGGCCGGTGGTAGCGGAACGACGCGGGTTTCACCGCTCCCCCCCGGCCAGCAGCGCGGCGATCGAGGCGGGGCTGGCCGGCAGCCTTGTGATCGTCACGCCCAGCGGCGCCAGCGCGTCGTTGATCGCGTTGATCACCGCGGGCACCGACCCGATGGCGCCGCCCTCGCCGGCGCCTTTGTAGCCACCGGGTCCGGGGCCGGGTATCTCGACGTGCCCGAACTCGATGGGCGGAACCTCGGTGGTGGTCGGCAGCAGGTAGTCGACGAACGTGGTGGCCAGCGGGTTGCCGTCGTCGTCGTAGGCGAGATCCTCCAGCAACGCCCCGCCGATGCCCTGGACCGTCCCGCCGGCGATCTGGCCCTCCACGATCGCCGGGTTGATCATGGGCCCGACGTCCTCGCTGACGATGTAGCGCAGCAGTGTCACCTTGCCCGTCTGGACGTCGACCTCGCAGGTGCAGGCGTGGGTTGCGTTGGCCCACAGGATCGGGGCCGCGGCGACGTAGCGGGCGGTGGCTTCCAGATCGGGGGATACCCCCGGCGGCAGCAGCTGCGGCGAGTAGTGCGCGAGGTAGGCCAGCTCGCCGAAGGTGACCGTGCGCGATGGGTCGTCGCGCACCATCGCGGTCGAATGTGCCAGCTCCACTTCGGATTCGGCGACCTGGAGCCGGTGGGCGGCCAGCGCCACGATCTTTGCCCGCAGGCCCGCCCCCGCCTGGGCGACGGCGCCGGCGGTCATCGGCCCGCTGCGGCTGCCCTGCGTCCCGGCGCCGTACGGGGTGACCGCGGTGTCGCCCTGGATGGTGGCCACGTCGTCGATGTCGGCGCCCAGCGCGTCGGCGGTGAGCTGAATCACCGTGGTTTCCAGGCTGTTTCCGCTGGAGCCGCCGTTGACGTAGACGTTGATCCTGCCCGTGGGCTCCATGCGCATGGTCGCGCCCTCGGTGGCCAGGTGGCCGGTCGCCGCGCCGGTCGGCTCGATGTAGGCCGAGAAACCCAGGCCCAGGTGGCGGCCCTGCGCCAGCGCTTCGGCCTGTTCCTTGCGAAACCCCTCGTGGTCCAGGATCTTCACCGCCTGCTCGAAGGTCTCGATCGGGGCGACGTGGTCATACGGCATGCCGTTGGGATTGACGTAGGGCATCTCGTCGCGGCGCAGCAGGTTGCGCCGCCGCAGCTCGATCGGGTCGAGGCCCATCTTGCGGGCGGCGACGTCGAGCAGGATCTCGCGGGCCAGCGACTCGTATTGCCACGGGCCGCGGTAGGCGGCCAGGCCGCTGGTGTTGGTGAACACCGTCTTGTAGTTGAAGCTGGCCCTGGGCACCCGGTAGGGGCCCGGGAAGAACATGCCGATGGCGGCCGTGGTCAGCACCGGGTACGGCGTCGGGTAGGCGCCGACGTCCTGCACGAAGTCGATGTCGGCCGCGGTGATGTTGCCGTCGCCGTCCAACGCGATCCGCGCGGTGCCGTCGACGTGCCGGGCCTGCCCGGCCGACATCAGGTTCTCGCGCCGGTCCTCGATCCACTTCAGCGCCGCGGGCACCTTGCGCGCGGCCAGCATGATGCACATGTCCTCGCGCATCGGGACGACCTTCTGGCCGAACCCGCCGCCGGTGTCGCGCACGATGACCCGAACCCGCCCCGCCGCAATGCCCAACAGGCGCGCGCAGAACGCGCGCAGCTCGTGCGGGGTCTGCGTGGAGGCCCACAGCGTCAGCTCCCGGGAAGCGGCCGACCACTCGGCGACCAGGCCGCGCGTCTCGATCGGCACCGGGGCATAGATCTGCTGATAGATGTTCTCCGCGGCGACGCAGGCCGCCGACGCGAAAAGCTCCTCGTCCGGCGGCGCCCCGCTCATCCCGCCCGCGACGTTGTCCGGGTAGGCGTCGTGCACGAGCACCTCGGAGGTCTGGGCCCGGGTCAGGTCGGTGATCGCGGGCAGTGGCTCGTAGTCGACGTCGACGAGTTCGAGCGCGTCCTCGGCGAGGTAGCGGTCCTCGGCGACGATCAGCGCGACCGGGTCGCCGACGAACTTCACCTCGCCGTGGGCCAGCGGCGGCCGCGGCGTGTCGGGAACGTCCTTGCCGGCCACGGCGTGCCACGCCTCGTGCACGTCCGGGTTGAGGTCGTCGGCGGTGAACACCGCGCGCACCCCGGGCAGCTGCAGCGCCGCCGAGGCGTCGATGCCGTTGATCCGGGCGCGGGCGAAGGGGCTGCGCACGAAGCAGGCGTGCAGCATGCCGGGCCGGGAAATATCGTCGACGAAGCTGCCGCGGCCGGTCAGCAGCCGCAGGTCCTCCACCCGCTGGACGCGGGTGCCCGCGTAGCGGGGCGCCGGACTGGTCGGGGCTGCCTGCACGTCTTGGGTCATGACGCTCCATCCGCGGCTTGCGCACGGTTATCGCTTGATGAGAAGTCCAATGTCATCATATGAGAGTGGGGTTACCGCAGTCGACACCTCCGCCGCGGCACGTGGGGATCGTGCTGGCCGCCGGCGCGGGCCGGCGGTACGGCAAGCCGAAGGTCCTGGTCGAAGGCTGGCTGCAGACCGCGATCGGCGCGCTGCGCGACGGGGGCTGCGCCGGCGTCGTGCTGGTGCTCGGCGCCGCCGAGGTACCGGCCCCGCCCGGGGTCACCGCGATCACGGCGCCGCGCTGGCGCGAGGGGCTGAGCGCGTCGGTGCGCGCGGGCCTGGCCGAGGCCGAGCGCATGGGGGCCGACTACGCGGTGTTGCACGTCGTGGACACCCCCGACGTCGGCCCCGACGTGGTGGCGCGGGTGCTGGGCCGCGCGTCCGCCGCGGAGGGCGGCCTGGCGCGCGCCGTCTTCGGCGGCCGGCCGGGCCATCCGGTGGTGCTCGCGCGCCGGCACTGGCCCGGGGTGCTGGCGCGGCTGGCCGGGGACCGGGGCGCGGGGGCGTACCTGCGCGACCGGGCCGACGTCGAGAACGTCGAGTGCGGCGACCTCGCCGGCGGCGAGGACATCGACGATCCGGCGTAGGCGTGGGCGTGCGGCGGCGATCGGGTCCGAGGACGCCGAGGGCGTCCGGGACCCGGTGCGGGTGATCGTCGCCGGCTCCGCCGCCCACCGCGATGCTCTGACCAGGCTCAGGTGTAACTTTCTAAGGCAAGGCTTAACTAGGGTCAGGATGTGTCAGTGCGAAATCGGACGCGTAGCGGGGCGCGCCAATCCGGTTCGGCGAGCGTGCTCGCCGATCTGGCGCCGGGGCAGAGAGCAACCGTAGTCGGCATGGCACCCGGTGCGGAACCCGCAGTGGCGCAAAGGCTGGTGCTGCTGGGTTTTCGACCGGCGGCGCGCGTGGACGCGATTCGTCGGGCTCCGCTGGGGGACCCGACGATCTACCGGGTGCAAGACACCGAGCTGTGCCTGCGCAGCCGCGAGGCGCGGCTCATCGAAGTCGTTCCGGAAGCCGCTCGATGACGTCGTGCCACGAGGACGCCGGCGCCGCGGTCAGCGTCGTCGGTGTCCCGCGGGTGGCCCTGGTGGGCAGTCCCAACGCCGGCAAGACCAGTGTGTTCAACCACTTGACCGGATTGCGTGCCAAGACCGCCAACTATCCGGGCGTGACCGTGGGGCGCAGCGTCGGCACCACCACGGTGGACGGCGTCACGATCGCCGTGGAGGATCTGCCCGGCACCTACAGCCTCGAACCGATCAGCCCCGACGAGCAAGTGGTGACCGACATCCTGGCCGGCGAATTCGCCGACACGGGCCGACCCGATGCGATCGTGCTGGTTGCCGACGTCACCACCCTGCGCCGCTCGATCATGCTGGTGGCGCAGGTGCTGCGGCTCGACCTGCCGTGTCTGCTGGTGTTGACCATGAGCGACGAATTGACCGACCGGGACGGCCGGATCGATGTCGACGCCTTCTCGACGGCGTTGGGCATCCCGGTGGTCGCGGTCGTCGGGCACCGCGGCTCGGGCATCGATGCGCTGCGCGCCCGGCTCGTGTCCTTCGACCGGTGGCAGCGGCCGGCGGTGCTGCCCCCGGCCGGCCACGATGCCGTCGACGCCTGGGGTAATTCGGTGCTGGACGCCGCGGATTACCTTGCACCGCAACCGGATCGACGCACCTCGAGGATCGACGCAGTCGTGCTGCACCCGCTGTGGGGTGTCGTCATCTTCTTCGCGGTGATGTTCGGCTTCTTCCAGGTCGTCTTCACCGCCGGTGCGCCACTGCAGGATTGGGTCAGCCAGGGCTTCGTCTGGCTGGGCGAGCGGGTCACCGGCCGCACCGGGAACAACGTGGTGGGCCGGCTGGTGAGCCAGGGACTGATCGGCGGCGTGGGCACCGTGCTGCAGTTCATCCCGCAGATCATGTTGTTGTTCCTGTTGATTGCGGTGCTGGAGAATGTCGGGTACATGTCGCGTGCCGCCTTCCTGATGGACAAGGTGATGGCCAAGACCGGCCTGGAGGGCCGCGCGTTCGTGGCGATGCTGTCGTCGTTCGCGTGCGCGATCCCCGGGATCATGTCCACCCGCACCCTGCCTTCGTCGCGAGACCGGATCGCCACGATCATCAGCGCACCGCTGATGACCTGCTCGGCCCGACTGCCGGTGTTCACCTTGCTGGTCGGCATGCTGATCGCGCCGCGCACACGCTGGTGGGGCCTGAGCGCGCAGGGCGCCACCATGTTCGTGCTGTATCTGGCCGGCGGCACCTCGGCGTTGCTGGCGGCGTGGCTGTTCAAGTCGACCATTCTGCGCAGCGATCTGCTGCCGTTCACGATGGAGCTGCCGCCCTACCGCTTCCCCTCGGCGAGGACGGCCCTCGTCGCAATGTGGAGCGCGGCAAAGCTGTTCCTGCGCAAGGCCGGAACCATCATCCTTGGCACGTCTTTGCTGCTGTGGGTCCTGCTCAATCTGCCGGCGCGGGAGAGCGAGACCGCGCAGATGGCGCCGCCGCAGGCCACCGCCTACGTGATCGACCACAGCTATGCCGCCGATCTGGGCAAGGCGGTGGCGCCGGTGTTCACGCCGCTCGGCTTCGACTGGCGCACCAATATCGCCTTGCTCGGGTCGCTGTCGGCGCGCGAGGTGTTCGTCTCCACGCTCGGGCAGGTGGCGGCGGCGACCAAGCCCGACGAACCCCGTGAGGCGCTTGCCGCCATGACCGACGCTGCCGGGCGCCGGGTGTTCAGCGCCCCGACCGTGATCGCGCTGATGGCGTACTTCGTCTACGCGCTGCAGTGCATGTCCACCGTCGCGGTCATGCGCCGCGAGACCAACTCGTGGCGGTGGCCGGCGGTTGCGTTCTCCTACATGTTCGTCCTGGCCTGGACGGCGGCGTTCACCGCACACGCGATCGCGGTGGGTCTGGGCGCATGATCCCGATGCACGCCACGGCCACCGCGAACCCCCAACAGCTGTGCTGGGTGGTCCCGCCAGACCGGCTGCCGCCTCGGGGCGCGGTGCGACAGGCTCCGGGCCGGCTCGGTGGGCTGCTCGAAGGCGGGGTGATCGAGGACCTGACGGTGCGTCCGGCCGGCATTGTGATCACGCTGGCCGGGGCCCACAGCTGGCGTGAGCGGGGCGACGGCGTCCGCACCGCGCTCGGCGAGGCGCTGGCCGACCCGGCCGGCTGGCGCGTCGAACGCTCGTCGGATTCCACCGCCGAGCTCGCCGGGCTGGTCCGGGAGCTCCTCGCCGGGCCCATCGGTGCGCTCGCGCGTTCGCACGGCGGGACGATCGAGCTGGTGTCGGTGAACGGACTGGACGTGACCGTGCGCATGTCGGGCGCCTGCCGCGGGTGCGCGGCCGCGGGGGTCACGCTGCACGACAAGCTCGAGGCCGAGCTGCGCCGACGGGTCGACGCCCGGGTCACGGTGTCCGGCCACAAGCAGCCCGCCCCGTCGACGCTCGGGAAAAAGCTGCTTGCGTTGTGGGTCCGGTAGAAGCAGCGCGAACTCGCAGTGTCACCACGCTCCTGAAACGGGCGGGCCAGTGCGTCGCCGGAGCGGCTCGGCGCGCGGTTGCGTGAACTCCTTTCGCGCCCTTCTCATTGATCGACGTTCTGATCGGCTCGGAGCCGACATCGGGTAGACGGTCGCGGCGAGGCGCACGGCGGAGGGCATTGTCGTGCTGTGGGACGCGGTCATCCCGGCATGCCGCCGCCGCAATGGGCGGACGCAGGCATCTACCTTCAGACCGTGATGCTCTTGCTGCGGTCAGAAGGGCTACACAGCTGTCCGCAGATCGCGTGGGCGGAATATCATCGCACCGTTGCCGAAGTCATCACACCACCACCACAGCGTATTTTGTTCTGCGGCATGTCGATTGGATTTGCCGATCCGTCGTTGCCGCGGCCGCGGACACCTCGCGCTCCGCTGTCGGCGACTGCCACCTTTTTACAGTAAGCGCCTGACAGCGGGTTCCTTGCCGATGGGTAGTTGGTAGGGGGTGGCGGGGAGCTTGCTCCTGACACCGGTACCAGCCGACAATGCCGGTCTTCATCAATCGAATGTCAAACTCTCCCAATGCATCCGCGACTGCCGAAGCCTCCTCTCTCAGTTGCGCTCGGGCAGAAAGCAGTTGAACGAAGCCGATTGCGGGCACCCGCTCCGACAGTCGAAGAGGAATTGGCCGCTTTCCGTGAAGCCAACCGCGGGGGCCGACAGCCGTTACGACGTTCCGTCTGTCCCAGGGGTGCCGCCAAAGAAGCCGGCGGTGCCGCCGGTTCCGCCGGTTCCGCCGTTGACGCCGTTGCCGCCGTTGCCGCCGTTGCCGTAGAGCGCGGGCCCGGACATGCCATCCAAGGTGGCCCCGGCGTTGCCGCCGTTGCCGCCGTTGGCGGCCAAAGCGCCGCTACCGGCGTCGCCCCCGTTGCCACCGAAGCCGAAAAAGCCCGCGCCGTCGCCGCCAACGCCGCCATTGCCGCCGGTGCCGAGGTTGGTGGCGCTGGTGTTGCCGCCGTGCCCGCCGTCACCGCCGACGCCGCCCAAAAAGCCGGCGCCCAGTCCGCCGACGCCGCCATTGCCGCCGACGCCGTTGCTGCCGGTGGCGGTGCCGCCGGCACCGCCGTCACCGCCGATGCCGATGCCCGTCAACGCGGAGCCCACACCGCCGTCGCCGCCGGTGCCGCCGACACCGTCGGTGCCGCTGGCGCTACCGCCGGCACCGCCGGCACCGCCGTGGGTGATGCCGCCCCCGATCAGGGCGACGTTGGTTACCTGGCTCCCGGTGCCACCGGCGCCGCCATGCAGAACGCCGGTGCCGCCGGCACCGCCGGCACCGCCCTGGGTGAAGTCGAACCCGGCAAAGCCTAAGCCGACGCCGCCGCCGCCGGCACCACCCGCGCCGCCGGCGCCGCCCACATTGGTGGCGGCACCGCCGACACCGCCGGCGCCGCCGTGCACGAAGTCGAGTCCGACGAAGGCGGCGCCGACGCCGATGCCGCCCGCGCCGCCGTGCCCGCCGACACCAGACGCCCCGCTCGCCACGCCGCCGGCGCCGCCGGCGCCGGCTACTGCACCGTCGATCCCGATCAGGCTGCGGGCAAAGCCATCGCCGCCGACACCGCCGACGCCGCCGACACCAGAGGCCCCGGTCGCCGCGCCGCCGGCGCCGCCGTGCCCACCGAAACCAAGAAACAGTCCATCCTCGCTGCCGCCCGCGCCGCCGACGCCGCCGGTACCCGCGGTCCCCGTGGCGGCGCCACCGGCCCCGCCGGTGCCGCCCCACGACAGGAGCAGACCGCCGGTGCCGCCGGCTCCGCCCGTACCGCCGATACCGGTGGTCGCGGCGCCGCCGACCCCGCCGGTGCCACCAACGCCGAACAACCCCGAGGCGCCGCCGGCCCCGCCGGCCCCGCCGTTCCCGGCGCCCGTGGCCGCCCCGCCGACCCCGCCGGTCCCGCCGTTGCCGAACAGCCACCCGCCGGCCCCGCCGGCCCCGCCGGTGGCTCCCGGGTTGGTGCTGGTGCCGCCGGTGCCGCCGTTGCCGAACAGCCACCCCCCGGCCCCGCCGGCGGTGCCGACACCGTTGACGGTGGTGCCGTTGGCGCCGTTGCCGAACAGCGGGCGCCCGGTGAAGTGCAGGAAGGGCGCGTTGATCGCCCCCGACACGTCGCGCTCGACGGTGTGCAGGGCCTGTAGCGGGTTGGCGTTGGCGGCCTCGGCCGCCTCGTAAGCCTCCGCACCGGAACTCAGCGCCTGCACGAACCGGTGGTGAAACGCCGCGGCGGCGGCACCGGCCGCCTGGTAGTCGCGCGCGTACTGAGAGAACACCGTTGATATCGCGGTGGAGACCTCATCGGCGCCGGCTGCCGCGATGGTCGTGGTGGCCGCTGAGGCCGCCGCGTGGGCGGTGTTGACCACCGAACCGATAGTGGCCACATCCGACGCTGCCGCCGCCAGCGCTTCTGGCGCCACGGTCACCAACGACATCGAAACACCCCCGACGAGCCCTAAGACACACCCGAATGACGAACAGACTAAAACGACCCCCCCCCGCGCGCAAAAAAACTTTTTCTGCACGCGCGTGAGGGATGCGTCCGTAGCAGACGCGGCCCAGATCCGCTTTCAACCAACCGAACCCGCGACCAGCGCTCCGTCGGGCACCCACGGAAACGGCAGAAGAGCCGCACGGGTGGCTGGTCGGGCCTCGACCAACGCCACGGCCAGCCGCTTCACCTGCACAGCCACGCGGTGTTCGGCCGCTAGC
>Ga0078972_1003928_pt1 | contig 42780 bp, 32 predicted proteins | sample YelNatPaOPGAMG01_FD_67568 | JGI IMG/M metagenome (GOLD analysis project Ga0078972, IMG submission 67568) | Hot spring thermophilic microbial communities from Obsidian Pool, Yellowstone National Park, USA - OP-RAMG-01 (SPADES assembly) (version 2) | ecosystem: Environmental > Aquatic > Thermal...
AAGGGGGCACATAAAGCTTGATAGAAAAGTTGTGAGATTCCTGGTGGATTTTCAGTATGAGAGGGCAAAGGAGACTCTTTCTCTACCCGAAAGGATAGATATCCTTAAGAGGGCGATCAGTGAGAGAAAAGAACTGGAGATAGTCTACCTCAAAAGTTCAGATGTAAAGACTGTAAGAAGAATAATCCCCCTTGAGATAAAGGAGATGGAGTTTAAAGACAGAACCTTTCCAGGACTTCTTGCCTTCTGCAGGCTGAGAAACGGAGAAAGGGTGTTTAACATAGAAAAGATAATTGAGATCAGGGAGTAAGATGAGAAGTCAGGGAAATAACTGCACGTGATGGGGTCGTAAATCCCTTAATTCCCACAAGGGGTTCTTCACTCTACCCACCTTCAAGGATAAGAGGCCTTAAGATCGACCATATACTTTCCTGCAAAAGAGGAGATGCTACCTCGCTCTTTAAGTTTCCTCTTGTGATTACCATCACCTTCTTCTCCTTCTCCATGTGATGACCTCTAACAGATAACTCTATGGGACTTACTACAACTTATTCCGGTCACGAAGGTGTCTGGTCTAAACGGGCGATAGTATATTCTTCTCTTATTATAATTTATTTGCCTCTATTAGTTTAATTTCCTCATCTGTCAAATCATACAATTTATAAACCAAGTGGTCTATTTCTCGCTCTAAATGGCCGGTGTCCGCCTCAGGGTTTTGCTTTTTGGCTGAAAGGATTTGGTCAACAATGGCTATTATCTGGTTGGCGAGGGGTTGGTTTTGAGAGGTTATCTTTTTAATGGGCAATTTACCGATATAACTTTCATCAAAATCCATAGTTCTTATTGCCCTATTATAAACAAACCAGTAGTAAAACAACTCGGCCAAGCGGGAGTTTAAAATTCCGAGGATATATTCATAAGAGAATGAATTGTCTGTTAAAAATGTGTTCATAACAGTATCAAGTGTTAAGAAACCTTTACTGTCATAAGTTGCCATTATGATTATTCTATCAAAAGGATTCATAACATGGGCAACAATTCTTTGTGAGATAATTTTTGGTTTCATGAGCTGTTTGACTTTTGGACTGTTTAATTCCGATTTAGTAAGTTGAACTTTGTCAAGTTCTCTATAAATCAGATATTTATTTATGTTTTTTCCTCTTAATATAGGATAACCATCTTTTGCGATTTTATTTTGGTATGGAAGCCCTCTAAAAGTTTTTGAGATACTATAAAGCTTAACACTATTTTCCAAGAGTTTATTAAGAATACCCATCTTTATCTCGTCTGTATACATAGGGAGTATTTCTAATTTATCAGCAACCTCGGTCTTTATTTTAGGGTTAATTCTTATATTTCCATCCCAAAAATCACCAGTTTTATAAAAATAAGAACCGTTTTTTGTTTTTTGACATATTAGTATAATCTGTTCAAGTTTAACATTCTCAAAGGCTTTTGTTATATCTATTAGAACAAGCAATCTGTTGTTCTTGTATATAAGGTCTCTTGTTTTTTTCCAACTTTCAACAAATGTAATTGATTTTGGTATAACATAGGCAAGCACCCCTTCTTGTTTTAAAAGCTCAAAACTCTTTTCTATAAAGAGAGAAGCAGAGTTTTTGCGTGTTTCAAAGAACTTAAAATTACTTTCAACATAATCTTTATACTTCCTTATATCCGCACCATGCGGTGGATTTCCAATCACAATGTCAAATCCCTCAACCACCCCAAACATCCATTCCGGGTCAAACCAGTCAGCAGAGGCATTCTGGTCAAATGGGTCAAAGGATGCGATTTTTTTGGCAGTATCATCAGGCCAGCCATCTTTTATGAGTAATTCAGCTATTTTCTGCCTTATTTTCCTGTCCCTTTCTTGAAGTTTGAGTTTTTCAGCCCGTGTCTTTGCTGTAAAATATCTATGCCTTATATCTTTTAACTCTTTCTCTTTCCTTTCTATTTCAGGATTACGGAGCGGAAGCTGGGATGGTCTTTCAAGTCCTATCAGTGTGTTTGCTGCTACAAACTTTGTCTCAAGGTTTGGCAATGCCCGAATTCCAAAATTCTCTTTTGTTCTGTCAATCTTCTGGTCAAGAACAAGGGATATAAAAAATCTCAATTTACTTATCTGTATTGCTATTGGCTGGATGTCAATACCATAGATACAATTTTCTATAAGATAGAGTTTCCTTGCATAGTCAGGGTAATTTATGCTTTCATCAAATGCCTCGTTTATCTCTTTTAACATTGCCTCTCGCTCGGACTTGTCCTTTTCTTTAAATACCTCTTGAGATGCTTTTAATGCTTTTTGATACTGAAGTTCATACCATTGTTTATTGTCAGGGTCAATTTTCTGGAGAATGTAAACGAGTTTGTGAAGTATCCCCATAGGAAAAGCACCAGAGCCACAGGCAGGGTCAAGTATTTTGATACTATCAATGGCAGAAATTATATTTTGCTTTTCTTCCTGTGAAAATTCTGGTGATTCTTCTGCATAAGAGACAAGCAGTTCTATTTTTTCTTCATCAATCCCTCGCAACTGGATTTTAAAATACTCTTTTAAACTCTCATCTACCATATAATCCACAATCTCTCTCGGGGTGTAATAACTGCCTGTTGCCTTTCTTGCAGTAGTTGCAGTTTCTGGATTGTAACAGGCAAGGAGGTTTTCAAAGACCTTACCCAAAAGTTCAGGGTCAAGGGCTACTTCCTGGTCAATTGGGGTGTTCTCGTCAATCGTGAAGTTGTAACTTTTTAGAATTTCAATTAGACCGCGAACTAACTTGTTTGAACCGAGCCCGTATCCTGATAAGTCAACCCTTGTTTCATCTTGCTGAAAAAACAGATAGTCTCGGATTATTGCCTGCTTATTTGGATTTCTTGAGAATCCATCAATGTAAATAACCTTGCCAGATTCGTCTTCTTTATCAAGGCAATCAAAAAGACCACCATTTAAAAATGGAATTTCTTTGAAGAGATTTAAAACTTCTTTTTCGCTGATTAAAAATTTATCCTCATACCTGTATAGATTTTTAACTCCATAAGTTGTTTTGTTTTTAGAAAAACCCTCATCTTTTGCCCAGCCCCTTTCTTCCATCCTGCTGTTTAATGTAGCAAAAAATAGGTTCTGAAGGATGGCATTGTAGTAATTGGAAGCATCGGGCTTGTTGAAATTTTTAACTATCCCTTTGAGCTTTTCTCTATCAAATAAGACCTCTGGAATAAGTCTCTTTTCTTTTATGAACCAGATAAAAATTAATCTTGTGATAAGGCGAATAAGGTTTGTGGCATTTCTTATCTCTTTGTCTCTGTAAGGGTCATCGCTATATTTGTAATCTTCAGGAAATTTTACCTTGTCCATTGCCCAGAAATACCAGTTCTGGATTTCTTCATAAAATTGCTTTGTTACTGGCTCAACAGAGAATGCCTCTTTTATTTTTTCAAGGGATGAAAAATCCCCCTCACCAATCTGCTTAAGGAATGTCTTATTTGTAAGAAGTGGACTTACAAAATAGGTAAATCTTTTGAAATAACTGAATTTTCGTCTTGTTCCGAGATATTCGGTATAAATCAGTGAAAATCTGAAGTTGCCATTCCGGTCATAAAAGATAAAAATTCCAGCATCTGTATTTGTCTCTTTCAAAATTTTCTTTCCGAGTTCGTATTGTTTTTTCTTGCCAGAACGTTCAGTGAGTTCTTTTAAAACCCAAAATGAACAGATAATAAGGTTGTTATCCTGAAATTCAATTTCACCAATTTTTTCGCCCGATGTGAAATCTCCATCATTGTAATTTGAAAGAGCCTCTTGCATTGGTCTAAAAGAAGTATTTTTATTTCTGAAGAATTGGATGAATTTTTCAGTGGAAAAATTTTCAATTATATCTTTTAAAATTTCTATGCCGTTGTTATTCCTCTCCACCATATATCCTCAAATTTTTTCTATTAACTTTTGTATTTGTTCAGGTGATGGCAGTTGCTTTCTTAAATTTTTAGGGAGTTTTGATGTGATTTTGTATGTGGCAACACCAATAGGTTTAGATGTGTCCCGCAAGGCATATTCAACGATTGTTCTGTCTTTCTCTTTACATATAATAATACCAACAGATGGATTCTCATCAGGCAATCTTACTTTATCATCCAGAGCAGAAAGATAGAACTGCATCTTTCCAACATACTCTGGTTTAAACTCACTTACTTTCAATTCAATGGCTACCAGACACTTTAAGTGTCTATGATAAAGTAGTATGTCAATAAAATATTCTTTACCATTTATCTCAATGCGGTACTGATTACCGATGAAGGCAAACATAGCGTTCATCTCTATCAGAAATTTATTCATTCTTGTAAGAATAGCTCTTTCTAATTCCATTTCGCTGTGTTCCTCGGATAATTCTAAAAAATCAAATGTATATTCATCTTTTACTGCTAATTTTGCCTGGTGTTTTATATTTTCTGGTAATGTTTTTTCAAAATTTCCCTGGCTTGTTAATGTTCTTTCATAGGTTTTGTTTTCTATCTGGTGAATTAAAACATTCTTTGACCAGCCGAATTTTTTGGTCATTCGGATATAAAATTCACGCTCTAAATCATCTTTACAATATTCAAGGATTACAATATTTTTCGCCCAACTAATTTCTTGCACCAGTGGTGCAAGTTTTTCATTATTAGAATAATTCAGGTAAAACTTCCGCATCCTCCACAAATTGTCTTTTGATAATCCCTTCATCCCCGGGAATTCTTTTTGAAGGTCTCTTGCAAGGTTTTCAACTATTGATTTCCCCCAGCCATATTGTTTTTGTCTATCCACTATCATTTTTCCTATGTCCCAATAAAGTTGTATCAACTCTTTGTTTACAGCTTTTAGCGCTTCGTATTGTGCCTGTCTGATTCGTTCTTTGACTTCGGCTAAAAATGTCTTATAATCTTTGTTGAGTATTTCCGGCATTGCTTTCTTCTTTTATTTGATTTTCAATCGCAATGATAATCTCTTTATGCAATGCTTTCAGTCTTTCTTTTTCTTTTAACAAATAATCGTCGCCACCAAGTTCATCTCTTAATTTTTTCAACTCCTCAATAGTTTTACTTATTTCGCCATCCGAAGATTTCAAATTAGCAATTCTCCGTAGAGTGAAATCTGATAAAGTGCCGTAGTCAACTATATCTTCACGCAGTATTCTTAAAAAATTTTTAAACGGTGTAAGATGTTCATTATTAAAATTGAGTAATGTTTTGATATTGTTTAATGCCTTTTGTTCCAAGCTCTGCTCTGGAGTTGATAATTTTTCTTCTCTTATCTCTTTAACAATCTCATATTTGTCCCAGAAATTATTGCTTAACTCAAGCGGTTTTTCCTCTTTTGAACAGCGGATTCTGTCTATTACTTCTTCAAGGATAACTGGCTGGGGTTTGTTTTGGCTATCATAATCAATCTTCTGTATATAAAGTTTTCTTTTTTTGATAAATACAATAAGTTCATCTTTATCAGATTGTTTTGCTACTTTCACTCTTGGGGGGCAATTCTTTATTCTTTCAATGACTTCAGGATAATTATTTTTTATCTCTTCATATTCGTTCAATACCCTGGTATAAAAACTTTCGCTTTCTATTTGATCAGGATTTTGCTGAATTCTCTGATATAAACCTGAAGGTGAAGGTTCTTCATCAATGTCAAAAATTTTTGCATCTTCGCCAAGGGCATTATGGATCAAAAACATCTTTTGAGCTGCAATCTCCCTTGATTTTACAAGTTCGGCTCCTCTTTCAGTCGGGAAAAAGTTTGCTATGTATATTTCATCAAAGACCTTTTTACCAATGCGGTTAATCCTACCGACCCTCTGTATAACCCGAACAGGATTCCAGGGTATATCATAGTTTATAACTAATCCTGCACGGTTTAAATTAAATCCCTCGGATATTTTATCAGTGCAAAGGAGTATATCATAATCATCTCGTTGTTCTTCTGGTGGATATGAGGCATCAAAGTTTTTGTTGATTTCATCTATTTTATTTTTTGATAGGTCACCGGCGACAACTAAAACCCGTTCATTAAAATTTTCTTTTAAAGGCTCTTTTAGATAGTTAATAGTATCAATGTATTCTGAGAATATAACTATTTTTCTTGTTGGTTCTTTCCTCCGCCATTCTTTTAGTTTCATAATGAGATGTTCAAGTTTTGGGTCATTATTGACAAGGTTTAATTCATCCAGTTTCTTTAGAATACCTTCAAACAAATTCAAATCAGCCTTAATATCTTCAAGAAATTTCTCTTTGTATTTAAACTTATCTACCTCGTATATTTCATGGTTTTTTGGATATACTCCTTCTGTGATTTTCTGGGCATATTCGGCGAGTTCTTTCTCTATCTCATCAAGCTCCAATGTCCATATTTTCTCAAGCAAGTCCCTGTCCAAAATAAACTTATTTGTTTTTTCAATAAATTTCAGGCAATGTTCGGTAACATTTTTAAAATTTTCAATGCTTTTCTTAAATGCTCCAAAGGAGCTCTCAAATCTTTTAACCAAGAGTCTGCGCATAAAGTCATAAAGGTTTCTCTGCTGCTGATACCTGCGGTTGTCTTCTTCAGAAAGTTTATCACTTTCTATATCTTTAAAGTCAATTTTGTATTCAAATGGTCTATAAATTGCTCCTTTAAATTTGCCCCCTTCTTCCGGAGAAATAAAATAATTTATGACTTCATCATAAAATTTTGATTGCTCTTTTGATAATTCAAAAAACCATTCCTGAGGGTCAGCAACCTTTGTAAGGTTTTTAATTTCATCTTTGTAAAATGGATTCTTCTGCAGATCAAGGCGATTTCTTCTAATAGTAACTGGCTCTATTACATCCCTTATCTGCTTCGCCAGATAATTGCTCCTGCTCTTAACCTTTTTTAAATCTATCTCGTCAGTGCCAAATAGGGCTTTAAAATAATCCTGTGCTTTCTTTCTTTTTTCTTCATCAGAAGAATTGAAATACTTCTTTATATAGCCAAGTTTGTCAAAAACAGACTTGAAAATTCTGAATTTATCAACAAGATTGTTTTCCAATGTAATAGTGGATTTCTTTGGTGTTATGAATAGTTTCAATAAAGATAATATGTCCCCTGGACGATTATTAAACGGTGTAGCAGTGAGTAAAATCACTATCTTATTACGACAAAGATTCTTGAGTTGCTCATAAGACTTTGTGTCCTCGTTTCTGAATCTATGGGCTTCGTCAACAATTACAACTTCTATATCTTTTAATCCTTTAAGTGATTTCACAAACTCCTCATCGTCAAGTTTGCCGATGGACTCTGCTCTCCAATCATACAAACCAAAGGATTCCAGATACCATCTCCATCCAGACCTTTCAAGTTTTTCATCACCGAGAATTCCAGGGGGGCATAAAACAATTCCTCGTTTCCTTAATTGCCTCGCAACGAGGCATGCAACTATTGTTTTTCCTAAACCGACTACATCAGCAATTATAACACCATTGTTCTTCTCTATCATATCCAGAGCTTGTTTTACTGCGTCTATTTGATATCTATAGGGAACAAATCCATTTTTTTCCAAAATATATTTGATAGCTTCATCACCAATCTCTCCTGGAGTAGTCTCAAGATAATTTTTAAGCACAAGCACATAGGCTTCAAAAGGTGTAAGTTGCTTTATTAGGGTTTTATTTTCCAGTAGGTCAATCAGGTTTTGTTTAATTACATCTTTCTCTGTTATGAGAACAGCCTCTTTCCAAAGATTGTCAAAATACTCCTCTGCCTCTTCAACCCCATAATCGCTTATCTCAACATTGAGCTCTTGCTCCCATGTAAGACCGGCTGAAGTTAAATTGCTGCTTCCTGTAATAAAAAGAGTCTTTCTTGCAACCTGCGAAGGTTCCAATTTAAAAATGTATAATTTTGAATGATTTGGTTTAAAGGTCTTTCTAATAATCAATCTATCCTCTTTTATAAGTTCAATGAAAAATTTTACCTGTTCATAAAATTCTTTATTGTCAAAATACTCTGAATTTATAGATTTTTTGATTGATTCAAAGAAATGATTTATTCTTTCATCATCTGAGATATTGTAAGACCTCTCTGCATATTCAATAAGTCCGTAATTTGTCCTATCAACATTTAAACCCACGAGCACCTTTACTTTAACATCAGAATTGCTCTTAAGTCCCTCGTATAATTCTTTTAAACCAGAAAAATAGAAAAAACCCACGAGGATTTTAAGTTCTTCACTCTTTGAAAGGAGTTCAAGGATTCTTTTTCTAAGTTGTTTTGTTTGGCTATTTGTAATGAAGTTATTCATTTTATGATTCCTCAACTTTCTATTGTGTTTAATTATATTTTAACTGGAATTGAATTTTTATCAAGGGGGAAGACGCAGGCAAAATTTTTCGCTTTAAAAGGGTAAATTTGAACTACTGTCCTTCCTCCCTTTTCATAAATTCCTCAATTGGTGGGAGGTCGCTTAAATCCTTAAGGCCAAAAACCTCAAGGAATTTCTTGGTGGTTGAGTATGTAAAAGGTCTACCGGGAACATCCCTCTTTCTTCCCGAGATTTTTATCAGTTTTTTGGTAAGAAGTGTCTTTAAGGCACCGGAGGAGTCAATCCCCCCTCTCATTGCTTCTATTTCTGCCCTTGTGACAGGCTGTTTATATGCGACGATTGACAAAACCTCCATCGCAGACCTTGAAAACCTTTGAGGCTGAAACTTCTCAAGTTTCCTTATCCACTCCCCCAGCTCCTTTTTTGTTCTGAACTGATATCCGCCTGCTACCTCAACGAGTTCAAAGCCGTGAAGGGAAGAGGAATACTCCAGCTTCAGTTCTTCCAGAATCCCCTTTATTGTTGAGAGGTCTATAGAATCCCCGAAGACCTTCTGAAATGTCTTTTCATCAACGGGTTCATCGGAAACAAAGATGAGCCCTTCAATTACTTTCCTGATTTCCTCTCTCTCCATATTCATCTATTCCCTTGAGAATTTCTTCATCAAATTTCTTTTCGGTCCTGTAAATCATTATCTTTCCGAAAGGTCTCATCTGGACGACTTTTATCATCTGGAGCCTCATCAGTTCAAGGATGGCGAGTATGAAGGCTATAAGATGCATGAGGCTTGAAATTCCCTCTATAAGTTCTTCAAAGGACATCGTTTGCCTTTCCGAGGTCCTGTCTATTATAAGTTTTATTTTTTCAACCACAGAAACCTTCTCTATCTCTACTTCATGGATGTGAGGTTTTTTCAATCTTTTAAGAATATCTTTCATAAGCAGCATAAGGTCGGACGGGGATAACTCCGTCCATACTTCCTCTTCTTCCCCACTTCTTTTTTCAGGAGGTTTCAAAAATACATCCCTGTTAAGTATCTCCCTTGAAAGAAGAAAATCCGCTACCTCTTTAAACGCCTGATAGGATATAAGAGTAGAAACGAGTTCTTGCCTGGGATCCTCTCCCTCCTCCTCATCCTCTCTAAGCAACATCATCACTTTTATTTGAAGGAGTTTCGCAGCCATTACTATGAACTCTGTAGCAATCTCCATGTTCAGTCTTTCCATACCGGCAAGGTATTCAAGATACTCCTGAGTTATCTTTGAGATGGGAATATCAAATATATCAAATTCATTCTTTTTTATAAGGTAAAGAAGGAGGTCAAGGGGACCCTCAAAAATTGGAAGGTTAACTTTCATATTTTTAAACCTATAGCAGTCCTTACCTCCTCCATCGTCCTTTCTGCAATTTCCCTGGCTTTTTTCGAACCAGTTCTCAAAATATCAATGACATCGTTTTTAGACAGTGTTTTCCTTTTCTCCCTTATTGGTTCAAGCGCAGAAACAATCCTTTCTGCAAGTTCTTTTTTATGTTCAACACACCCTATTTCAGCCTTTCTGCAGGCAGCTGCTATCTCCTTCCTTCGCCCTTCCTCAGTATAAATTTTATCAAGTTGAAAGAGTGCGCATTCCTCAGGTTCACCAGGGTCTTTCTTCGTTTTTCTCCTCGGGTCGGTAAACATTTCTGATATTTTGCTCCTTATCTCATCGGGTGAGTCCGATAAATATATAGCATTGTTAAGGGTTTTTGACATCTTTCTTCCATCTATACCCGGTATCTTTGGATACGGAGTGAGAAGGGCTTGCGGCTCAGGAAAAACTGGTCTGTAAAAATAATTAAATCTCCTCGCTATCTCTCTTGAAATTTCCACATGGGCTACCTGATCCTCCCCAACAGGAACATAGTCAGCCTTGTATATAAGAATATCAGCCGCTTGAAGAACGGGATAACCAAGAAATCCGTAAGTATGAAGGTCTCTCGTTTTTTGTTCCCTCAACTGTTCTTTGTATGACGGATTCCTTTCAAGCCAGGGAAGCGGGACAATCATTGATAAAAGAAGATGTAGCTCAGCATGTTCTGGAACCATAGATTGAAGGAATAATGTGCTTTTTTCCGGGTCAAGTCCAACAGATACCCAGTCTCTCACCATTTCAATTGTGTTATCCATTATTTGGGAAGTATTTTCGTATTCCGTAGTTAAAGCGTGCCAGTCAGCAGAAAAATAAAAGCATTCATAGTCATTCTGTAGTCTTCTCCAGTTAATAAGAGCTCCATATAGGTGTCCAATGTGGAGCTTGCCGGATGGTCTCATTCCGCTTAATACTCTTCCCTTTTTCATCCTCAGGAGGCGTAAAGCTTTTCTATTATGTCAGCATATTTCTGATACACCACTTTTCTTTTTACTTTCAATGTGGGCGTCAATTCTCCTGATTCAATTGTAAAATCCTGTGGAAGAATGGCAAACTTTTTAATTGTTTCAAAGGAAGCAAGTTTTGAATTTACCTCCTCTATCCACTTCTTTACCCTCTGGTAGATCTCCCTGTGGGATACGAGTTCCTCATAAGAAGAGTAAGCGATGCCTTTCTCCCTGGCAAGTTTTTCAGCCTCTTCTTTGTTCACTGTTATTAATGCTACAAGATATGGCTTTCTATCTCCGAGAACTACTATCTGACTTATAAATGGGTCTGCCTTTACCATATTCTCTATGTTCTGCGGAGCCACATTCTTTCCCCCAGCGGTGACAATCAGGTCCTTCTTTCTGTCAGTGATGAAGAGGAAGCCGTCCTCATCTATGTAGCCTATATCTCCTGTCTTGAACCATCCATCCTCTGTAAACACCTCCTTTGTCTGCTCAGGCTTTTTAAAATATCCAAGGTATGCAACATTATCACCTTTTCCGAGTATTTCCCCGTCTTCTGCTATTTTTATCTGACAGCCCGGGATGGGGAGTCCAACGCTTCCAAACTTGAAATTATCAGGTCTGTTTATTGTAAGAGCAGGGCATGTCTCGGTAAGTCCATAACCCTCAAGTATCAAAAGACCGCAGGAATGGAAAAATTCTGCAATCTCTTTCGCCAATGGAGCTCCGCCTGATATAGCATATTTCAACCTTCCTCCCAGCCTTTCCATCACCTTATTGAAAACCAGTCTCTTTGCAATTGCGAATTTAAACCTTAAAGTCAAAGGAACAGGTTTCTTCTTCTGAATACACTGACTCCTTTCTCTTCCTACCTTCAATGCCCAGTTGAACATTTTTTCCTTAAGTGGACTTTCTTTTGCCTTTGAAAGGATTGCTGCATAAACCTTTTCATATATTCTTGGCACGCTGTAGATAACAGTTGGACGAACCTCTACAAGATTTTCCGGAAGTTTCTGAATACTCTCAGCAAAGGCGACCACATTTCCAAGATAAATCTCTGTAAACTCACCTCCCCTTCCAAAGGAATGGGAAAGTGGAAGAAATGTAAGGTCCAGTTCTTTTTCCTTTCCTATGATGGCAAGGGATACAATTCCCTCTGCCATAGCAAGGTGATTCTTGTGGGTCTGAACAACTCCTTTTGGAGGTCCTGTGGTCCCTGATGTGTAAACTATTGTGGCTATTTCCTCGGGCTTTATATCTTTAATTGTCCTTTCAATATATCCCTTATCATCATACTTTTTGCCAAGGGCAAGCAAATCTTCAAGCGACATGACAAACTCATCTTCCCCTTTAAACCCTTCTATGACAATTATCTTCTTTACTTTAGGGATGTCTTTTCTTATCTTTTTCATCTTTTCAAGTTGAATGAGGTCCTCAACAATTACTACCTTCGCCTCTGAATCGTTTATAATATACATAGCCTGTTCAGGGGTGTTGGATGGGTATATGGGAACGCTAACCGCTCCGATGGATAGGATTCCGAAGTCCGAGTAAACCCATTCAGCCCTTGTTTGAGACATTATACAAACCTTATCCCCTCTCTTAATTCCGAGGGCGAGGAGACCTTTTGATATATTTCTTGTAATTTCGCCTATTTCCTGCCACTTTCTTTCCCGCCACTTCCCTTCTATCTTGATAAGATGTCCAACATTACCTTTTGATGTATTTACTCTGTCCCAGAACATCTCTGCGAGGTTTTTATATTTCATCTCGCTCCTCCTTAATTTTTTTGAATTGTAGAAAAAATTAAATTAAAAGGCAAATAAATTTTTCAACGAAATGGTTGTGGAGTAATAGTTTAATGAAAATTTGTAAAAATGGTAAAGTTGTGTAGAATAAAATAACAAAGCGAGGGTGGCGGAACAGGAAGACGCGCTGGACTTAGGATCCAGTCTCGTAAGAGGTAGGGGTTCAAGTCCCCTCCCTCGCAAAGGATTAAGAAATGGAATATACAGTTGAAACCATCTCTCAGACAAAAAGGAAAATCAAGGTATCGGTAGAACGGGAAGTGGTTGAAAAGGAGATGAACAGAATTCTCAAGGAACTTCAGAGAAATGTAGAGATAAAAGGATTTAGAAAGGGGAAGGCACCTGTAGAGATAATTATGAATTATTATGGAGAAAGCGCAAAAAAGGAAGCCATGGAAAATACTATTAAGTCCACCCTTTCAGAAGTTCTTAAAAAAGAAGGGTTGAATCCGCTCCGTCCGCCTGTGATTGAAGAAATGCTTATGGAAGAAAAATTCAATTACACAGTCAGATTTGATGTCCTGCCAAAAATTGAACCATCCGGTTACGAAAAAATGAAAGTGAAAATAAAGGATTGGGTCGTTACTGAAAAGGAGGTTGATGCTGTGATAGATGACCTCAGAAGAAAACACGGAACTCTAAAACCTGTTGAAGAGAGGAACATCGTAAGGGAAAATGATGTGCTGGAAGTAGTTCCCACGGATGGAAAGGAAAAGGGGAAGTTACTAATCGTTGAGAAGGGAGATGAGTTTGAAGGGAAAAAGATAGGAGATGTTGTCCGCGTAAATGAGAAGGAGTTAAAAATTTTGAAAATCTACGAACTTATACTTCCAGAAGCGAATGATGAGTTTGCCAGAACCCTGGGCGCCTCTGATTTCTTGAACCTGAGAAAAAAGATAATGGAAAGGCTTGAACTGGATAGAAAAAGGGTCATCAAAACAAGACTACAAAATGCGATATTTGAACATCTTATTAAAGTGAACAACTTTGAAGCACCTGAAAGCCTCGTTCTTGAAGAAGGTAGAAGACTTAAAGAAGAACTAAAAAGAGATGACCCATCCCTTTTGGGACTCGCAGAAGATAGGGTGAAAAGCGAAATTCTGCTTCACGCGATAGCAGAAAAGGAAAACATAAAAGCAGAAGAAGGAGAAATCAAAGAGGAAATACAAAAACTGGCAAATGAAACGAAAAAGAGGTTTGAAGTTTTATCTTCAAATGCCGAATTGAAAAGAAGAATAGAAGATAGTATAATAAGAAAGAAAACCATGGAATTCTTGGAAAAAAGATGTGAGGTTGAATATGAAAGGGAGTGAAAAACCACTTTCGCAACTTGTTCCAATAGTTATAGAGCAGACCCACAGAGGAGAAAGGGCTTATGATATATACTCAAGGTTATTAAAAGACAGAATTGTGTTTATCGGCGGGGAAATAAACATGTGGACAGCAAACCTCACCATGGCACAGCTTCTATATCTTGAAGCAGAGGAGCCAGACAAGGAGATTTATCTCTACATAAATTCATACGGAGGAGATGTTTATTCGGGACTTGCTATATACGATACCATGCAGTATATAAAATCACCTGTTTATACTATTTGCGTGGGAATGGCTGCAAGTATGGCAGCGATCCTTCTTGCGGGTGGAGAAAAAGGAAAAAGGTTTGCTCTCCCCCATTCAAGGATCCTCATTCATCAGCCATGGGGGTCTGTTGGAGGACAGGCAACAGATATAGAAATTCACGCCAGGGAATTTGTAAAAACAAAGGAAGAGGTTAAAAAACTTCTTGCCCATCATACAGGACAACCAATAGAAAAAATAGCAAAGGATATTGAAAGAGATTATTTTATGAGCCCCGATGAGGCCAAGAAGTATGGAATTATAGATGAAATTTTGTTTTCAAGAAGTAACAGGGAGAAAAGCAATGGCAAGAAAACTTGACGATAAAGTGGTCCGCTGTTCCTTCTGCGGGAAAAGTCAGAAGGAAGTTAAGAAACTTATAGCGGGTCCATCTGTTTATATATGTGATGAATGTGTGGAACTCTGCAATGACCTCCTTGTAGAAGACTTTGAGAAAGAAATAAGTGAGGTTATAAATGAAAAAATTCCCAAACCATCACAGATAAAAAAATTTCTTGACCAGTATGTTATCGGACAGGAGAAGGCAAAAAAAATTCTATCAGTAGCAGTTTACAATCACTACAAAAGGATTGAGAGCACAAATTTAACAAAGGATGTGGAAATTCAGAAGAGCAACATCCTTCTTATAGGACCGTCTGGGACAGGAAAAACCCTCCTTGCTCAAACCCTCGCAAAATTCCTGAATGTTCCATTTACCATAGCAGATGCCACCACTCTTACAGAAGCAGGATATGTAGGTGAAGATGTGGAAAACATCCTTCTTTACCTTCTTCAGAATGCCGATTTTGATATAGAAAGGGCACAGAGGGGAATAGTCTATATAGACGAAATAGACAAAATCTCCAGAAAAACTGATAGTCCATCCATAACAAGAGATGTTTCAGGAGAAGGGGTTCAACAGGCACTTCTGAAAATTATTGAGGGGACCATTGCGCATGTCCCTCCAAAAGGGGGGAGAAAGCATCCCTATCAGGATTACATCCCTGTGGATACCACAAATATACTTTTTATATGCGGGGGAGCTTTTGAAGGTCTCGAAAAAATTGTGGAAAAAAGGGTATCAACTGGAAGTATTGGTTTCGGAAAAGAAGTAAAAGGAGAAAGGAAATACACAAAGGGGGAGCTTTATTCTATGGTTGAACCGGAAGACCTTATAAAGTATGGTCTTATTCCTGAATTTGTGGGAAGGCTTCCAGTAATTGCAGTTCTTGACGAACTTGATGAGTATGCACTCATTGAAATCCTTACGAAGCCGAAAAATGCAATTGTGAAACAATATCAGAAACTTTTTGAACTTGAAGGTATAAACCTCGTATTTACAGAGGGCGCTCTTAAATCAATTGCCAAACTTGCCATTAAAAAGAAAACAGGAGCAAGAGGTCTCAGGGCAATTTTTGAAGAGAAGATGCTGGACATAATGTATGAAATTCCAAACATGAGGGGAGCAGTCAAGGAATGCGTTATTACAGAGGAAACAATTTTGAACTCCGCACCTCCACTTCTTGTCAAAGAGGAAAGAAAGATAAGCGGAGCAAACTGATATGGAAGAAAATAAATTTATCGGCTCAGGAAAAAGGTTTTTTTTACCCCTCATTCCATTAAGGGATGTTGTGGTGTTCCCGAGAATGACCATCCCCCTCCTCATAGGAAGGGAAAAGTCAATAAAAGCGGTAGAAGAATCTTTAAAACTCGGGAAAAATCTCTTCCTGCTCGCTCAAAAGGATGCCCAGATAAACGACCCGAAACCTGAGGACCTTTTCAGAATAGGAACCTTCGCTACCATCTCAAATGTCCTCAGACTTCCAGATACAACCCTTAAGGTTTTTGTTGAAGGAAGAAAAAGAGGTTATGTGCACAGAATAGTGGACATGCATACCCACATTATGGTTGAGGCGGAGGAACTCGTTGAAATAAATCCAAATGACCATGAAACTGAAGCCCTTGTAAGAGCTGTTTTACAGACCTTTGAGAAGTATACCAAACTGAATCCAAAAATTCCTCCAGAGGTCCTCGTTTCGGTCTCAAGCATATCAAATCCCTCTGCTCTTTCTGATGTCATCGTTGCCCAGATGACCGTGAAATTTGGGGACAGGCAGGCAGTCCTTGAGGAACAAAATGTAAATAAAAGGCTGGAAATGATATTAAAACTCCTTCAGGGAGAGATAGAAATTCTTGAAATAGAAGAGAGGATTAGACAGAGGGTGAAGAAGCAGATGGAGAGGGCGCAGAAAGAATATTATCTCACGGAGCAGATGAAGGCTATTCAGAAGGAACTCGGGGAGAAGGATGAATACAAACAGGAGATTGAAGAACTTGAAGCATCTCTCAAAAAGAAAAAAATGCCAAAAAAGGTTAAGGAAAAAGTTGAAAAGGAAATTAAAAAGCTCAAAATGATGTCTCCTCTCTCTGCTGAAGCGACTGTTTCCAGAAATTATATTGACTGGTTGCTATCAATTCCCTGGAAGGAGAGGACGAAGGAAAAACTTGATATAAAATCTGCAAAGAAGATTCTTGATGAAGATCATTACGGGCTTGAAAAGGTTAAGGAGAGAATACTTGAATTTCTCGCTATAAGAGCTCTTGCAAAAAAAGAAATGAAAGCGCCTGTTCTGTGTTTTGTCGGTCCACCGGGAACAGGAAAGACATCCCTCGCAAAATCAATTGCGCGTGCCACAGGACGAAAATTCGTCCGTATTTCTCTTGGGGGGATAAGGGACGAAGCAGAAATAAGAGGGCACAGGAGAACATATATAGGCGCCCTCCCGGGAAAGATAATACAGGGAATGAGGAAGGCTGGAACGAGAAATCCTGTATTTTTAATGGACGAGATTGATAAGGTTGGAATAGATTACAGAGGAGATCCGGCAGCAGCACTTCTTGAGGTTCTTGACCCAGAGCAGAATCATGCCTTTAATGACCATTACATAGAGATAGACTACGACCTTTCAGATGTCCTCTTTATAACTACTGCAAATGTCACATATACAATTTCCCCACCCCTTCTGGACAGGATGGAGGTAATAAGGCTTCCCGGATATACCGAGGATGAAAAACTTGAAATAGCAATGAGGCACCTTGTTCCAAAGCAGTTGAAGGCAACAGGATTGAATAAGGAACAGGTGAGCTTTACCCGCCCTGCAATTCTAAAAATCATAAGGGAATACACCAAAGAAGCAGGTGTAAGAAACCTCGAAAGGGAAATAGGGAACATACTGAGGAAAATTGCCAAGGAAAAAGTTGAAAAGGGGATTGAAAAGCACATAGTTGTGAAAGAAAGTTCTGTTGAGAAATACCTCGGAGTCCCGAAGTTCAGACACAGCAAGCCCGAAGAGGTAGATAAAATTGGGATAGCCAATGGTCTTGCCTGGACGGAAAGTGGCGGAGAGATACTCGTGACAGAAGTCTCCGTGATACCAGGCAAGGGGAAACTCATAATGACGGGTAAACTCGGCGAAGTAATGCAAGAATCTGCGCAGGCTGCTGTCAGTTATATCCGTTCAAGGGCTTCCGAACTCGGCATTGAGGAAGATTTCTATTCAAAGGTTGATATACACATTCATGTCCCTGAAGGAGCGATACCAAAGGATGGACCTTCCGCAGGAATTACCATGGCTGTCGCCATTGCTTCAGCCCTCACAAAAATTCCTGTGAGGCACGATGTAGCAATGACCGGGGAAATAACACTGAGAGGTAGGGTTTTGCCTATAGGAGGTTTAAAGGAAAAACTCCTCGCTGCACACAGAGGAGGCATAAAAAAGGTTATAATACCGATTGAAAACGAAAAGGAACTTTCTGAAATAGAGAAAAAAATTGTTGAACCTCTGGAAATAAAACTTGTCAGCCACATGGATGAAGTCCTTGAATTTTCTCTAAATGCACCCCGAGAGGAAATATGGAAAGGAAGGGCAAAAATTGGTCCCGAAATTACTTTTGAGAAAAAGGACATTCCGGTAGAAGTTCCCACTACCACATCATAGATGTTATTAACCGGTGTGCGACATTAAAATAGAAAAATGAAAGTGATTGCGGTAAGAGGAAAAAAGAAATCAGGAAAAACCATCCTCATTGAGCTTCTTACTAAAAAATTCAAAGAGAAGGGATTAAAAGTTGGGGTCATAAAACACACTCACGAATCTCCGGATTTTGACCGAGAGGGGAAGGATTCTTTTAGATTTAAAAGTGCGGGAGCGGACTCGGTATGCCTTCTATGGGACAAAGGAACCATTTTTTGGTTTAACGATGAAAAAAAAATTGAAAACCTCTTATCAGAGTTTTCAGAGACGGATATAGTGTTTGTAGAAGGACTAAAATCTCTTAACATCCCATCCGTGGAAATTCTTGATGATGGAGAGAAACCTTCTGATACCTGTATATTTCCTGTAAAAAGGGGAAAAATAAATGAAAGCCTTGAAGAAGTTATCTCTGCTATTGACTCCTTCAAGGAATCCATCCCGTCCTCAGGCGACTTGAAGATGATAGATGTCTCAGAAAAAATTGAAACATTAAGGATTGCGAAAGCATCTGCCCTTTTAACATTCTCTCCTCAATTGTGGGAAAAGATAAAAAGAGGAGAACTTGAGAAAGGTGATATAATTCAGGCGGCGAGGGTAGGAGCGATGAATGGCGCAAAATCCGCATATAAAAACCTTCTCCTCTGCCATCCGACACCAATAGATTATATAGGTGTTGAGGTTAAACCTTCTTACTGTCAGATGGAAATAATTGTTGAGGTGAAGGGAGTGGGAAGAACAGGAATGGAGATGGAAGCAATGGCTGGCGCTATGAATTCCGCCCTTTCCGTTTATGATATTTTGAAGAGACATGGAGAGGATGTAAAAATTCATAATGTCCAGTTATTAGAAAAAAAGGGAGGAAAAAGGGATTATGAAAAAGAAAAAATTCCTTTTTCTGCTGCAGTAATAACAATAAGCGATAGGGCATCAAAAAAAGAAAGGGTTGATGAAAGTGGAGAGATAATAAAAAAGTGGATATCTGAAAACGGAGGGGTGGTAAAAGGATATGATATTATCCCCGATGAAATAGAAGAAATTGAGAAAAAGGTTAAGAATTACGCCTTATCCTTTGCCCCTGTTGACCTGATTATAACTACTGGTGGAACAGGTCCCGGTCCAAGAGATGTGACAATAAAAACTTTAGAGAAAATTGCGGATAAAAAAATGGATGGCATAGGAGAGCTTATGAGGAAATTCGGACAGCGGAAAACACTCAATTCCGTCCTTTCTTCAGGAACAGGATATGTCGTTGGAAAATCAATAGTCTTAACGCTTCCAGGAAGTCCTAATGGCGTAAAAGACTCATTAAAGGTTCTTGAAAACATCATTTTTCACGCGATAAAAATGGCAAGGGGGGAGGGGCATTAAAATTCTAAAAACCCATATTCTTCATCTATTTGAAAAATGTAAAAATAACTTGATTTTTTGTGGTGAAATCATTTATAAAATAATTGTGGAGAGAAAAATACTAATCACTATAGTAGGGATATTTTTGTTGCATACCTTATTATGGGGAGAAGAGCCCTCAAAAGAAACAAAAAGGGCGGTTCCGGACCCTTCATCTTTCTACGGTGGTTCCGGTCTTTTCAGGATAAAGAAGGCAGGAGTTATTGAAAAGAGGAGCTTTTCGGTTGGAGGATATGGAGGCTGGACCTATGTGGAAAATTTCATGAATGTTGACAAGGAAGGGGGGTATTCAAACATAATTGATGCGTCCCTAAATCTCACATACGGAATATGGGATTATGTGGAGGGATACATGACCCTCCTTTCTCGCTCAGGGACTCTTGAAAACGACATAGAGAATACCCACAATGTTTACCACGCAATAGGAGATATTATAGTTGGAGCAAAGGGCTTTTATCCATTTATGGACTGGTTTAAGGGAGGAGGTGGAATCTTCTTTAAGGGCTTTACAAAAACAAGTGGCGTATTCCTTGAGGAGCCGGATATAGGTTTCGGACTTGAATTCTTTTTGAGCGCAGAACTTGAAAGGTTTGTTACCTTCCCTTTCAATGTCCACTTTAATCTCGGATACACCTTCATAAATAACGATGACCTCGGTTACAGGACAATAGATGAAGCACAATGGCTACTGATGAATGCTATTCCGAGCGATTACATAAACTGGGGAATAGGTTTTGAGTTTCCATTTGTCCAGTACTATTTATCTCCATTTGTGGAATACACTATTCAAGCCTATTTAGACAAGTGTATAAGAGATAATCCCATGTATCCAATGTCCTGGAGAAGACCCAAGTGGAATGAAAATCCTCAAAGGTGGACATTCGGAATAAGGGGGTTCCCTTATAAGGGTCTGTGGACAGATTTTATGGTAGATGTTTACATGACAAAAGGCTACCGGGGAGTAGGAGAATATCTAAATACCTGGGATGTTCAAAGGTTTCCAAAATGGCAGATATTTTTTGGGATTGGTTATTCCTTTCTTGAAGCATTCAGACCAAAAGAAAAAAAGGAAGAGGAAGCAAAAATTTATCGCCCCCCTGGCTGGATAGAAGGAAAAATTATAAGTTCAAAAACAAAAAAACCTTTAAAGGATGTTCGGGTGGAGGTAAAGGGAGCGCCGTTTTCGGGAATAATAACTGATAAGGATGGGAATTTTAAATTTCCATCTATTCCGCCCGGAGTTTATAAGGTAACTGCAGAAAAAATGAAATTCAAAAAGGCAGAAAAAATTGTTGAGGTTTCATCCGGAGAAAAAACACTTGTTGAAATTCCCCTTGAACCAATGGGAAATATAGGAGGGATCAAGGGGGTAATTACAGATATAAGAGGGATGCCCCTTTCAGCAGTGATTACTCCTGAAAATCCTCAGATTCCACCAATAGTAACGGACCCAACTACAGGAGCATTTTTTGGAGTCCTTCCCGAAGGTCCACAGGTTTTAACGGTAAGAAGCAAGGGATATGTGGGGAAGAAGATAAAGATACCTGTAAAGAAAGGGAAAATCATAAAATTTTCTATGAAATTAAGACCGGCAAAGAAAAAGGGATATCTCGGAGCGATTGAGGGAATTGTCCTGGATGAAAAAGGAAATCCCATTCTCGCGGATATATCTTTTTATAAGGACATCCATCCCCCTCTTAAAACAGACCAGAATACAGGAAAGTTCTTTGTGAAACTTCCTCCTGGATATTACAAAATAAAGGTATCTGCCCCTGAAAAGACTGCGAAAATTTTTAAAATAGAAGTAAAAGAGAAGGTAAAGAAAAAGGTAAAAATTACCCTTTCTCCGCGCGTCCCATCGGGGTTGCTTGCAGGAAAGGTTATTGACGAGGAAGGCAATCCGGTAGTTGCCTCTATTTCCTTTGATGATGAGAGGGTTCCTGTGGTAAGTTCAAGTCCTCAAACAGGGGAATTTAAAGTAAAGGCTCCGGTTGGAGAATTTAGGGTTACTGTGAGTGCTCCTGATTATGAAAAGAAATCCTTTAAGGTTACTATAAAGGACAAGACAAAGATAAAAACAATCATTACACTTAAAAAATTGGGCAAGGAGGAAATTGTTAAGAAAGCAGGAGTTATCCTCTATGCAGCATGCGATAATATAAATGTGGTGAATGAAAAGGCTGAATTCCTTAAGAAAGAGGGATACAATGTTCTTTTCACCGGTTCATCTCCGCTTGGCAAGATGGATATATCTCAGATCCGGTATTTCCCTGCCTTTGAAGATGAGGCTATGAAAATAGGAGACCTTCTCACCAATCAGTTTATTCCTGTTGAAGACCCACTTATCAAAGGGATAAATGTTTATCTCGGGTGCGGGTATATAAAGTAGATTTAATCCACCTGTATCCGGTAATCATTCCGCATAAAAAAGCAGTTATGAATAAAAGGGTTGTGAGAAGAAGACCGAGGATGAGAAATTTTTGAGGGGGTTCGGATGTTATTCTTGAAAAATAGACAAGAACTATTTCCCTTAATCCCGCTCCCTGAAATGTAAACGGAATAAATGAGACTGGTTGAAGGAGGGAATAGTATGCAATGAGAAGGGAGATAGAAAGTTTCAGTCCAGTGGAAACGCATAGAAGGAACCATATTATCAAACCGAGGATGTGTAAAAGTATGGAATAAAAAGATATAAGAAAAAGCTCTTTTGTCCCGGAATTTATTGAAGGGAAAAAGGATTTTTTAATTTTTTCAAGCGATGAATGTCTTAAAAAAGGTATCAAAAAAACGGAAAAAATCAGGGTTAAAATAAGAAGAATGAGTTTCAGATAAAAAGGAAGTTCTGTTATAGGTATTGAGATAATAAATCCTGTGAAGGAGATGAAAAAGAAGGAAGTCCCCCTGTCAATCAGGATGGAATCAAAAAAGAGTCTGCTTCTTTCACCGGCAAAAAATCTATAGGCGTCTCCGAAGACAAAACCTGGAAGAACGGTCCCGAAGAAAAAAGACCCTGTGTTAAGGAAAAGTAAGTCTTTGAACGAAAATCTGTTTCCAAGAATTACCTTCCATCTCAGTGTGGCAGGAATAAAACCGATGAGTGTAATAATCACAGCAGGAAGAAGGATATAAAGGTTCGTGGATTGAATGACCGATAACACATCCTTCTTTTGAAAATTTTTGAAAAGGAGGTAAAAGAGGAGAAAACTAACTACAACTTTCACAATGAGCCAGATAAAATTCTTTCTTGAAGAATTCATCCTTTACATTTTATAAAAATAATTTCATTCTTCCATTTTTTGTTTTTCTTGAAAATCTATCAAAGAAAAATTAAATAGGTTTTTAGAGATGAAGAAGTTTTTAAACCCATCCTCTATTGCCTTCATGGGAGCCTCTAACAATCTCACTACAATGGGAACTGTTCAGTTAATTAACTTAATAGCAGGGGGATTTAAAGGAAAAATTTATCCCATTCATCCTAGGGAAGAGTATGTCCTCGGAATAAAGGCTTTCAAATCCATTACAGAACTGTTAGAAACACCTGACCTGCTTGTTATGGTTATTCCAACAAATGCTGTCATTGAAAATCTCATCCTGGCGGGAAAGAAAAAGATAGACAGGGTGGTCATAATCTCTGCCGGGTTCTCAGAGGTTGGCAATGTTGAACTTCAAAACAGGCTCAAAATGGTGGCTGAAGAATTTGGAATAAAAATTATAGGACCAAACTGCATAGGGCTGATAAATACTGCGGTTTCAATGAATTTTACATATTTTCCATACGACACAAAGCCAGGCTGGGTAGGAATCGCCTCTCACAGCGGCACATATATATGTCATGTCTTTCCTGTTTTAAAGAGGTATGGACTCGGGTTCAGTTCTGCAATAAGTCTCGGCAACGAGGTGAATACCGATATGGTGGATGCGCTGGAATATCTTGGAGAAGACGAAAGGACAAGGGTTATCCTTCTATACATAGAAGGTATCAGAAGGGGCAGAGAGTTTCTGAATACTGCAAAAAGGGTCTCAATGAAAAAACCTGTAATCGCCCTATACTCCGGAGGAACGGAGAGCGGGGCAAGGTCTGCTGTTTCTCATACATCGGCAATGGTTGTATCGGATGAAATTATGAATGCGGTTTTCAAACAAACCGGAATACTGAGGGCTGAAAGCCTTGAAGAGATGTTTGAATGGTCATTTGCTCTTGGCACCCAGCCACCAATGAGAGGAAATAGAATAGGCATAATATCCCTTGCTGGTGGACCGGCTACTACAATGGCAGATGTGGCACAGAGGTGCGGACTTTGTGTCCCGGAGTTTTCCTCAGAACTTCAGAAAAAAATCAGAAATTTTTTACCCCATACTGCTTCTGCGAGAAATCCAGTAGATATCACCTTTTCTATGAACATGGATGCCTTCTTTGAAGACATTCCAAAACTCCTCATTGAAAGCGACGAGGTTGACGGAATAGCCATATATTACTCCTTCGGCGTGGATTTTATGAAAAACATAATCCAGCCAGTAAAAGATAGAATTTCCGCACCTCCTGAAAATTTCTTTGAAGAATTTGCTTCAGAAATGAGGAAGAAATTCGTAAATGCAGTTAAAAATGAGAAAAAGCCTGTAGTTGCCTCATGCTTTGTGAGCAGGGATTTTTTTGATGTTGCATATTATCAGGATAAAGGGATTCCATTCTATTTAAGACCCGAAAGTGCAGTTAAAGCCCTTTCTGCCATTTACAGGTATTATTCCTTTAAAAGGAGAAACCAGTCTGAAAAATAGAAAGGTAAAAAGGATAATTTAAAATAACAAAATATCTGATAAAATGAGAAAAAAAGAAGGAGAAAAAATATGAGATGGAACGATTTTTTTATAAGGACGAAGAGGGAAGAGCCATCTGAGGCAGAGGTTGTAAGTCATAAACTTATGCTGAGAGCAGGAATGATTTTGAAAATCTCTTCGGGCATCTACACCTATTCCCCACTTGGTCTTAAGGTAATAAGGAAGGTAGAAAACATAGTCCGCGAGGAGATGAACAGAGCGGGAGCAATTGAGGTCCTTATGCCAATTGTCATTCCAAAAGAACTATGGGAGGAAAGCGGAAGGTGGAACCTTTATGGAAAGGAACTTTTGAGATTTAAAGACAGAAGTGAAAAGTGGTTATGTCTTGGACCCACCCATGAGGAGGTAATAACAGATTTTGCAAGGAGAGAGATAAAGTCCTATAGAGACCTTCCAAAGAACTTCTATCAGATTCATACGAAATTCAGGGATGAAATAAGACCGAGATTCGGACTGATGAGGGCAAGGGAATTCATAATGAAGGATGCTTACTCCTTTGATGCGGATGAGAGAGGAGCGGAAAAAAGTTATGAAATTATGTTCAATACTTACATCAGAATCTTTAAAAGGTGCGGATTAAGGATGAGGGCTGTTGAGGCTGAAACAGGCGCCATAGGAGGAAGCTTTTCTCACGAATTTATGGTGCTTGCTGATACCGGTGAGGAAATAATCCTTTTCTGTGAGAACTGTTCATATTCTGCAAACAGGGAAAGGGCTGAAACATTGGAAGGAGGACTTACTCCAACAGGAGAAGAAACATCAAAGGGTCCTGAGATGGTCCCTACACCGGATAAAAGAACTGTTGAGGAGGTTTCCAGCTTTCTAAACATTTCAAAGGAGAAAATTATAAAAAGCCTTCTTTACTATCTGGACGAAACACCTGTCCTCGTCCTCATCAGGGGTGATATGGAAGCGAATGAAGCAAAGATAAAAAGGTGGTCAAACGCAAACGAGATAAGGCTTGCGGATGAAAAGGAGGTTCTTGAGCTCATGGGGGCAGAAAAAGGATTTATAGGACCTATTGGTTCAAAACTAAAAATACTTGTTGACTGGTCTGTCCTCTCTGTTAGAGATGGAGTTTGTGGAGCAAACAAAGATGATTATCACTTCGTTCATGTCCTTCCCGGAAGGGATTTCCCGTTGAAATGGGCTGGAGATTTCAGGTTTGCTGGAGAAGGGGATATATGTCCAAAGTGCAAAAAGGGAAGGTTGAAGGCAACAAAGGGGATAGAAGTGGGGCACACATTCAAACTCGGGACGAAATACAGTCAGCCGATGAATGCAAAATTTCTTGATAAAGACGGCACAGAAAAGCCTATGGTGATGGGATGCTATGGAATTGGAATAGGAAGGACTGCGTGTGCTGCAATAGAACAGGGGCATGACGATAAGGGAATTATATTTCCCATATCCCTTGCACCATTTGAAGCGGTTGTCCTTCCGGTTAACATGGGAGAAAGCACACAGGTTTCGTCTGCGGAAAGGATTTACAGAGAACTCATGGAATTAAAAATTGATGCCATAATAGATGACAGGGATGAGAGAATAGGAGTGAAACTTAACGATGCTGACCTCATAGGAGTTCCTATAAAGGTTATAGTTGGGAAGAAGGTTAAAGATGGAAGTGTTGAAATAAAAACGAGGGACGGGAAAATCAACATTGATGTAAGTATAGAAGAATGCGCAAAAAAGGTTAATGAGATAAAAAAGGAGATGGAAGGATGTTTAGTATAAAGAACGATAAATGGATAAAAGAGATGGTCAGAACCTCATCAATGATTGAGCCATTTGTAGAAGAAATGGTTTCAGAAGGGGTTATCTCTTACGGGCTTTCTTCCTACGGCTATGACTTCAGACTTTCCGATGAGTTTTTAGTCCCTTTAAGGGGGAAAAAACCTTTTGACCCGAAATCAGAAAACTTTGGATTCAGATTCAAAAGAAGAGAAAGAATGGTCATCGGTCCCGGCTGGTATATATTAGGAAAGAGCCTTGAATACTTCAGGATTCCGAGGAATGTCCTCGGAATATGTGTTGGCAAATCCACTTATGCGAGAAGCGGAATAATTATCAACATCACACCACTTGAGCCTGGATGGGAAGGATACATAACCATTGCCATATCAAACATTTCAAAAAGAAAGGTCACTCTTTACGCAGGCGAAGGAATAGCACAGGTTTTGTTCTTTGAGGGCGAAGAACCTCTCATCTCATACGCTGATAGAAAGGGGAAGTATCATCAGTCAAAGGAGATAAAACCGCCCCTTGTTAAGAAATGAGACTTTTTGACGATATAACTACAAAAAAGGCAATAGTGATAGTTGGAAGCGGAGGGGTTGGGAAAACTACCATTTCATCAGCAATTGCTATAAAGTCATCGGAGGAAGGAAGGAAAACCCTCGTGATGACCGTTGACCCCGCGAGGAGGCTGGCAGATTCCCTGAAAATTCCAGCTGTTGGAATAACCTCCGACCCTGTAAAAATTGGAGATAATCTCTACGCTTTTATGGTGGATATGAGAAAAAGCGCAGACAGACTGGTTGAGAGATTTTCACCATCAAAGGAGGTTGCTGAAAAGATAAAATCTCACAGGTTTTATAAACAGGCAACAGATTTTTTGATGGGTTCACATGAGTATGTGGCGGGAGAACTTTTGTGTGATTTTTACAGAAAGGGAGAGTTTGACCTTATAGTTCTTGATACGCCTCCAGCAAGGCATGCTCTTGAATTTTTTGAAGCCCCATCAAAAGTTATGGATTTTCTGAGAAGCAAAATCATTTCAAGGTTTCTGAAAACCTATTTGACGGTTGGTAAAACGGGAGTAAAAATTTTTAAGAGGTTCGGAGGGATTTTTTCAATAATAGAGAAACTCACCGGAGCGAACCTTCTTCTTGAAATCTCGGAATTTATCCTTTTTTTTGAAGGGATGTATGAAAAGTTTTTCCTTGAGGCTGAAACACTTTACTCTTTTTTGAGAAGTAATGATGTCTCGTTCTATCTTGTCACATCTCCTGAAAGGGAAAGAATTTCAGAAACAGCGGAATTCAGGGAAAGACTCAGGGAAATCGGCATAAAGGAATGTGGATTGATAATAAACAAGGTGAATCCCCTTCTGTTCTCAAATTTGACACAGGAAACGGAATTTCCTGAAGGGATTGATGAAAAACTTAATGGAATTATAAACTCAATGAGGAAAAGGGCGGAAGTTCAGAAAAAAATCATAGATGGACTTATGAAAAAACAAAAGGATATAGTTATAATTCCTGAACTTCCTGAAGAGGTCCATTCAATTGAAAAAATAAAGGAACTCCTCCCTTATCTATTCAAAGTTTGATGCCCGAGAATTATTTTATGTAAAAATCTGATTGCGCTCCCATCTAAAAACAAAATAGACAAGACGGAATAAATAATCTTTTATATACCGATAACTTTCCCCCAAAAATTTCTCAATGATTTAAAAAATAATTAGGAGTGTTACGAACCATTGCCAGGTCCACAGTGTGACAGGTAATCTTCATAACTCTCCCAGTGTCCACCCTTAGATGGGTCTGCGCATTCACAGGGACCTCCGCGATGAAACATATTATAGGCATTACAATGCCACCCTTCAAATTTTTTTTTCTTTCTTTTTTTCTCTTGTCTTCTTTCCTCCTCTTCCTGCCTTTTTCTTTCTTCTTCCTGTCTCCTTCTCTCTTCTTCCTGCTTTTCTATCTCGACATCAACCATCTTACCAGCAGACAAAATACTTTGCCTCTGCTTTTCTGAAAACAGTGACGTATATGCCTCTTTGTCTTTTTCTCCCTTTTCTACTTTTTCAAGATATTCTTTCAATTTTAACAATTCGTCTTTTTCATCACACTTTTCACTATTTCCTTCTTGAACAAGCATAATATATTTTTGTGCCATAAAATATGCCCTCGCTTCCTGATTAGATAAAAATTTTTCAACCTGCTCCTGAGAAGAAGTTTTTACCCTCTCAATCATCTTCTGTGCAGTTACGGTCAAGGGAGTATTGCAATATTTACAAAAATCAAAATAACTCAGTTTGTCACATTGAGGGCAGATTATACCCGCAACAGGATTACCACATTCGGGGCAATAGGTTGCCTCTTCCTCAATGTCGGCATAGCAGAATTTACACTTTCCCTCTAATAGCCACTCTCCACAGACTTCACAAATATCCGCGTTGAGAAATGTCTTCGTCCCGCACTTTGGGCACTTTCTACCACCTGAAAAATCATAGCCACATTCACCACAAAATTGTGCGTTTGTTTCATTTATAGAATGACAGTTTGGACATTCCTTACCTTCCTTTTTCTCCTCCACAGGAAGATATTTCTTTTCTTCTTCTTTCTTCTCCTGATATTTCATAGGCATCCTCCTTTAAAGATATCTCTTTCTAACATTTTTCCTACAACCGCAAATATTTACAAAAACCCAATTAACATAATCCCCACGTTGGGAATAAAATTTTGTAAAAAAGATAATGAATAAGAAAAATGTGAGAATAGCGATAGTATCACTGGTTATCATAAAAAGTGCTGCAAACATCATACCGAATAAAACTATACCAGAAATCACTATTGGCAAGTGCCAACACCATATAATTTTCACAATAGTGCCGACTGCCAAACACTCTCTTGCACCTTCGGACCGTCGGCTTTTATCTCCCTCTTTTTTACCCCAAAACATTTCTCACCTTTTTTATTTACCATCAACCGATGGCGGTAGTTCTTCTCCATTATTATCTATTATATAAACTAGGATAATCGTAATATTATCCTCGCCCCCTTTATCCTTTGCCTCATTTAAAAGTTTTTCAACAGGAGTGTGTTTTTCGTTATTCAAAATAACTTCTATCTCATCATCGGTCAGCATATCGGATAGTCCATCACTGCATAATAAAAACACATCATTATTAAGAATTTTCCCTCCTGCGGGAGCAAAGTCCACAAATATCCTCTCGCCTCCACCAAAGGAATTCAGAATGATATTTGATCCGATGAATTTATCACCCATTACGTCCTGCAATGAATGATCTTTTGAAAGTTGCACAAGAAATCCACCACGATAACGGTAAAGCCTACTATCACCAACATTTATATAATAACCTCTGCCTTCGTAAAATAATAACCCAATTAGAGTAGAACCCATCCCTTTCTTATTAATATCTTTGTTACCTTCATCCAAAATATACGAATGGATTTCTTGCGCCCAAAAAGAGAATTTATCTTTAAGGTCTTTCTCTGTTAACCCACCTTCCAATGTTTTAATCTTCTCTAACATCTTCTGTAAAACAATTTCACTTGCCACTTCACCCGCATTATGCCCTCCTATTCCATCAGCAATCGCAATGAATAACTTCTTATCTTTATCCAGAGTTATCTCCCTCTTCCTTGTAGCATTCCGAAAAATGTCCTCACCAATCATTGCCATATCCTCATTATTTTCCCGAACACAACCCTTATCACTCACTGCTGAAATTCTAAGTTTCATTTTTATATCCTCACGGTTCCAGTCTTACCGATTTGCTTTTTACTTATAATCTGGACATAGAACTCTATATTCGCTATCTGTAAGAAGGATTTGTCAGTAAGAGGTTGCGCCTGATAAGGAATTAAATTCACATTATTATATTTTGTGCCATTCGTTGAACCCAAATCTATAGCAAGCCAGCCCTTTTCTGGGTCAAATTTTATCTGAAGGTGTCTGCCAGAAATCTGCGGATATTTGCTAAATATATCTTTAAAATCACCCTCTATCCTCCCAATCAACACATCTCTATCTATCTTTATATCCAGATTCAGGGTTTTGTTTATTAGATGCAATTCACTAATTTCAGAAACCGATTGTGATTTCAAGCCACCTGTTGGAACTGAAGATATTCCTGCTTTGCTTCTCATTGTTATTAGAGGTGTCCCATCCTGAGTGCATACCTTCCCTTTGCCAGGTTTATTGCACTTGGGGCAGACTAAAATCTCCTGCCCGCACTGGTCGCAAAAGAATGAATCGTCCTCGATCTGGCATTTACAAAATGGGCACAATATCATGTTTACATTTTCTCCTATCTAAACCCAATAATTTTTTAAGTGCTTCCTCTGTTGAATTTCGCATTCCATCATCATTATTGTCTATGGCATCAATGTTAATAAGCGCACCTTGGGGAACTCTTATGAATGGAAATGTCCTAATCTCATAAGATGCATAGACTATCGGACTTATTTCTTCTTCCACCTTCTTAACTTTTTGTACCAGAGAATTTTCATTTTTTAATTCTATAAACTTCCTGATCCTATCAATATAACCCCATTTTCCAACAATCTTTACTGGTGCAAACCTCTCATAAAAGCTCCATGCCTCACTAAATTGGAGATTAAGATGAGTCTCCTTTGCCTCAAAAGTTAAAACCAGAACTTTCATAAAAACTGCTATTTTCTTCGTCTCTTTTCCTCTTTATAAATATATTTTCCCGAATTCGGGTCTTTCACTATTATCCCATCTTTCTCCATCTCTTCTATAATTCTTGCTGCTCTGTTGAATCCTATCCTCATCCTCCTCTGAAGTTTTGAAATTGAAATCTCTCTTTCCCGCTTAATAATATCAATGGCTTCATCGTATTCTTCATCTCTAAAATCTTCTTCCTCACTTTCTTCCTCTTTCTCCTCTATCGCCTCTTCTTTTGCATACTTTTCTTTAAGAAAATGTACAATTTCTGTATGCCCATTTTTAGCAGCCCACATCAAAGCGGCCCAACCATTCTTATTTCTGACGTTAACATCTGCCCCCTTTTCTATGAGCAAATTCGCTACATCTAAATGACCCTGGAGAGCAGCCCACATTAAAGCAGTCACACCACCCTTATCCCTGGCGTTAACATCTGCCCCCTTTTCTATGAGCAAATTCGCTACATCTAAATGACCCTGGAGAGCAGCCCACATCAAAGCAGTCAAACCATCCTTATCACTGGCGTTAACATCTGCCCCCTTTTCAAGGCAGGTCTTTAAGACCAGCATATTTCCATCCTTTGCAGCTTCAATTAAAATTTCGTTTAGGTCCATAATCACCTCCTTCAAATCTTACTATTATATTTTTTCTCAAGTTCATTTTATCCATTTAAAATCTTCAACTGTGATTGTCCTTAAAACCTCCGGCTCTACTTTGCCTTTCTGCATCAGTTCAGCCACCCGGCTTGCCTGATTCTGCAGGACCATCTCAAAGATATTTCGGACAGTCCTGCCATTGGCAAAATTCCTGTCCCGCTTTTTATAGATATCTTCAAACATCTTTTCTAAAACCTCAACAACACCATCCCCAAGCGTCATCCCTTTGTTTTTCGCCATTAAGCAAAATATCGCCTTTAATTCTTCTGGCTTGTAGTCCTCAAAATCAATGTATTTTGTAAACCTTGACTTAAGACCTGGATTGGCATTTATAAAATCCTCCATTGGCTCCGGATATCCTGCGACAATAACAATAAATTTACCTCTATCATCCTCCATCCTCTTTAGTAATGTATCTATGGCTTCCTTGCCATAATCATGCCCAACCCCACCTTTTTGTGGCGCTAATGTATATGCCTCATCAATAAAGAGAATTCCACCCATTGCACTATCAATTACCCTATTCGTCTTGGGTGCGGTCTGCCCAACATATTCCGCAACAAGTCCAGACCTGTCAACCTCAACAAGGTGTCCCTTTGATAATAAACCCATCGCCTTAAACACATCCGCAAGTATCCTGGCAACCGTGGTCTTACCCGTCCCTGGATTCCCCCGGAATACAAAATGAAGGTTCAGCATTGTTTCTTTAATACCAGCACCTGCCCTTGCCTTCTCAACCTGAAGATAATTTATCAAACTCTTTACCTCCTTCTTCACTTCCTGAAGTCCAATGAGACCGTCCAATTTCTTTAATACCTCGTCTATACTAACCTCTTTTTCCTCATACTTTGGTGGTATATCCTCAACCCTGATAATAGAAAGTTCCTTTTTATCATAGCCGATCATTGTAGAAAGCCGATTTGCTTGCATCTTAACACATTCGTCAAACAAATTCCTAACTTCCCTGCCATTGGCAAAGTTTCTGTCCCTCCTTTCATACATCCTGATAAATATCTTTCTCAATTTTTCTTCTGCTTTATCCTCAACTTCATATCCCTTTGACCTGGCCATTATTTTGAATATGTCAAGCAATTCGTCTGGTTTGTAATCATCAAAATGGAAGAAGGTGGTAAAACGAGACCTTAAGCCAGGATTAGCATTTAAAAAATTCTCCATCTCTTTGGGATAACCTGCAACAATTACAATAAACTTACCCCTATCGTCTTCCATCCTTTTAAGTAATGTATCAATTGCCTCCTTGCCAAATGGATCTACTACATTCTCCGGTGCAAGGGTGTATGCCTCATCAATAAATAAAATCCCACCCATCGCACTGTCGCAAACATTATTTACTGTTGGGGCAGTTTGACCAACATACTGGGCAACCAGTTTACTGCGGTCAACCTCAACCACATGCCCCCTATCCAATAACCCTATCGCCTGAAATATCTCACCAAGTTTTCTTGCAACCGTGGTCTTCCCTGTCCCAGGATTTCCTGTCATCACAATATGTATTCCAAGTTTATATGACTCACCTAATTGTTCTGCACGCTCTTTCTGAATTTTTATTGTATTTATCAAACTCTTTACCTCTTTTTTTATGTTATCCATACCAATTAACGAATTAAGTTCCTCAAAAATTTGCTCTTCTGTCTTTTCTTCAGGAATTTCTGCCTTAATATCTTCAGGTATTATAACCAAATCATCATTAGCACCAGCAGAAATCCGTAAATAATAATTGTTTAATATATCCTCTGCTTGTTTAATAGCCAATCTCCCATTACTGAAAGATTCATCCCTTGTCTTTACAAGATACTTGAATAACTTCTTTAACTTCGCACTCGCAGTTTCACTTAAACTAAAATTATGTTTTTTTAACCAATCTTCTGCAATCTGAAATAACTGCTCTGCATTAAAATCCGGAATCTCAAAGATATATTTGAACCGCCCCTTAACACTCGGATTTTCATTGAGGTATTCTTTTAACCCCTTAGGTAAACCAGCAAGAATAACAATCGGGTCATACCCTGATTTATCCATTTCACTGAAAAGTTTATCCAGCGGGTTTATATCGCCTGAATATCCAGCAGGGACCAGTTTCTGAACATTATCAATAAAAAGCACCCCGCCTTTTGCCTTTTGATAATTCTGCTCAAAATCCTTGGCAAATTTTGCGTAATCAACCGCATCTACAATCACGGCATCCTCTCTGTTTGTGATTCCATATTTATAAAAAACCCGACATAGTATCTCACCAATGTGACTTTTACCTGTGCCGGTATTACCAATAATTATCGTATGTAGATTTGTCTTGGGGACTGATTGGCCGCTTTTTCTCTTTTTCTCCATTGTTTGAGCAATCTTGGTAATTTTTTGAATCTGCTGTTTTATATTGTCAAGACCGACCAGGTCCTCTAATTGGAAAGAAGAAGCAGCAATTTTTGCACCACAATATTTGCAGTATCTGGCGATGTCGCGATTTAATTTCCCACAGTTTTCGTTTGGACACTTTAATGACACTGCAAAAACCCCTTTATAATTTCAAAAAATGATGTCATGGTTTCAATAAGGATTCAAGAAACTTGTCTATTGTATCTTCATCCATCTCAAACACTTTATCCACTATCTCCTTCTTGCAATCTTCCATTTCTTTTTTTATTTTATTACGAATGTATAATTTTCTCTGCTCAAATTTTTTCTTCTCATCCTCACCAATCTCAATTTGCGAGGCTTCCTCATTTATCGTAACAACCTTTGCCAGCACAATACTGAGAAAAATCAAAAATAATAGTGAAATGATAGATGGGAATATAATACGATTGATAAATGGTAATATCATACCGAGGATACTACCAATAAAAACTCCGCCCAACAATATGTCACTCGGACGAAGCGCCAAAGCACCACCAACCAAAGCTCCTACTATCACATTAATAATTGCTTCCATCGATCCCAAAGTACCACCCGAGGCGAGAAAAATTATCCAGAGCGCCACCGCTCCAATCCCTGTGAAAACCGCATTTTTGCCATCTTCACGCCACAAAGATGAATACTTTTGATGCTTAAACACTTTCCTTAAATTTTCTTCTGCTGATTTCTCATTTTCTTCTATTTTTTTGAGTTCTGCCTCTTCTTTATTTGATAATTCTTCCATTTTATTTTTCGTCATAATATCTATAAGTCTTTTATCCTTTTTTTGCCGAATTACCCATCTATGACTTGGTTCAATTTTCTCTAAGATATTTATAATTCTGTCTCGCTTAGAAATATCTCTCTCAGAATGAGCCCACTCTATCCAGAGCACAGCCAACCTTTCACAAATCTGCTTTTCCTTATCTGGAAGGGGTGCTTTTGCCTTTGAAGTCAAATAGTCTATTATAACTTCATAAAATTCAGTGTCATGATAATTTTTTAACCAGAAGTCTGCCTCTTTAACAAAAAAACTGCCAGGGATAATTTTTTCTGAAAAATCCTTTTCTGTCAAATATCTTTCAAATATTGATTTAAAATCAACTACATCTTTCGCAATCGCTTCTTCAAACTTAAACGGACTCCCTTCCTGCAGAGCATAAGATAGAGTGATAGTAGTATATCTACCCAGCTTCCGCCACTTATCAATATTATTTTTCAAATTAGGAAACTGCTCAAGCCAGATTGATAATTTGGAATCGGGGTCTTCAAGTAACTGAACAAGTTTATCCTTTATTTTATCATCGGCAAGAAGTAAATCTTCAGGTCTATAGAAAACAGAGTTATCAATTTTGAATCTCTTATTGCCATCTTTATCAGCCTGTAACTCAAGAATTATCATATTCAATGCCCGCTCCGGCTTATAAGCCTGAAAATATTTTCTAAAGGCGTCGGCAATATCTTCTTCACCCCGTGCCTCAAGATAAAGAAAAAGATCAGCATTCTTATTCTCGGCTAAATAAAACTTGTAATATGTAAATTCCCGCTCAATTGCATCGCCGATCTCCTCCCTATTTCTGCATTCAACCCCTGACCATGTCTTGTAATTTTTCAAGGGGTCTAAAACATAAGCCACCTTTATTAAACCCGCATCCTGATCATTCGGATACTCCTGCTCTTCTATTCTTTCTACGACCGCAAAAAGAGGATCATTCGCCTTTTCTAACCACCTTCTAATTCTTCTCTTATATATATGTTTCTTACCCGTCTCGGGATATCTTAACAATAACTCCGCTAACTCCCTTGGGTCATTCGCCACTATCTGCTCATCCTTCACAACATCAAAAGGAAAAGGCTTATACTTGAATTCTACAGGTTTGTAGTAAACCGAAACAGATTCGCCTCTTAACCACTTTTGGACCTCATTATAACCCCACCTTTTTGAAGGCTCAACAGTTATCAACCCCCTTATCAAGGTCTCCAATTCCTTTGGCATATCTTCAGGAATATAAACCTTCCCATCGCATTTTACTTTCATTATCGCATAGGGGTTCAAATCTTTAAAAGGTTCTTCGCCTGACCAAATATGGATAAGGGTTATACCCAGCGCATAATAATCTACTTCCTTTGAGATTACTGCCTTACCACTAATGGTTTGATATAATTCTGGCGCCGCATAAATTTCGGTTCTCGCCTGTCCCGTCAGATGCTTTGATAAACCTTCATCAAGAGATGAAGAGATACCAAAATCACCAATCTGAACATCTGTCCCATCAGAATTAGTGAAAAAGATATTCGCGGGTTTTATGTCACGATGAATTATACCCATTGAATGACAGAATTCAAGCGCGTTTACGATCTCTTTAACTATCTGTTTTATGCGTGTGATGTCCTTAATCGGAATATATTTATAAGTGCCGTCTTCTTTCACATCCATTAGACTACCACCCTCAGCGTACTCTAAAATCTCAAAGAATCTGCCTTGAAAATAACCATAATCAATAAGGTCTATTATGTCTTCATGAGTTAACCCCTTGAGCTTTCGCAAAATATCGTCCTTGGGCTTAAATGCAGGATAGTAATATTTGAATATGAACTTTTTCTCATCTCTCTCCAACAAATAGACTTCTGCTTCACCGGTAGAGCGGGAAATCGTCTTGAGGATTTTGTAGTCTTTACCATTTAGAATTATCTCACCAATAGAGGCGTTTACAATCCCCGCCGAAATAATATGACCAGTTGAACTTGGTGCAACAATACCAGCGGAGATGACTGGTTGGGCATCTTTTTGAGTTTTTTCCCCGTGGGTAATCCCTGATGAAATTACCGAACCATCGTCCCTGGTTGTTTTTTTATATTTATCCTTCTCCTCCATTTTACACCTCCTAGCTTATTCTATATTAAAAAATTGTATACTGTTATTAATTTTGTGCATATTATATTTATATATTCCTGTTCCTGAAGAGTCAATGGAAAAAGAAAGAATTTTACACACTGTTATTAATTTTGTGTATAAGTTAAATACATCTCAAATGGGATTATTTTTGTAAGTCCCATAACCATTTTGTGGAAGGTAAGAGTATATTTATATATTCTCAAATTCCTCTGGTCCCCTTTTGAAAGGCTCTCTTATAAACTTATAAAACCCCTAATCTTCCTTTACTGAATTTTTTATAATGTCGTAGAAACTCTGGGGGTTTATGCTTGCACCGCCTACAAGGACGCCGTCTATCTCACTCATTGAAAGAAGAGATTTTATATTTTCAGGTTTTACGCTACCACCGTAAATCACAATGACATCCTTTCCCGATATCTTTTTTATCAAATCCTTTATAAAATAATGCACCTCTTGAGCAATCTCTGGTGTCGCTGTCTTACCTGTTCCAATCGCCCACACTGGCTCGTATGCAATTATTATTCCTTCAACTTCAATATCATGAAGTCCTCTCTCAATCTGTCTCTTTATTACATCCATCGTTTCTCCATTCTCCCTTTCCTGAAGCCTCTCACCAACGCATAAAATAGCCTTAAGTCCATTTCTTTTTAAAGCCTTAAGTTTTCTGTTTATCACATCATCGGTTTCAAAAAAGTATTCCCTTCTCTCAGAATGCCCGATTATTACATACTCTACACCAATCTCCTTCAACATGGATGGAGAAACCTCACCTGTGAAGGCTCCTTTATCCTCCCAGTGAGAATTCTGAGCGCACAAATGAATCGGGATAGAGTTTCTTTTTATGATTTCCATAACAGATGGAATTGAAATAAAAGGCGGTGCTACCCCGATTTCAACCAATTCATGGTGCCCCCTTACTTTCTTTATAAACTCTTCCATAAATGCAACTGCATCTCCGGGGCCAAGATGCATCTTCCAGTTACCAACTATGAACGGCTTTTTTTTCAACCCCTTTTGAACTCCTGAAGGGCTTTTATACCGGGTAGAACCTTTCCTTCAAGAAGTTCTACAAAAGCTCCGCCTCCTGTTGAAATATAGGATATATTTGCTGTTTCCCCGGCCTTATGAACTGCTACATCTGTATCTCCTCCGCCTACAATCGTAAGGGCATAGCTTGATGACAGTGCATTCACCATTGCGTATGTTCCTCTGCTGAAAGGCTCAGCCTCAAAAACCCCCATAGGGCCATTCCATATTATGGTCTTTGCATCAGAGAGCGCCTCCCTGAAAAGCATTATTGTTGCAGGTCCGATATCAAGGGCGAACCAACCATCGGGGATTTCTTTTATTGGCACTATTTTTACCTCAGCATCCCTTGGAAGTTTTTTCGCCTGAAAATCAAACTTATTTGTAATCACGCAATCAACAGGAAGATAAAGTTTTATGCCATTTCTTTTTGACGATTCTATTATCTCAAGGGCTATACCTGTATGGCTTTCTTCCACAAGGGAAGCCCCCACCGAATACCCCCATGCTTTAAGGAATGTAAAAGCCATACCCCCTCCTATAAGAAGTTTATCGACCTTCTTCATAAGATTCTTGATTGCCTCTATCTTACCTGCAACCTTCGCCCCTCCTAAAAGAGCAGCAAATGGTCTTTCGGGATTTTCAAGGGCCTGTTTGAAATAGTTCAACTCTTTCTTCATGAGGAAACCTGCACAGCATTCTTTCGCGAATTTCGTAACACCCACCACTGATGCATGGGCTCTATGTGAAACAGAAAAGGCGTCGTTCACATAGATATCGCCAAGAGAAGCAAGTTCCTTTGAAAAATTCTCATCGTTTTTTTCTTCGCCTGGATGAAACCTTAAATTATCAAGAAGCATAACATCCCCGGACTTCATAGAAGAAGCCCTCTTTTTAACCTCATCTCCTATCACCTGGTTGGGAATGAAAATAACCTCCTTATTCAGGTATCTTTCAAGCCTTTTGACCACAGGAAGTAGAGAGAGGGAGGGCTCAATTTTACCCTTCGGTCTTCCCATATGGGACATCAGAACCACAGATGCTCCCTCATCAAGGCAGAAATTTATGGTCGGCAGGACGCTTCTTATTCTAACATCATCAACGATGTTTCTGTATTCATCCAGTGGCACATTGAAATCTACCCTCATCAAAACCCTCTTTTCCTTTAAAAGCCCCTGAAACTCCTCTATGTATTTTATTCCCGCATCCATCACAAACCCTCCATAACCATTTTTAGAAGGTCAACCATCCTGTATGAAAAACCCCACTCGTTGTCATACCAGGCAACGACCTTGACAAAATTTCCATCCATAACCCTGGTTGAGAGCCCATCAACTATTGATGAATGGGAATCGCCAAGGAAATCAATGGAAACCAGGGGTTCGTATGTAATTCTTAGAATTCCTTTTAGAGAGCCGTTCTGGGCAGCCTCAAATAGTTTGTTGACCTCCTCCTCGCTGGTTCTCTTCTCCACCTCACATACAAAATCAACAATAGAGACATTTGCTGTCGGAACCCTTAATGCCATCCCATCAAGTTTTCCGTTTAGTTCGGGAAGAACAAGTCCTACAGCCTTTGCGGCGCCTGTTGTTGTAGGAATTATTGAAACCCCTGCTGCCCTCGCCCTCCTCAGGTCTTTATGAGGCTGGTCAAGAATCCTCTGGTCGTTAGTATATGCATGAACTGTGGTCATCAATCCTCTTTTTATTTTAAGGTTGTCATGAAGGACCTTTGCAACAGGAGCGAGGCAGTTGGTTGTGCAGGAGGCATTTGAGATGATGTGATGTGAGGAAGGATTGTAGGCTGAATGATTTACTCCCATACATATAGTAATGTCCGGATTTTTTGCGGGTGCTGAAATTATAACTTTTTTTGCACCTCCTTTTATGTGTTTAAGAGCGGATTCTCTGTCTGTGAACTTTCCTGAACATTCAAGGACAACATCAACTCCCTCATTTTTCCACGGAATGGCTGATGGATCCTTTTCAGCAAAAACCTTTATCCTTTTTCCATCTATTGTTATGGAATTATCATCCCATTTTACATCTCCACTGTATGCTCTGTGAACCGAATCGTATTTGAAGAGAAACGCAAGTGTCTTTGCGTCGGTTATGTCATTTATCAAAGATATCTCTATATCAAGTTTTTCTTTAAGGATTATCCTTGTAACACACCTCCCAATCCTTCCAAAGCCATTTATTCCAATCTTTGCCATGGTCCACCTCTTTTTTGTTAAATTTTATACAGGAAGAGGCTTAAATTTCAAGAAAATTTAGAAAAAAACATTTTCGAGAGCCTTCTTTTAAAAGAAAGGGATTAATTTCTCTGCTATTTCCCTGCAAAAATTTTTATCGGGGAACTTTTTAAAATATGGAACTTCTCCTATAAAAGGGCTCCTCATGAATTTTTTAAGAAGGAGTAAGTTTGTCCTTTGAGCAAGGTCCTTCTTTTTTGACAGGTTGTTAAGAATCCAACCTGCAGGTTTGATTTTCCTATGAATTATCAGATTTTCTGTGAGAAGTGCATGATTTATCGCTCCAAGTTTATTCCCTATGACTATGATGATATTTCCTCTTAAATCCTTTACAATGTCAAGCCAATCAAAATCGTAGGAAATTGGAGAAAGAAGCCCCCCAGCCCCTTCAACAAGTAGAACCTCGCCTCTTTCAAATATCTTTTTTATTGCTAAGACGATTTCTTCCCTTTTTATCTTTTTCCCCTCCATTTCAGAGGCGAGGAGAGGAGCAATCGGCTTTTTAAAAAAGAAGGGGGACACCTCTTCAGGTAATAAACATGAAGAAGCCCTTGAAAGCCTGCACGCATCAGAGTTTTTATCCTTCCTTGAACCACCTGTTTCAATGGGTTTGAATGGAATTGCTTTTATCCCTATTTCTTTAAACCCTGTAAGGAGAATTTCACATACTTTTGTTTTTCCAACCCCTGTGTCGGTCCCGAAAACAAAAAAAATTTTTCTGTCAGGAGAGTTTTTTCTTGATAAATTCCGCAAGAAACCTCTTCCCAAGTCCGGAAATTCTCTTAAATGCAATTCCTACACCTGTTATTATCTGCCCCTTAAGTTCCTCTTTTTCCTCCCTGACAACCTCACCAGATATTTTTATTTTTTCCATCCCCGTTTCTCTCACTTCTGAGGGAATCTCCATTTCTATTTCTACAGTGCTCCCGAATGGGATGGTGTCTCTTGTTATCACAAAAGCACCAACAAGGGAAAGGTCTCTTGTAAAACCATCAATTACCTTTTTTCCTGATTTTATTCTTACAGGGAGGGAAACTGCTATTCTTTCTTCCCTTCTCTCGGGTATGCCAATATATTTTTTCACCATGTGGAGTATGTCCTTCTCATATACAGGCTTTCTCAAAAACTCTGTGGCTCCGGCCTTAATCGCCTCATCCTTTTTGTTTTCAAGAGCAGTTACTATAACAACAGGGGTATGTTTTAATTCAGGGTCATTTCTTATTATTCTCAAGACTTCAATCCCTGTCATCCTGGGCATCTCTATGTCAAGAAAAATTAAATCGGGCTTTTCTCTCTTCGCCTGTTTCAAAGCCTCAAGTCCGTCCATAGCAGCAATAATCTCACATTCTGCCCTTTTCAAAAAGGAAACCTCAAGGTCAAGAAATGCCCTCACATCATCTACTATGAGAATTTTTGGCATCTTTTATTGAGCGCTTACTGTTAATTTTGTGCTATCCGATGAACCATTCTCAAGAGTCCCTGAAACAGAAGCCTCATTCCCCACCTTCACCTTCACCCATACCCCTGCAATTCCTTTTGAATTGGTTCTCTTTTCAACCTTCGTGGTGTTAAACTCAATCAGGTCCTCTGTGGTCTCTTCAATATTCAGAAATTCACAATTCATACACAAAAATTGGACATGGAAGTTGTTATACCTTATTGTATCATCTTCGCTGTCAGTAACTATGGCCGTGATCAAAAATGCAACATCCGCGCTGGATTTTACCGTTGCATCATCAGGCATCTTTATTATTGCTGTTGAAGGTGGATTGTCTGAACAGTTAAAAAGGAAAAAAATTCCAGCAAGGACACTGAATAAAACCTTCTTCATCTTTTCTCCTCCTTTTTAAAATTTTTCAATACTTCTGAGATATATTTTATATGCATTTTTCACCTCATCCATTGTATCACCGCCGAATTTTTCTAAGAAGGCATTGCAAATCTCGTAGGCTACACAGGCGCTTCCTATTAATGCACCTGCCGGCACCACTGTGACATCGGCTCTCTCAAAATGTGCTAAAGATGGCTTTTTCGTATTCAGGTCAACTCCCATTAAGGGAGTTCTCATTGTCGGAATTGGCTTCATATATCCCCTTACAACCACATCCTCACCATTTGTAATCCCTCCTTCTATCCCGCCTGCATTATTCGTCTTTCTGTAAAATTTTTTTACATCAGAATAGGAAAGAAAATTAGAGGATTTTCTCTTGATGTTTCTGAAATATATTTGGTCATGAAATTCGTATCCTTTTAAGGCACTTCCCCTTATCCCATTTCCTATTTCCACACCTTTAACCGAGGGTATGCTCATAACTGCCATGCTGAGCCTTGCATCTATCCTTCTATCCCATTCTGCGTAGCTTCCGAGACCGGGCGGAACATTTTTCACACGGACCTCAAAAATTCCTCCGAGGGAATATCCATCCTTTTTTGCCCTGTCCACCTCTTCTACCATCTTCTCTTCTGCTTCTTTATCAAGGCAGTAAAAGAATGTCGATTCAAGTCTTTTGACGAGTTCCTCGTATGTGATTTTTTCGGGGTATTTTGTAGAGGCATTCACGCTTCCTAATGATAGCACATGGAAATGACATTCAATTCCAAAGTTCATAAGGAAGAGTTTTGCCAGAGACCCAGCAACAACCCTCGCCACGGTCGCCCTCGCCGATGCCCTTTCAAGAATGTCCCTCATATCCTTTGTAAGAAATTTCATAGCCCCGGCAAA
>Ga0078972_1003929_pt1 | contig 42770 bp, 37 predicted proteins | sample YelNatPaOPGAMG01_FD_67568 | JGI IMG/M metagenome (GOLD analysis project Ga0078972, IMG submission 67568) | Hot spring thermophilic microbial communities from Obsidian Pool, Yellowstone National Park, USA - OP-RAMG-01 (SPADES assembly) (version 2) | ecosystem: Environmental > Aquatic > Thermal...
ACAAACCCGACAACGCCCCTTTAACAAAATAAATGATATTAAAGGGACGTTGTCAAACCACTTAATTTTCTTTTTACAATGCGGACAAAACGATCTTCCTTTGACAAATTCCAAACCTCTCGGCAGGCGATATATAACTACATTCAAAAAGCTCCCCACACAAAGCCCAAAAACAAAGAAGAAAATAAAGATCATATTTTATAAATCTGCTTACTTAAAGACTTAACTTTTTTCTGCCAACTAAAACAATTAACACCTAATTCATAACTACATCACACTCTCAAAATTACCAAAAGGAAGAGTCTATTCTGAGGGGAAGGGACCATTCCACCCCTCGCCACCTCTCCTCTGGAAAGGTTCTTAGCAAAAACATATCGGGTATATAAATATACCCGACATGTTAAGCTCACATCGCAAAATTAACTTACCTTAATTTTATGGCAAGCAAATACAATTTCCCTTCGTCCCACAATCTGTTGTATTCCCACAAGCAGAACTTGGCCAATCCGTAGGTAAAGTACCTGAACATCTGGTCTGCGCCTCGGTCTGAAAAGATGCAGACCTCGGACTAAAACAAACATAAATACTGTTTTCAGTTCCCGAAGCTTTGTAAATAAATAACATATATTTAGGATCTTTCAATCTGTCAGCAAACGATTTTTTTATCTCCTCTGTCCCTGTTTGCGCTAGCTTGTCTAATACTCCAGTGGTTCCATCCGTTGCCTTCGAGAGCGCCACCCAATTAATGCTGTCGTCTTTCGGATTACCGACATTAACCTGCCAAGGATAATACTGTTGAGCAGTATAAAACCTTTCAATGGCCCCTAATATCTGTTCCGAATCGGATCTTAGACCAGTATCTCTACCCCGGTTAATTTGCTCAAGCGGGTTGATGGCGGAAAGAACGGCTGTTGCTAAAACGCCCAAAACCGCAATTACGATCAAAAGCTCAATCAGCGTAAAACCCTTCGACAGGCTCGAGGCAAGCCCAGCTTTTAATCTTGAACTTTTAACTTTTAACTTTGAATTTATCATATTCACCCCCTTTCTTCATAGAAAAACTTTTATTTTCCCCCACATATCTTCTAAATTTTAATTTTCATAATTTTTTATTTTTCCCATCACCTTTCCCCCTAATACTTAATACTTAATACATAATACTTACTTAATTTGGCTTGTCAAATTGTAAATTGGCAAAATTATGGCAATGATCAAAAACCCAACGCCAACTCCTAATACAACCATTATTAATGGTTCAATCGCCGCTGTCAAGCCCTTAAGTGATTCTTCTGACTCGCTTTGAAAATACTGGGAAACTTTTAGCAAAACTTCGTCTAGTTTACCGGTTTCTTCTCCAACAGAAAGCATTTGCGAGACGATTGTGGGAAAATATTCATTTCTGGCAATGGCCGAAGATAACGGCAATCCTTTCTCCACTTGCTTGGTTGCCAACATAATCCCGTCCTCTATCAAAACATTATTGGCAGTTTTGGCAGAAATCGTCAACGCCTCGGTAATGGGCACACCTGCTCCAACCAACAACCCTAAAGTTCGGGTAAACTCTGCCAAAACAGTCTGATTAATCAGCTTGCCAGCAACCGGAATCTTGAATTTGATTCCATCAATTTTTCTTCTCCCTTCTTTGTTGGCGCTGACAGCTCTGTAAACATAAACAAGACTTCCCAAGAGTAGCAAAAAGAGCCACCAAAACTTAACAAAAATGTTGGAAATTGAAATCAATGTCTGAGTCACTGCCGGCAATTGCGCATCAAATTCTTTATACATCGAAAGCAGTTTAGGAACAACAAAAATCATCATTATCGCCCCAACAATCCCCATACCAACAATAATGATAATCGGATAAATCATTGCACCTTTAATCTTTGCCTGAAATTCTCTTTGAGTTTCTAAGTTATCAGCCATTCGGCTTAAAATCTTATCCAATACTCCGGCTGACTCTCCGGCTCTCACTAAAGCAACATAGACTGTCGAAAAAATCTGCGGATGTTTCTCCAATGCATCCGCCAAACTAGTTCCTCCTTCAACATCTTTTAAAATTTGATCAACTGCTTCAGCCAGAGCTGGTTTACCTTGTGATTTTAAAAGAATCAAAGCCTCGGTCAGCGGCAAACCAGCATTAATCATTGTTGCCAGCTGACGAGTAAAGGTAGCAACATCATTCAGGCTAATTCGGTAAACAAACTTTTTAACCAGAGCAGACACAAAATCGCCTTTTTCCTCCTTAAGAGAAAAGGGGTAAATGTTTTTCTCTTTAAGAATCGCCAGCGCCTGTTTAGCGCTCTCGGCTTCTACTGTGCCTTTAACCTCCTGACCTTGGCTGTTTTTTGCTTTATAAGAATAAACTAACATAAATCTTTAAAGCTTTTTAAGCAATCGGGAAACTTCTTCTGGCCGGAGAGCAAAAAGCCTCGCCGTTTCCAAACTAATTTTTCCTTCTTTAACCAAGTTTACCAAAGAGGTTTCCAGCGTTGACATTCCCAAACTTCCGGAAGTCTGAATAATATTGTCAATCATATGAGTTTTTGCATCTCTGATAGCGGTTTTGATAGCAGCGCTGGCCACCATAACTTCATAGGCAACTGTCCTTCCGCCGGCAATCAAAGGCACCAGTCTTTGGGACAAAACTGCTTCAAGGCAAGTCGAAAGCTGAATCCGTATCTGATTTTTTGCTTCCTCTGGAAAAGCATCAATTATTCTATCAACCGTCTGGGCAGCGGAATTGGTATGAAGCGTCGAAAAAACCAAATGGCCTGTTTCTGCAATCGTCAACGCCGCAGCAATAGTGTCATAATCTCTCATCTCGCCAATGAAAACCACATCCGGGTCTTCACGCAAAGCTGAACGAAGGGCGGCTGACCAAGAGTGAGTATCGCTCCCTAGCTCTCTTTGAGAAACCAACGCTTTCTTGCTTTTAAAAATAAACTCTATTGGATCTTCAATGGTAATAATATTACATGCCCTTTTTTCCAAAATCTCATTAATAATCGCCGCCAAAGTAGTTGATTTTCCATGACCAGTTGGCCCAGTAACAAGAACAAATCCTTGCTTTAAATCAGCAAACTGGTGACAAATCGGCGGCAGCGCTAAATCATCGATACTTCTAATCTCTAAAGGGATAAAACGAAAGGAGCCAGCCAAACTACCTTTTTGAAAATAAATATTGGCGCGAAAATTTCCCCGGTTCTCAAGCATAAAAGAAAAATCAACCTCTTTGTTGTTCACAAGCAGATCTTTCTGATCTTGAGAAAGAATGGAAAAAATCAAGTCCTCTATCTCTGCCGGAGACAAAACCCCTTCCTCGTAAAGATAAATAAGCTCGCCATAAATTCTTATACAGGGAGGTGAACCAACCACTAAATGCAGATCAGAAGCATTTCTAGAAACAGTAATTTCTAAAAGTCGGCGAATATCATTCATTTTTTTGTTCCTCCATATACCACTTTACTATCTCGCTTGACAGATTTCAAATTATAACCAATACTTGTTACCAAACTTTAGCCAGCCTCTAAATTTTGCCTTAATTTAATCTTGAGCCACCCGCAAAACTTCTTCAATCGTCGTAATTCCTTCAACCGCTTTCAAATAACCGTCCTGCTTAAGAGTAATCATTCCTTCTTCGACTGCGGCTTTTTTAATATCAATGGCGGATGAACGCTCAAGTATTAATCTGGCAATTTTTTCGGTTACCGGCAAGACCTCAAAAATGCCAATTCTTCCCAAATAGCCGGTATTATTACACTCGGAACAGCCTTTGCCTCTAGATAAAACAAATTTTTCGCCCTTCTTTTCTGGAAACAAAGGCCCAAGGACATTCTTTATATCAGCGACAATCGCCGGATCAGGCTCATAAGTTTCCCGACAAGAATTACAAACTTTACGGCAAATTCTTTGGGCAACAATTGCAGTCAGGGTAGAGGCGAGAAGAAATGGTTCTGCGCCCATGTCAATCAAACGAGGCATTGCCTGAGCAGCACTATTGGTATGAACCGTCGAAAAAACCAAATGGCCAGTCAAAGAAGCCTGAATAGCCAGGTCGGTTGTTTCCCGGTCACGAATTTCCCCAACCATAATAATATTCGGGTCTTGCCGCAAAAAAGCCCGCAAACCAGAAGCAAAAGTTAATCCGGCTGCCGGATTGATTTGCACTTGATTGACACCGGCAATTTTATATTCAATCGGGTCTTCCAGAGTAACAATGTTAACTTTAGTGGTATTAATTTTGGAAAGAATCGAATACAAAGTCGTTGTCTTGCCGCTACCAGTTGGACCACAGATCAAGATAATGCCATGAGGCCGCAAAATCGCATCTTCAAGATTTTTCAAAGCGCGGCCGCGCAAACCAAGTTCCTGCATCGTTGGCACCCCGCCGCTTTTTTTGAGAAGTCTCATAACCACTTTCTCCCCATAAGCAGTCGGCAGAGTAGAAACCCGCAAATCAACCTCCTGCCCATCAGTTTTAAAATTGAATCGACCGTCTTGAGGGATCCTCTTTTCATCAATTTTCATATCAGTCAAAACCTTGATGCGGGAAACCAAAGCATCATGAACATTTTTGGGCAAAACCAATTTTTCGTGCAGAATACCGTCGATTCGGTAGCGAACGCGGGTTTTGTCTTCTTCCGGCTCAATATGGACATCACTGGCTCGGTATTTGATCGCAAATTCCAAGATAGTGGAAACAATTTGGGCAATCGGTTCTTTACGGATTATCTGACCATCTTTGGTCATATCCATTGTTTTCTCTCCTGTTAGGGCAGTTGTCTCTTTTAAGGCAGCGCTTACTTCTGCTGACAAATTCTGTCCGTACCTTTCCCCAATTGCTCTTTCTATCTCTGCTGGCAAAGCAATGAAAGGCTTAATTTTCTTGCCAGATTTTGCTTCCGCAAATTCAAGAGCCACTGGATCAAGCGGGTTAGCAAAAGCCACAGAAAGTTCCTGACCATCAGCAGACAAAGCAAAAGGAATAAGCTTAAATCTGTCGGCCACTGTTTTGGGCAACAGTTCCAACACTTCAGGAGCAGCGCCTACTTCATACAAATTAACATAAGGAATATTGAATAACTCGCCTTTGGCTCTTACAATATCCTCTTCAGAAGCAAATCCCAAATTTAAAAGCAGTTCCTCTTCTTGTTTGCCAGTATTGGCAAATTCCAGTTTCACTTTATCAAACTGCTCTTGGGTAATCTTTTTTTTCTTAAGAAGAAGTTCTGATATACTTAATTGATCGGGCATTAAATACAATTATCAATAATATCAAAAGAAAAGTCAATCAATTTGAGAGTATACATTTATAATTAACCTAATTAACCTAATTATTCTAATTAACCTAATTATTCTAATTTCTAATTAACCTAAATAATTCCCAATCGGAAAGAAATCCTAAATCCTAAATTCGAAATTCTAAACAAATTCTAAACAAATTCAAAATTCAAATTTTTAAATTCAAAAAAATAGTTTGCTTATTTTGGATTTTGATCATTTGCTATTGTTTAGGATTTAGGTTTGGAATTTAGGATTTACCCGCCTGCCGGACGGGCAGGGAATTTAGAATTTTTTGAGGTAAGTTTGGTCAATTTGTTTAAAATTATGCAATCATTTTTAATTACCGGCTCAGATGAAAAAGGCAGGCTCCTAGAAGCTGAGAAGTTTATTGGTAAAAAGTTATCTTCACTGGAAAATAATCCGGATTTTATTATCCTGCAAACAGGGGAGGGAAATAGTATCGGACTTGCCGAAGTAAAAAATCTCCAAGAAAAACTTGCCTTAAAACCTTTCCAAGAACAAAAGAAAATAGCTTTAATCAAAGAAGCCCAAAACCTTACTTTCGAAGCCCAAAATGCCCTCTTAAAAATTCTAGAAGAGCCAGGTCCTGAGTCTTTAATCATTTTAACTGCTCCAGACAGTTTTTTTCTTCTCCCCACTGTTTCCTCCCGCTGCCAAATTGTGCCGCTGCCCAAAAAAACAGAACTGGACATTAGCGAAGAGGAATTATCAAAAAATTTTGAGCTCCTCAACAGGCTATTTGACGCCGGAAAAGCAAGACGCTTAAAAATAGTCGAAGAGGAAAGTATTGTCAAAAACAAGGAAACAGCAGAAAAATGGTTGAACAAATTCGCTTTCAGCTTAAGATATGCGCTTTTGTCCTCTTACCAAATTCCTTCGAGTCAAATTACAAAGCTTTCCCTGAAAACGCAAAATCTCCCGCCGGAAAAAGTCAAACAATATCTAAAAATTTTAAAATTAATCAATCAATACCTAAAATATCTTTCTGCCAATTGTAATGTCAGGTTGTGTATAGAGAATTTTGTTCTCGAATTACCCGAAGGAATTTAGTTTCAACCAATATTCATTCCAGACTAGCAAAACCCTAGATATCCTGCCTAAACCATTCCTGAGGGGCACTGATTTACTTGGCTTTTCACCCTTGATTTAACCTCTCCAAATAGGTAAAATGGTAATATTAAAGAGAGTTAATCTCTCGATTTTTTTGCTTCAAAATGGCTGAGGATTTTACTAAAGATTACAATGCGCAAAGCATCCAAGTTTTGGAAGGACTAGAGCCTGTCAGAAAACGACCGGGAATGTACATCGGTTCCACTGACGCTAAAGGTTTTCGTCATCTTTTGATTGAAATTATTGACAATTCTCTTGATGAAGCAATTGCTGGTTTTGCTAAAAACATTTGGGTTTCTTTACTAAAAGATGGCCGGGCTCTCGTCACTGATGATGGTCGAGGAATTCCCATCGAAATAAATCAAAAGTATCAAAAAAGCGCTTTGGAGTTGGCAATGACCAAGTTGCATGCCGGGGCAAAATTTGACGGCAGAACATACCAAGCTTCTGGTGGACTTCATGGAGTAGGAGCCAGTGTGGTCAATGCTCTCTCTTCGTGGATGAGAGTAGAAGTCCGCAGAAACGGAAAAACTTACTTTCAAGAATATAAGGCAGGAGAACCTCTGTGGCCAGTAACCGAGCTTGATCCAAAAAATGAAAAAGCACTGGAAAACAGTGTTGCTAAACTTTCACCTCATCCTTTACCTCCAACAGGAACAAGCACGCTCTTCCTTCCTGATAAAAAAGTTTTTGGGGATTTAGAATGGGATTACGAAACCATTGAACAGTTGCTTCGCGACCGGGCTTATTTAATCGCGGGCATAAGGATTATTCTCACTGACGAAAGAACTGACACCACTAAAGTTTTTTACTTTGAAGGGGGCATTAAATCTCTTGTCAATCATCTCAACCGCAATAAAAAGACTCTCACTTCAGTGATTTATTTTAATCGTCAATTTGACAGCTGCCTTTTGGAAATTGCTCTTCAATATAACAACAGTTTTACCGAAAATGTTTTCTCTTTTGTCAACACCGTGAACACTGTTGACGGTGGCACTCATGTTACCGGATTTAGAATGGCACTAACCCGCGCCATCAATGACTATGCCACTAAAATTGGCGCTATCAAACAAGATGGCGACACTTTAACCGGAGAGGACACGAGAGAAGGTCTCACGGCGGTTATCTTTGCCAAAATGCCCGCTGATTCAATTCAATTTGAGTCCCAAACAAAAACTAAATTGAATAATCAGGAGGTTATGGGCTACGCCGCTCAATTAGTAAAAGAATCTCTAGATACTTACTTTGAAGAAAACCCTTCCGAAGCGCGGTCAATAATTGAAAAAGTTATGTTAGCCGCCAGAGCCAGACTGGCCGCCAGAGCCGCCAAAGACGCCGTTATCAGAAAAGGCGCCTTAGAGGGAATGACTTTACCGGGAAAACTGGCTGATTGTCAAGAAAAGGATCCCTCGGTCTCGGAACTTTATCTGGTAGAAGGAGATAGTGCTGGTGGGTGTTTTTCGGGTGATACTAAAATTGCCCTCGCTGATGGCAGAAATATCTCTTTTGCCGAGTTGACTAAGGAAACAAGGGAAGGCAAAAAAAATTATTGTTACACCATCAAAAAAGACGGCAATATTGAGATTGCCCCCATTAAAAATCCACGAATTACCAAAAAAAATGTGCAGGTTATAAAAATTGTTCTTGATAACGATGAAGAGATAATTTGTACCCCGAACCATCTATTTATGCTCCGAGATGGAAGTTATAAGCAGGCAATCGACCTAACAGAGGAGGATTCTCTAATGCCCTTCCGAAAGAAATTCTCCAAGTTGGAAGGAAGAGTCACAATTGAAGGTTACGAAATGGTTTTAAACCCCGCCACCCACAAGTGGATATTTACCCATTTGCTTGCTGATAATTATAATCTTAAAAACCTTGTTTATTCCTTGAAAGACGGAGAACATCGACACCATAAGGACTTCAACAAACTTAACAACAATCCTGAAAATATTGTGCGAATTTCAAAAGACGAGCATCTTAAGTTGCATTCAGATATAGTTGAGAAAACAATTGGCAGGGCTGATGTAAAACAAAAAATAGCTAAACTACGTCAATCAAAAGAATTCAAAGAAAAAATCAGACGGTCGATGAATACTCCGGAAATGAAAAAATTGCTCAGCGACAGAGCAAAAAAACAATGGGCGAATAAAGAATACAAAGAATATATGGCGAGAATGTTTTCTAATTTTTATAAAAAAAACGAAAATTACAGGAAACAAAATAAAAAAATGTTACAAAAAAGCCAAGAAGAATACTGGAGTAAACTAGAAAATAGAAAAAAACAAGCAGAGAAAGTAAGCAAATTTTTTGCAGACCATCCAAAATACCGCCTTCTTTTAAAACAAGCAGCAACCATGGAGTGGGCAAATCCACAGTTAAAGAAATGGAGAAGCGAAAAAACCAAATCACAATGGACAGCCGAATTTAGAAAAAAAAGGTATATTGCCTACAATCGCACTTATTTAAACTCTGCTCTCGAAGTCCTTTATAAGATATACCTCAAAACAAAACAAGTTAATAAGCAAGAGTATGAAAAAATTAGGAAAGAATCAAACAATAAAAATCTTTTAAAATTTGAAACTTTGTCACACCGATTTTTTGGGAACGATGAACAAAAATTAAACGAAGCAGTGATAAACTATAACCATCGTATCAAAAGAATTGTACAGCTTGCAGAAAAAATTGATGTTTATGATATTGAAGTACCAGAAACACATAATTTCGCTCTCGCTTCGGGTGTTTTTGTCCACAACAGTGCCAAGCAGGGGAGAGACCGAAAATTTCAGGCAATTTTACCTATTGGGGGCAAAATTCTAAATACAGAGAGAGCGCAATTGGACAAAATCATCCAATTTGAAGATCTCAAAGATCTAATTATCGCTCTCGGCATGGGAATCGGGGAAACCACTAATATTGAGAAACTAAGATATCACCGGATCATAATTATGTGCGATGCTGACGTTGACGGCGAGCATATCTCCACGCTGCTTCTGACTTTCTTTTTCCGTCACCTGCCGCAAATTATTGAAAAAGGTTATCTTTATATTGCCATGCCGCCGCTTTTCAAAATTCAAGCAGGCAAGGAAATTCATTATGTCTATAATGAATATGAAAGAGATAAAATCGTTGCTACTTATGCTGGAAAAAATATAACTGTCCAAAGATACAAAGGTTTGGGTGAAATGAATCCAGAACAGCTTTGGGAAACAACAATGAACCCAGAGTCACGAATTCTAAAGCAGGTAACTGTGGAGGATGCAGCCAAAGCTGATGCCACTTTTACCATGCTGATGGGAGAAGAAGTTCCCCCAAGAAAAAAATTTATTCAGACAAGAGCGAAGACAGCAACTCTAGATTTGTAATTTTTAAACAATTTTTAATTTACCAATTTTAAAAAATTTAAACATTCGCATCTTTTGATTAAAAATTTAGAATTAAAAATTTAAAATTTTGTATGGATATTGGAAGGATACAACCAACAGAAATCACGAAAGAAATGGAGCAGTCTTATTTAGACTACGCCATGAGCGTTATTGTGCAAAGAGCTTTACCTGATGTTCGTGATGGACTTAAACCAGTTCACCGCCGGATCTTGTATGCCATGCAACAAATGGGGCTGGCCCATACTTCTAAATTTACCAAATCCGCCAAAGTTGTCGGAGAAGTTCTAGGAAAATATCATCCTCATGGTGACATGCCAGTTTATCAGGCACTGGTGAGAATGGCTCAGGATTTTGCCATGCGTTATCCGCTCATAACCGGTCAGGGAAATTTTGGCTCAATTGACGGCGACCCACCAGCTGCTATGAGGTACACTGAGGTCAAACTTGCACCGATTTCTCAAGAAATGCTGGCTGACCTTGAAAAGGAAACCATTGATTTTCTTGACAATTTTGACCAAACTCTCAAAGAACCAGTTTACCTCCCTGCGAAAATTCCCAACTTGCTTCTAATGGGCGCAGAAGGAATTGCCGTCGGCATGGCTACCAAAATTCCTCCTCATAACCTAGGAGAGGTAATCGACGCCACTACTTTTATGATTAAAAAAGGTCATCTTGGTGAAGAACATGAATCAAGGGGAGAGGCACAACTGGAATTCCAAAAGATTTCTTTGGAAAATACTTCTGAAGAAAAAGGAGAAAAGGAAACAATAAAATCTTTAAGATTTGAAAGTGAAGCCACTGTTGAAGAACTCATGAATTTTATCAAAGGGCCTGATTTCCCCACTGCCGGAGCAATTTTTGATCAGGAAGAAATTCAGGAACTCTATGCCACTGGCAAAGGCAGAATTGTAGTCCGAGGTAAGGCGGAAATTGAAGAAGGTAAAAATGGAAAATACCAAATTGTAATTACTGAACTTCCTTATCAAGTTAATAAATCTCAATTGGTGGCCAAAATCGCTGATCTTGCCAAAGAAAAAAAATTGGACGGAATTGCAGATTTAAGAGATGAATCTGACCGGCAGGGCATTAGAGTAGTAGTTGAATTAAAACGTGACGCCCGACCGAAATCAGTCCTCAACAATCTCTTCAAAAAAACCGAACTACAAACCACTTTTCCGGCCAACTTTGTTGCTCTGGTTGACGGCACGCCAATGACCTTAACGCTTAAGCAGATTTTGACAGAATATATCAACCATCGCCACTTGGTCATTACCAGACGAAGTCGTTTTGAATTAAAAGAAGCTCAAGCCAGAGGCCATATTTTGGAAGGTTTGCTAATTGCTCTTGATCATCTTGACGAAGTAATTGAAACCATTAAAAAATCCAAAGATGCTGACGAGGCAAAAACAAATTTAATAACCAAGTTTAAACTAACAGAAGTTCAGGCTGTCGCCATTTTAGATATGCAGTTACGAAGATTAGCGGCTTTGGAAAGGAAAAAAATTGAGGATGAATACAAAGCCATTCAGGAAAGAATTGCTTACCTTTTTGATTTGCTTGCCCATCCAGAGAAAATTCTTGGAGTGATTGTTGACGAACTCAATGAAATCAAAACAAAATATCAAGATGAAAGAAAAACAAAAATCTACAAGAAAAAGGCAGAAGAATTCTCAGAAGAAGATTTAATTCCCAATGAAGAACAAGTTATCATTGTCACCGCCTCTGGTTATATTAAAAGAGCCTCCCTTTCTGCCTACCGAACGCAAAAACGCGGCGGCAAAGGAGTTATGGGTATGACCACTAAAGAGGAAGATGAAATCAGCCATCTTCTTTCAGCCAATACTCACGACCACATTCTTTTCTTTACTAACAAAGGCCGGGTTTTCCGCCTCCGCGTTTGGGATTTGCCTGAAGGCTCTCGTCAAGCCAAAGGTCAAGCAATCATCAATTTGATTAACATTGCTCAAGGTGAAACCATCAAATCAATATTAACTACCAATGGTGAATCAAAAGGACAGTACTTATTTATGGCAACCAAAAATGGCACAGTCAAAAAAACAGAGATTTCCAAATTTGAAAATGTCCGTTCTTCTGGTCTTATTGCCATCAAACTTGAGGAGGGCGATGAACTTTGCTGGACAAAGATTACCTCAGGGAGCGATCACATTCTTCTTATCTCCCATGAAGGCAAATCTATTCGTTTCTCCGAAAAAGATGTTCGGCCAACGGCAAGAGATACTGTCGGGGTCAGGGGAATTTTGTTGAAAAAAGATGACTTTGTCGTCGGCATGGAGGCCTTACCCGCCAAAATTGAACAACCAACAGACAAAAGGAAAAAAATTTTCCGCGATATTTTGGTAGTGATGGAAAAAGGTCTAGGAAAAAGAACGGATTTCGGGCAGTTCCCTCTGCAAAAGAGGGGAGGAATGGGAGTAAAAGTGGCTGAAGTAACACCCAAAACCGGTAAAGTTGTCTGTTCACAATTTGTTGACGAGGGAGTCGAGCAGGTAATTTTAACTTCAAAACAGGCGCAAATTATCAAACTTCCTCTCAAAAATATTCCTCGGTTGGGGAGAGCAACTCAAGGAGTTATCTTGATGAGGTTTAGTAAAGATTCCGGCGACACAGTTTGCGCCGTTACTCATCTCAAAAAAGAGGAAGAAAACCCTAGCTCTTGATTTCTACTGGGTATCTACCAGTGAAGCAGCCGTCGCAAAAGCCGCCATTGAACTTTCCAATTGCTTTTTTTAAACCTTCGAGAGATAAATAACCCAAAGAGTCCGCTCCTAGTTTTTGCCTAATTTGTTCAAGGCTGCGGCCATGAGCAACCAACTCTTTATATCTTTCAATATCAATTCCCAAAAAACAAGGAGCAATCAAAGGCGGACTGGCGACACGCAAATGCACCTCCTTGGCACCAAACTTTTTCAACATTTTTACCACTCCCGCCGTAGTTGTCCCTCTCACAATCGAATCGTCAACCAAAACGATCTTCTTTCCTTTTAACATTTCTGGTAGGGGATTGAATTTTAATTTTACTCCCAATCTCCTCAGTCCTTGCCCCGGCTGAATAAATGTCCTTCCCAAATAGCGGTTTTTAATCAGTCCTTCCAAAAAGGGAATCTTACTTCCTTGAGAAAAACCCAAGGCAGCTGATGTTCCCGAATCAGGCACAGCAATAACGAGATCTGCGCCGGGGGCAGGACATTCTTTCGCCAACTGCTGTCCTGCCCGTAAACGAGTCAGATAAACCAACCGGCCATTGATAAAACTATCTGGCCGGGAAAAATAAATATATTCAAAAATGCAAAAAGCATCCGGATCTTTGCCGTTATGAGCAATTGTTCTTAAGCCATTTTTGTCAATCCTAAGAACTTCCCCCGGCCGGATATCTCTTTTAAAATTTGCGCCAATGGTAGCAAAGGCACACGTTTCTGAAGCTACTACCCAAGAAGAACGAAATTTTCCTAAAGTTAGCGGCCTTACACCAAAGGGGTCACGAATCGCGTAAAGTTTGTCTTTGGTCAAAATCAAAAGAGAAAAAGCGCCTTCTAAAAGAGCCACTCCCTTAAGCAGTTTCTCTTCGAAAGTTTTTCCTTTTGATTTTAAAATCAGATGACCGATAACCTCACTGTCTGCACTAGAAAAAAAATTAACCCCTTCTTTGGAAAGCTGTCTTTTTAAAACTTTGGTGTTAGAAAGATTACCATTATGAGCAATGGCAAAGGACCACAAGTTTGACTGAAAAAGAAACGGTTGGGCATTATTAAGCAAAGAAGAACCAGTAGTGCTGTAACGATTATGACCAATCGCTAAATAACCTTTTAAATCTCTAATCTTTTCTTCGGAAAATACCTGAGAAATCAAACCCATTCCTTTTTCCAAACTTATTTTTTTACCATCAGCAACGGCTATTCCTGCAGATTCCTGACCGCGGTGTTGTAAACTATAAAGTCCAAAAAAGGTAATTCTTGCCGCTTCGGGCTCGCCATAAATCCCAAAAACTCCACAAGCCTCTTTCATCAAATCTATTTTATGATTGTTTCAATTCTGTTTGCAACGCACAAATTAAAAAAGTCACAGTAAAACAAAAAATCAGCTTCAAAAAAATATTTTGAAAAAATTATTATTGTCACGTCGTTCCTCAGACTTTAGAAAAAAGAACAGCAGTAGAGCAAGTATAGATTTCAATCTATATTTTGGAATTACTACTATTTTGAGTATGCGCTAAACTGACTTGGGCTTAGCAAGCGGGTGAAATTTGCGGTGGGTTTCCTCAGCAAATTTGTCAGAAGCGTGAACATAACGAGTGGTAGTATCTAAAGATTCATGTCCGAGCAAGATTTGAATCGCCGCCGGACTGGCGCCAGATTCTGCCAAATAAGTGGCAAATCCATGACGAAGAGAATGGGCAGAAGTCGGAACATTAATCTTTAGTTTCTGACGATACTCTTTGATTTTCATCTGAATATAGTTAACAGAAAGCCTTTTCTTATTTGAAGATACATTCATACCGGCATAAGGAATAAAAAGGCTTTCTAGGCCGTCCTGGCGGGTCGCCAAATACTTTTCCAAAAATTTTTGCGCCCTCGGGGTTAAATAAACAAATCTTTCCTTCTTTCCTTTTCCGATAATGAAAATTTTTCCGCTGCCGTCAATATCAGAACGATTTAGACGACAAAGTTCTGAAATTCTCATTCCGGTTGAAAATAAAACTTCCAAAATCGCTTGATTGCGTAAGGCGATTTTTGGGTCGTTTTCCAGATAAGCCGGTGACTCAATCAATCTAACTAAATCGTCCAGCTCTGCGACTTGACTATGCCTCTTCTCTGTCTTGACCATCTTAATAGCATCCGGTGGCAAAGGACAAGGCAGGTCCATTTCAATTAAATATTTTAAATAACTCCTTACCGCCGAAAGCACTCGGTTCAAACTCCTGGAGGCCAAGATTTCCCCTTTTAATCCCTTTACCGGAGTCAAACGATCTTTTGATGCCAAATAAGCTTTAAATTGGGCAATCACCCGCTTGTCAACTTTTCCAAATGGAGTAGAGGAGTCATCTAAAAATTGAGAAAATACGCACAAATCACGCTCGTAGTTATAAATCGTCTCTAAGGAATAATTGTTTGTCTTTAGATAAAGCAGGAAATCATCTAGATACTCTAACATAAATTTTATTATAAACCAAAAAGAAGGGGAGAAAGAAAAAAGTTTTGTTATGACAAAGCTTCTTTTCTCCCAACCTCGGACTGAGTATTAGGGACATTATACTCAGTCGTTATCATCTTAGCACAACTGTTACTATCATTGTCAAGAGCCACTTTTTATCTATTTGTCCTTCAACAAGTCAGGCGAGGTGTTTGCAAAAGCAAAATAAAATACTTTTATCCTCCACTATTTTTCTTTTTTAAGAAAATTTATTATTAATTTTGTTTTCTTGGAGACTTCTCCCAGAAGATCAAAAATACAAAAAATCGTGCCTAGAGTTATCCACAATCGAGGAGGAAGATTAAGTATCAAACTATATCAAATAGCCATATTTTGGCCTTAAATAGCCTTAATCCTCCCCAAGAAGGTTTTTGGCAACCAAACCCAAAATTTGCCAAATCGTGAAAAACTTTAAAATCTCGTGAAAAGGATTTCCTAAAAATTACTATAGGTCTTTTTACTATAGGCTTTATTGTCAAAAAAATCCCCTCTCTCCCCTTTTTTTTAAATATCTTTAAAAAAAATTTTTTAGAAATTAGAAATTAGGATTTAGAAATTTCGCAATTATCCCCAGCTGGTATAAAGAAGAAGAATAACAAAGACGGCAATTCCAACCAAAAGGTATTCTCTGGTCGTCTTTTTAAAAAGACGACCAGACAAATAGGCTTGGGATAAACCTAAGAGAATATAAACCAAAGTCGTTAAAAAAAGCGACCCTAAAGCAATTGTAACCGGCCAAAAGGACAGCACAAAGGCAGTTTCTGCCAAGCAAAGAGAGAAAAGAGCTGAGTAGTAAACAATCTTGACACTCACCTTCTCCTCCAAGGCAACTGACCAAATTCCGTGAATAAAAAGAAAAAGAGAAATCAAAAAAACAAAAAGGCCGTTCAAATAAAATGGCAGACGAAAAGAAAAAACCGTATCATAAAGTAAAAATGAAATAAAAAGTGTCAGAATAAAAGAAACAGCCGAAGCTGAACGATAAAGCTGAATGGTCCGCAATGAAGCAACAGAAAAGATGTTCTCACTCAGAAATAAGGCATACAACCCGAAAAAATATAAAACAATTACCGGAATTGCCAAGAGTAAAGAACTGGGCAAAAGAAAATAAAAAAGTCCAATCCCAATCGTAAAAAAAAAGGGTAAAATCCAAGACATTAGCCAAACAGCTCCAGTTAAACCTTCAGACAATGACCACCAAAATAAAGGAATTGTCAAAAAGGATAAAAGGCTGATTGCCAGATAACGATTTGCCGGCTGCCCAAACTGAATATATGAAAGCCCGGCAGTAAGCAAAAATGAACTCAGAATGAACTTTCGACGTTTGGTGAATCTAAACATTGAATCATATATGAGGTGAGAGGATAGAAGTGGGAAGTTTGAGCATGAAATGCGAAGTGTGAAATTCAAGAATTCTCACCTCTCACTTCTTTATCTAGCTTCTCATTTCTCACTTCTCACTTCATGGTATCAACTCATCCGGAATATCAAAATTGGTAAAAACTTTCTGAACGTCATCAAGGGATTCCAATTTCTCCATGAGATTAATATTTTGTTGGGCAATCTTTGCGTCCGTTATTGGTACAAAGTTAACCGGCTTCATAACAATTTCAACTGCCTCCAGCGCAAAGCCTAACTTTTCAAGCTTTTCTTTTACCGGCATCAAATTCTCTGGAGAAGTATAAATGCCCAGCACTCCCTCGCCTTCATCTTCAACATCCTCAACCCCTAAATCCATCACTGCAAGCATAGTTTCTTCTGGGTTTTGAACTGGTTTTAGAGAAAGATAACCTACTTTCTTAAAATTAAAAGCCACTGACCCAGGAGAAGCAACTGCGCCGCCAGCCCGATCAAAAGCATTTTTAACTTCCTGAACAGTCCGCTGCCGATTATCAGTAACCGCGACCACCAAAAAGCCAACCCCACCAGGACCATATCCCTCATAAACAATCTCCTCTAAAGCCGAACCTTCTATTTTCCCCGTGGCCCGTTCAATTGCTCGATTGATATTGTCCTTGGGCATATTGGCCGCTCTCGCCTTTTCAATTGCCAATCTTAGTTTAAAATTAAACTCCGGATCAGCAATCCCCGTCTCCCTCACAGCCAAGGTGATCGCATTTGAAAGTTTGGTAAAAGATTGACCTCTTTTCTGGTCAGTGATCTCTTTTGCCCGATGGATTTTTGCCCATTTAGAATGCCCGCTCATATTTTGGAAGCGTGAAGATAGAGGTGTGAGGCTAGATATTGAGTTGAGATTTTTTTGGTTTCTCACTTCCCCTTTCTTTTTCTAGCTTCCCATCTCTCACTTCCCACTTCTCATATTCTACCATTTTTCACTCAGTTTTTTCCAGTATCTCTCTCCGACGATAAGACTAAACTCTGCCCGTTTATCTTTGGTGGCTGATTCCTTAACTTGACAGCCAAAAACTGTGCGTAACCAAAAAAAAGTGTAAGTCTTAAACGAACCTGGGTCAGTAATAATCAAACAGTCACTTCGCTTCTCTTCGGTATCCGCCACTCTGACTACCCGAGCCCCTGACTGAATCAGCAGCTGGGCTGCTTGTTGAGCCAAACCAAAATGAGTAGTCGAATTAAAAACTGCCAAGGAAAATGCTTCATCTCTCAATTTCTTGTCCTTGAAAAGACTATCCTCAAGGCTTGATAAGTTATCTTTTACAACCTGAACCTGATTCAGAAAAATTGCTTGCCGACAAAGTAAGAGCAAATCCAGACGGTTTAAGTCAGTTTTTATGTCTCCTTTAAAAGCGCGCCAAAAAATACTATAAAAAAACTTTTTTGAATTTAGGAGAGAATAATCAAGCGGTTTTTGATCAAAAAAATAACCAAAGACCGGGATAGAAAAATTTTCTTGAACAGTCTCTTTGATTAACAACCCTCCCTTGCTCTCAAGCTCACCCAGAAAGTAAACTTTTCCCAGTTCATAATCACCAAATCCCCTTGTTACTTTGACAAGATTTTTTTCCGGCAAACTGACAATCAGTCCCTCTTTTCCTTGCAATGAAAAAACAACCACTGCTTTGTCGCTGGTAACTAAAACAAAATTCTCTCGACTCAAGGAAGAAAAAGGCGATTTTTTGCTTGCCAAATAAAGCCAGATTACCCCTAAAGATAAACAAAGAAAGATGACAAAAGCAAAAATTAAAAAATATTTTTTGGGAGAAGTGCTTCTTGAATTTTTCATTGTCAAAGCCACTCCTTTTTCAACTGGGCCAATCTTCCTTCTTTAATAGATTGCCGAATGTCTTGCATTAACTTTTCCAAAAAATAAAGATTATGATAGGTTGCTAGTCGGTAAGCCAAAAGTTCTCTGGCCCGAAAAAGATGATGGAGGTAGGCGCGGTGGTAGTTTTTGCACACTAAACAATCACAGGTTTCATCAATAGGTCTTTTATCTGACGCATACATAGCTTTCGTAATATCTAGCTTCCACCCTCTATCTTCAACCTTCCGCACTAATACCTGTCCCATTCTGCCCAACCTCGTCGGCATTACACAGTCAAAACTATCAATTCCCCTCTCCACCAAAGAAAAGATATCGTCAATCTCGCCAACGCCTAAAAGATGCCTTGGTTTTTCTGCCGGCAACAGAGGAACCACCCAGTCTAAAACATCTCTCATTTCTTTTTTGCTTTCACCCACAGAAACTCCGCCAATCGCGATTCCCTCAAAGGGTAAAGAAGAAATATACTTTGCCGACTGCTTCCGTAAATCTTCAAAAATTCCACCCTGTACTACTCCGTATAAAGCTTGTCCATTGGGTTTACCTCGAGCTGCCGTAAGGCAGCGAGAGGCCCACTCATGTGTTCTCAACATTGCTTGTTTGGCATAATCGTAAGTTGCCGGATAAAAAGTACATTCATCAAAAGCAATCATTATATCGGCACCTAAAATCATTTGGGCTTCAATTGATTTCTCTGGCGTAAAGAAATGTTCTGAACCGTCGAGATGAGAACGAAAAATCACTCCTTTATCGCTAATTTTTACCAATGGAACCTGCAGGGTCTCTCCTTGCAGGCATAATTTTCGTTGCCGGTTGAAATCACCCAAAGAAAAAATCTGAAAGCCAGCCGAATCAGTCATTAACGGTTTATTCCACCCGGTGAAACAATGAAGTCCCCCAAACTTTTTTACTACTTCCAAACCGGGCCGAAGATACACATGGTAAGTATTGATAAAAAAAACTTGGGTACCAACTTTTTCTAAATCCTGATTGTCTAAAGACTTAACCGTTGCCTGTGTTCCCACTGGTACAAAAGCTGGGGTTTGAATATCACCGTGAACAGTATGAATTACTCCAACCCGGGCATTAGATCTCTTGTCATTATATTTAATTTTGAAATCAAATCCACTCATTTAAGTCGAAAAGTCCTAATTAACAAGGAACCCAGTTTCAAATCCCAAATTACAAATTCCAAATTCTAAACAAATTCCAAATTCAAATTTCTAAATTCAAAAAATAGTTTGATTTTTGGATTTTGGTCATTTGCTATTGTTTAGGATTTAGGATTTAGGATTTGGAATTTTTTTTAGGTTAATTAGGTTAATTAGAATAATTAGGTTAATTAGAATAATTAAAAACTAATCACCATGCTCTTTTTTAATTTCCTTGAGTTTCTCGTTAATCTCTTCTTTGGCAAATCCCATTCCCTGCAAAACCCGGTGAGAAATAGAAAGAGCGCCCTCAAACTCCGGTTGAATAATAAAATTAGCCCCTAACAATCTTAACTCCTCCCAATCTTCTTCCCGATGGGATCGGCAAATTATTTTAATCCCTGGATTTATTTGCCGACAATTAATAATTGCCATCTTCTGGGTAGGAGCATCGGGAATCGCCAAAACTACTAACTTGGCTTTATCTAATTGGGCAAAATAAAGAACTTCTAGGTCTGAGGGGTCGCCAAAAATGGCTCTTTTCCCTTCCAACCGAAGTTGCCTGACTACCTGCGGATTATATTCTACCACCAAATAAGGTATTTGCGCCTTGTCAAGAAGACGACCAACCCAACGCCCAACGCGACCATAACCCAAAATCACCACCTGATCAGGAGAAAAACCTTGCAGCTCCGGCCGATCTAAGGGTTTGCCTAAAAAGCGGTGATAAAAAAAGGAAGTTTTGGGTGTTTTTTGTCTCAAAAACAAATAAATTTTATCCGACAGCCCAAAAAGGACCGGAGTCGCCACCATACTAATCAAGGTAACCGAAGCAATTAAATAATAATTTTGAGAGCTTAATAAACCTTTATCTAAAGCAGCCAAAGCCAAAACAAAAGAAAACTCCCCCACTCCGGCTAAGCCAAAACCAACCTTCAAAATTATTTTCGCCTGATGTTTAAAAAAAACAAGCAAACTTCCTGACAAAATTATTTTCAAGACAGTAAAAACAAGAAAAATCAGAACGATTTTCTCCCAGTTAAACACAATAAAAAATGGGTTGAGACTCAAACCTAAAGAGACAAAAAAAATTGCTAAAAAAACATCTTTAAGCGGTCTTATTTCTGAAAAAATTGCCGAATGAGAAGGTATTCGGCTGAGAATTAAGCCAATCAAAAAAGCGCCGAAAGCAAACGAAAGACCGCTTAAAGCAATCAAAACAGTAAAAAGAAAAATAATAGTAATAATAAAAAGTAATAAAAGTTCCCTGCTCTTAAGAGCCGTCACAAAATCAATTAGCCGGGGAAGAATTCTCCTCGCGCAGAACCAAGAAAATCCCAAAATCAAAATTGCCTTTGCGATCAGAAAAAAAACCGGAGTTAGGCTTTCTAAAGAGAGAGATAGCGAAAAAACAGGTAAGAGAAGAATCAGGGGAAGAACTGCCAAATCCTGGACCAAAAGCCAGCCAAACATTATTTCCCCCGCCAAAGTTTCTAGCTCTCCCCTCTCTTGCAAAATTTTGACAACAATTGCGGTTGAGGAAAGAGAAAACGCTTCCGCCATAATCAAGCTGGCGCTAACATTAAAACCCCCAAAACGCAGGAGTAACGAGCCCAATAAAATCGTTAAAATTATCTGGCCAACAGCGCCATATAAGATTATTTTTTTAAACTTTTCAATTTCTTGCAGAGAAAATTCCAAACCTAAGGAAAACATTAAAAAAACAAGTCCAATTTCCGATAAAAAATTCAGCCAATCTCTTTTTAGGTTTAATCTTGAAATTGTCAGAGAAACAAAGAGTCCTGCCAATAAATAACCTAACATTATTGGCTGCTTGGTCTTCTTGGCTAAAATTCCTCCCAAGCAAGCGCTTCCCAAAACTAAACCAAGATCAAGAAGTAAAGAATAATCAGGCATTAAATTATCTTAACTTTTTTGAGCAAAATAAGTCAATGAAGACAAGTAAAATTCCCAAAGTAATAAAGCAATCTGCTAGATTATTAAAAAGAGGGATAAAAGGAAAAGCTACAAAATCAATTACTGCTCCGTAGAAAAGTCTGTCCAAAAGATTACTTACCCCACCAACCAGAACCAGCCAGAAACCAAAACTAAAACTTAGAGATTGCCGCCAAAACAAAATCAACACAAAGATTAAGGTGACAGAAAAAAAACTGGAGATCGGAATTCCCAAAGCGACTCCTTTGTTAAAAACCGCCAAGCCCTCCTTTACTGCCAGAAATTTAGTTAACTGATCTACAAAAAGAAGACTCAAAATTACTATTTCTCTTTTTCTTTCTCGCACTTTACACACAAAGTCGCCTCAGGAAAAACCATTAGTCGATCAGTATCAATCATCTCGCCACATCTTTCGCAGGTCCCATATTTACCAATTTTCATTCTCGTCAAAGCTTTTCTAATCTGAATCAACTTTCTATCAATTTCCCTTTTTAAACCTTCAACATTAGCATGGCCAAACTGCTCTGCGGCATCAGCATCAGGAGAAGCATTATCTAAAACTCTTTTCGGGTCTCTAAAGGGATCCTGAGCCTCAAGAGATTTTTTCTTCTCGTTCAACTGCTTTTCCTGCAGATGTAAAAACTCCTTGACTGGTTTAAGTACACTATCTGGAAAGGTTACTTTTGCCATTTTGAATAAAAAATACTTTTAAAATCTTCCTGAAGCGATCTTTCTGACCGGAAATAAATTATTCCCGCAGAAAAAAGCGCCTCACTGGAAATTAACAGTTTAAAGTATAAACCATCTTTTCTCAAAAATGCAAGCAGTAAAAGTAAAACAAAAATTAAAAAACAAACTGCCCAGAAAAGAAAACCGATTTTGCCGCTTTTATACCAAGAAAAAGAACGATACCTTTTGCGCAAGAACTTCCAAAAAATCCACCCGAATAAACTTATGACCACATAACCCCCAGCCCAGGCTGAGCCTGAGATTAAAAATTCACCAATTCCACCACAGAACAAAAAAATAAGCACACTAGGAACTAAGGCATCGTAAACCTCCCAAACTTTCATTTTAAAGCGCGAGGACCAAACCTTAACTGCCAAGAAACCGCCAGCAAAGGCAAAAGGTAAAGACAAAGATTGATCCCAAAAGAAAATTGGCAGCCAGTAAAAAAATAAGCAAAAAACGGCAATCAATAAAGTTAGACCAAAGATATCTTCTTGGGAGTAATCCTCTTTCAATCTGCGCCAAAAGGAAAAAGAAGAAAAGACAAAACCAAGGCACAAGCTCCAAAACAAGGGAGTAATTTTGAGCTGGCCAATAGTTAAAGTTAGATCAGGCACCTAAATAAATTTCTAATTAACCTAATTATTCTAATTATTCTAAATAAATCACAATCGGAAAGAAATCCTAAATCCTAAATCCTAAATTCTAAATTCCAAATTCTAATTTCTAATTTCTAAATTATTAATAGGGTGAGGATAAGAAATGAGAAGTGAGTCGAGGGTGGGAAGTGAGGGTGGGTCATCTTTTCTTTTAACCCACTTCTCACTCTCAGTTGTCAACACTTCGACTTTTCTCAGTGCAAGCCCATTTCTCACTTCCCACTCTCATCCTAAAAACGATTTAGTGCTTCAAATTTATCCTCTTTAGGTAATCTTGGTTAATTAGAATAATTAGAATAATTTACACCGGTTGACTCTAAAGAGTTTATCACATTATACTGGTATTCACCAATGCTTGAACTTGCTCATGCTTTAACTGGCGGGGTAATTGCCTACAAAATTGACGACCCGCTGGTGGCCCTCCCGCTGGCCCTAGCTTCTCATTTTGTCATTGATATGCTCCCGCATTGGAATCCCCACTTGGCAAAAGAGAAAAAAACTTTAGGAGTTATTTCGTTAAAAACGACTCTTTTGATTACCCTTGATTGCTTAATCGGTCTTGGACTTGGCCTTTTCGTCGCTTTTAAGGCCTTGCCAAATGTCACCAAATCAGTTTTAGTTCTTGCTGGTTGTTTTCTGGCTATTCTTCCAGACCTGGTTGAGGCCCCTTTTTTCTTTCTCAATCAAAAAAACAAAGTTATTAAAAAATTTATCAAATTCCATGGAGGTTTCCAGTTCAACCTTTCCTTCTGGCCAGGAATATTATTTCAAGCTTTCTATATTGCCTTTCTTCTCTACTTGGTGCGCTAAAAACCCCTCTACCGCTCAGGCTAGAAATTTGGTAAAATGAACGTTACAAGGAAAGGGATATTAGATATTAGATATTGGATATTGGATATTAGAACAAGGACCGGGGAATAAATCCTTTTTTAATCTTGTTTTAGCAGACTTTAGTCTGCGCTTTGAAATAGATGACAGGAATCATATTAGAAATTTAATATTGGAAATTAGCAGTTAGGTGTTGGAAAGAAACCCTCAAGGCAACAACTAGCAAGCAACGCCTTGACAAAAAAATTAAAAATTAAGCTTGGCGATAAGGCTTGAAGAAGATCCGCCAAGCAACCTTGAAGGAAGAAAGATAGAAAGAAACCCTCGGTTTCTTTCTCTGAAATGCCGGGGTGGCGGAATGGCAGACGCGCAGGTCTCAAAAACCTGTGTACGCAAGTACATGAGGGTTCGACTCCCTCCCTCGGCACCAATCTTTTGGTAAAAAGCTATTTTTGTACTGTAAACATCCCTTTCGGCAATTCGAATCTCTCAATCACTTTTTTATTCTTTTCGTTTCTCTTTGCAAAAATAATCGAATAATTATCAACATAAATCGGCGACCAAGAAGGATCATCAATCCTATTAATTAAAAACGTCTGGGCCCAAGGTGTTAAATCGTGGCGATAGAAAAAAATAATATTGAAGTGATATTTCTCTTCCATCTTCTTCCAAATTTTTTCATCTTCCTGCATCGGAATATAAGTCTTTTCAAAAAAATCTTTTGGATAAGCTTCCGGCCTATTATCAACAAAAACCCTCTCTTGGGGATATAAATAGTAAATCAAATAACTACCATTGTCGTAATTGTTAAAAATCGGCCCTTGAAGCTGCTCTTTCAAAAAAAACTCAGCTCCTTGCTCTTCTCCCCTTTGCAAACCAAAACCCACTGACGATTTACTGCGAAAGTAAGGAATATTAGTCAAAAACAAAATAAAAATTATCAGCATCGTAAGGGAGGAAAGTAAAAAAAAACGGCTTGCATTATCCTGCCCTTCGCTCCCAAGACTTTGGGAAAAGCTAAACTTCCCTAAGTTAGAGGAAATTATTGGCAAAGCAAAAAAACCAAAAAGGCTGAAATTTCTTACTGCTGTCCAACCTAGGTAAGAAATAAAAACTGTCAGGATTAAATCAACAAAAGAAAAAGTTTTCCGCTTCCAGAAAACCAATACCCAACTTAACAAAAGCAAGCCAAAGCCAATTTTAAAATAAAGACCGGGTGGATACTTGATAATTTTGTCCAAAAATAAAATGCTTTGATTTTCTAAAACCCGATAGCCATAATTACCAAAAATTTGCAGGGGGTACAAAAGTCCTTTTACTCCAGCGGGATTCAAAAGACTAGTCAATCCGCATAAAATCAAAGTTAGAAAGAAATCTCTGCTTTCTTTAATCCCCTTTTTAATAACTTTCTCAATCAAAAAGAATCCCAAAAAAACAAATCCTAAGAAAAAATAAATATGCAGATTTACCCAACAAATCTCTAGCATCGGCAAAAGAAACAACCATCGCCATTGTCTACCCTTCTCTACCTGGCTGGCTTTATCCAAAATCCACCAAAAGATACCGCAAAAAAAGTAAGAAAAAGCCTCTGGTCTTATTTCTGCCCGGTCAGCTATCAGCGGCATTAACGCAGTTGCCACTAAAAAGGCAGTTGCAAAATTACTTTTCTTAACTGCTAGACTAAAAAAGAAGCCAAAGGTAATCAGGCTGACCAACAAAAAGAAAATTGAAATCCCGGAAAAACCGCCAGCCCAATAAACAAGATAAAAAATTACCCCACTGCCCCAATGGTGATTCACAAAAGGAAAGTCAGGGAAAGTATAGGAATATAAATTGGTGCTTAGCACTTTCTGCAGGGTGTCACCCTGCAGGATCAATTCACCGTTTTTGATATGCCTACCCAAATCAGCCGCTTCAAAGTTAACTTTTTGGGAAATCAAGATACTATAAAGAAGCAACAAAAAGAAAATCAAAAAAAAACGAAATTTGTCAACAGTCTTCATTCTTCCAGTTTAGCAAATTTTCTTCTTCACCGATTAACTCCCAATCCCCAACCCTAATTACTCACTACTAATCACCAATCACTAGTCACCAGTCACCAATCACTGGTCACTAGCCAGCTACCTTTCTCTCTTCGTCTCCATTGGATAAAAAGAAACTCGGTTGGAAATAAATCTTAATTTCAAAAGCCCTGTTGGCCCGTTGCGATGTTTGGCAATCTCCAGAGTAACATTTTCGGGATTATCCTCGTCCTCGCGATAAAGAAACATTACCACGTCAGCATCCTGCTCAATTGAACCAGATTCGCGCAAGTCCGCGAGTCTCGGCCGGCTGCCACCCCGAGCCTCAACGGCCCGAGACAACTGAGAAATGGCAATAATCGGTATTTTTAATTCTCTCGCTAAATTTTTTATGCCCATAGAAATTTCCGAGACTTCCTGAACTCGATTCTCCAAATTTCGACCACGAACCAACTGTAAATAATCAATAATTAAAAGTTGCAACCCCTTTTCAACCTGAAGCCTGCGCGCTTTTGTTCTCATTTCCAAAATAGAAATCCCCGGAGTATCGTCAATATAAAGCGGCGCATCAGCCAAAATTCCCATTGCTTCCGAAAAACGGGTAAAATCTTCCTCTTCCAATCTGCCTGTTTTTAGTTTCCAAGCATCAATCTCAGATTGCCTGACCAAAAGCCTGTCAGTTAGCTCCTCCTTGCTCATTTCAACTGAAAAAATTCCCACCGGAATTTTATAGTCAACTGCCACACTTCTGGCAATATTTAAACCAAAGGCGGTTTTTCCAATTCCTGGTCTGGCTGCCAAAACAATCATATTTGAAGCTTGTAAACCCGCTAAAAGGTTATCCAAATCCTTAAAACCAGTTGGCACTCCTCGCAATCCACCAGCGCTTTTATGCAGCTCGTCTAAACGGTCAAAACTTTCAGCGAGAGCATCCTTGATTGGCGTAAAACTTTGTTTCAGGTGCTTTTGAGACAAAGAAAACACTGCCATTTCCGCCTGATCCAAAGCCTCACTCGCCTCTGTTCCTTCATCAAAAGAAACATCCGCAATTTTAGCCGCTGCAGAAATTAACTGTCTTTTGACACAAAGATTTTTGACGATTTCTCCATACCTCTCGCAATTAGCAGCAGTGGGAACCTTATCCACCAATTCAGCCAAATAGGCTGAGCCACCCACCTTTGACAACACTCTATTCTTCTTTAATTTGTCAGTAAGGGTCACAATATCAATCGGCGAACGCTCTTCATACAAATCTAAAATTGCTTTGAAGATCATGGAGTTAGCCTCAGAATAAAAATGTTCTGGCCGCAAAAATTCGGCTACAGAAATAATTGCATCAGGATCAATCAAAATTGCTCCCAAAACAGAAGCTTCAGCTTCATCAGAATGAGGAGGGACCTTAATATCGGCCATAAAATTAACTTAATTATTCAAATTTCTAATTAACCTAATTAACCTAAAAAAAATTCCAAATCCTAAATCCTAAATCCTAAACAATAGCAAATGACCAAAATCCAAAATAATTAAACTATTTTTTTTGAATTTAAAAATTTGAATTTTGAATTTGTTTAGAAATTAGAAATTAGAATTTGGAATTTAGGATTTAGGGTTTTTCCCGATTAGGATTTATTTAGAATAATTAGGTTAATTAGGTTAATTAGGTTAATTTAACGCAGTTTAATTTAATGATTGATATACTTTTTAAGTAGTATTTGATAGTTGACACCTAAGTATGATTTCCGTTTTAATTTCTTCAGAATCTCGCTATCCTATTTCCCGACCTAAAATCAGACGAGTGGTTGAGGAATATTTGCGAGCAATCGGGATAGAGGACGTTGAAGTCTCTATTGCGATTGTCGGTTCAAGAAAAATGCGCCAGTTGAATAAAAAATGGCGCAATCTTGACGAGCCAACAACTGTTTTGAGTTTTGCTCTTGAAGAGCCGAGAGACGAAAAAGGGATTTTAAGGATTGGCGATATTGTTATTTCTTATCCAGAGAGCCGGCAAATAGCTCAGGAGGAAAATCTGACCATGGATCAGGCAATTGAAAAGCTTCTGATTCACGGTCTTAATAATTTGTTTGGTAAAAATGACAACCACTTTTTATCTCAAGTACCGGCCGCAAAAACTTTCTGAATTGGATAATACCAAAGCGAGAGAGGAATTGCAGAAAATCTTTCGCTCCGGCAAATTTCCCCATGCTTTTTTGTTTACTGGGCCAAAAGGGATAGGAAAAACTTCAGCAGCGAGAATTGTGGCGAAAGCAGTTAACTGTGAGAGGGTCTACGGTCTACGGTCTACGGACTACGGACTACGGTCTACGGTCTACGGACTACAGTCTACGGACTACAGTAGACAGAAGTCGGTAGACAGTAGTCAGACATATGAGCCGTGCAATGAGTGTAGCGCTTGTATTTCCATAACTAATGGTACTAATGTTGATGTTTTGGAAATTGACGCTGCTTCAAACCGAGGGATTGATGACATTAAAGAGCTTCGGGAAAAAATCAAACTGGCTCCATCCTCCCTGCGGTATAAAGTTTACATTATTGATGAAGTTCATATGTTGACGACCGAGGCCTTTAATGCGCTCCTTAAAACCTTGGAAGAACCGCCAAAGCACGCGATCTTTATTCTTTGTACTACAGATCCGGAAAAACTGCCTAGAACAATTATCTCGCGCTGTGTGGTAGTTAATTTTCAAAAAGCGACTCAATCTGAGATTGTGGAGAAATTGAAAAAAATTTGTGAAGCAGAAAAACTGCCGTTTGAGGAACCAGCTCTAGAAGCAATTTCCAAGCTCAGTGACGGGAGCTTTAGAGATGCAAACAAAATTTTGGAGCAGGTTTCTTTTGCCGGCAAAATTACTCAGGAGGAAGTAGAGAAAGTTGCTGGAATTTCAAGAGAATTTAAAATTGGAGAATTTTTGTTGCTTTTACAAAATAAACAGACAAAAGAGGCATTAATTTGGATTAATGAGGCAGTAGAGAAAGGAATTAATTTAAAAATTTTAACAGAGAAGATTTTGGATGAATTGCGCAAATTGCTTTTGTCTGTATTTGGTTTGGAAGAACCTCTGACCGGACTAAATTTTACCAGAGAAGAAGTTATGCTTTTGATTAATCTTTTTAATCAGGCATATTCAGAGTTGAGATTTAGCCTTATTCCGCAACTGCCTCTCGAAATGGCGGTTATCGAATGGGGAGAGACAGGGGGTGAGAAGTGCGAAGTAGGAGGTGGGAAGCTAGAGAAGGAAGTAGAAAATGAGAAAGTTGACAGATCATCAAATCAAAATGTCCCACCTCGAGATCCAGCTTCTCATTTCGCACCTCACACTTCGAATTTTTCTCTAGAAGAAGTAATAAAAAAATGGCCGGAAATTTTAGAGAAAGTTAAACCTCTTAATCATTCTGTTCAAGCATTTTTAAAAGCGGCGCGGCCAAAAGAGTGTGAGGGAGAATTTGTTGTCTTAGAAGTTTTTTATAAATTTCATAAAGACCAACTAGAAAAAGATCAGTGCCGGCGGATTTTTGAAAAGGTTGCCAGTGAGGTGTTAGGACAAGAAATCAAATTGAAATGCAGTTTAAGCGAAAGAAAAAACGAGCCTCCGCCACTGCCAAAAATTGACATTGTTCCTCCGGAACAAAAACCTAACTCGCCAAATCAGTCTGGAGCTGATATAATTAAGTTAGCAGAAGAGATTTTTAATAAAGGAGGAACGGTACAATAATTTGTTCGGAAAACTCGGAACCAAGTCAGACTTGGTCGGAATACTCAGAAAATCGGACGGTCAGAGTATCAGATAATCGGAGGTTCTGAACTTCTGACTTTTCTGACATTCAGATTATCTGGAATTCTGAGTTCTATCTGAGTTTTCTGAAAAATAAGGAGGATTATGATCAATCCATTTAAGAGTTTAGGCGATCTTAATAAGATGCGCCAGCAGGCAATGCAGATCCAAAAAGAACTTTCAGCGGAAAAGATTACTCTTGATGAAGACGGAGTCCGAATAGTGATTTCCGGCGACCAGAAAATTTTGGAATTTTCCTTGGATGGAAGGGAAAACAATTTAGTCAAAGAAAAGTTAAATAAGGCGATTAAAACTTCACAGGAAGTAGCGGCGAAAAAACTTTCTTCAATGACCGGCGGACTTCAGGGGCTTTTGGGACAATGAACCTCGCAGACTGAGTTCTGCGAAAACAGTTTGTTTGGAACATAAGTTCTCGCGAACAGTTCTAGCGAACTTTAGTTCGCGCTGTGAAGCCTGCTAAAACAATTTGTTTGTGGTAAAATTTTCTCATGCAAATTCCAAAAGCGATTAATAATCTGATTGAGGCTTTTGAAAGGTTGCCGGGAATTGGACCAAAAACGGCTCAAAGATTAACCTTTTATCTGCTTCATGTACCTCAGGCAATGCTTGACGATTTTGCTTCAGCGCTAACAAATCTGAAAAAAAACACAGTTTTATGTTCGATCTGTTTCAATGTTTCTGAGAGCGATCCCTGTCCGATTTGCGCGGATGCTTCCCGTGACCATTCGATAATTTGTGTGGTTGAACAACCCTTAGATGTTTTAGCGTTGGACAAAAATGGCCGTTTTCGCGGAGTTTATCATGTTCTTCATGGGGCAATTTCTCCCTTGAATAATATTGGTCCGGACGAGTTGCGAATTAGAGAGTTGATTGACAGAATTCGCCGCAGTCAGCAAGGAATCAGCGAAATTATTCTGGCGACTAATTCCAATATGGAAGGGGAAGCGACGGCGATGTATATTGCAAGAGAACTCACACAATTCAAAATTCAAAATTCAAAATTCAAAATTTCTCGTTTGGCGCATGGGCTTCCTGTCGGTGGAGATGTTGAGTATGCTGATGAAATAACCCTGCAAAGGGCGCTGGAGGGAAGAAGAGAATATGGGAATTAAAATTAACCTAATTAACCTAATTATTCTAAAAAATTCCAAATCCTAAATCCTAAACAATATCAAATGACCAAAATCCAAAATAATCAAACCCTTTTTTGAATTTAAAAATTTGAATTTTGAATTTGTTTGGAATTTGGAATTTGTAATTTGGAATTTTTTTAGGTAATCTTGGTTAATTAGAAATTAGAAATTTATGTCAAAGGCAATTATATCCGACACGTTTGAAACTTTGGGTGGAGTAGTTAAATCAGTTGGCCAACAAGCAGCCTCTGATGCTAAAAAGGCAGGTGAAGACGTGGCAATCGAGTTGGGATTGAAACCGGCCCAACAACCACCATTGGGTGATCAAGTGTCTGTCTCAAATCAGACCGAAGAACAAACAAAGAAGATAAGTGAGGCGGCCAAGAGAAGAGCAGCTGCTCGGTATCGGGAGATTCAAGCAGAAATAAAGGCCTTGGAGGAAAAAAGAAAAAGGGAATTACCAAAAGAAGTTTCCGGAAAGCCGGGTTTTGCTGAAGACAAAAAGGTTAAACAGCTAGAGATAGAAAAAGAAAAATTGCCGCCTTTACCTATCCAACGGGCTTCAAAAAAGGCAGAGACTTTTAGGGGGACAAGTGGATAATAAAGTAGTAAGAAAAGTGAAATTATTTAACACCTTGACGCGCAAACTGGAAGAATTTAAACCGGCTCGACCGCCAGAAGTGCGAATGTATACCTGTGGAATGACAGTTTATGACCATACGACTGTCGGTCATATGAGAACATATGTGAACACAGATTTTTTGAGAAGGACTTTGGAATATTTTGGTTATAAAGTAAAGATGGTGGAGAATGTGACTGATGTGGGGCATTTGGTTTCTGATGCTGATATCGGGGAAGACAAATTGCAAAAAAGGGCGGAAAAAGAAAGGAAAAGCGCTTGGGAAATTGCCAAAGAATACGAGAAAGAATTTTATGAGACTTTAGATAAGCTCAATGTTTTGCGGCCAACAGTTATCACTCGAGCTACGGAAAATATTAAAGAAATGATTGAGCTGGTAGCTGATTTGGAGAAAAAAGGTTATACCTATATTATTCCGGGAGACGGGGTTTACTTTGATACAGCCAAATTTCCCGATTATGGCAAAATGGCAAAAATAAACGAAGTCGACCTTAAGGCGGGAGCGAGGGTAGAGGTAGTTCCGGGAAAAAGAAATCCTACTGATTTTGCCTTATGGAAGTTTTCTCCGCCAGACAAAAAGCGCGATATGGAGTGGGAAAGTCCTTGGAGTAAAAGAAGCTTTCCTGGCTGGCATATTGAGTGTTCAGCAATGGCGATGAAATTCTTAACCCCTGCTTTTTCCAAAGGAAAATATCAGCCAGAAAAATTTGAAACGATTGATTTGCATACTGGAGGCGAAGATCATATTATGGTTCATCATCCAAACGAAATTGCCCAAACTGAGGCTTCTACAGGGAAAAAATTTGCTAACTTTTGGTTTCATAATCGGTTTTTGATGATAGAAGGCCGGAAGATGAGCAAATCTCTCGGTAATTTTTATACCCTAAAAGACATTGAGGAAAAAGGTTTTCACCCTTTGGCTATTCGCTATCTTTTTGCCACTGCCCATTATCGCCAGCGATTAAATTTTACTTGGGAAAGTTTAGCAGCAGCCCAGTCGGCTCTAAACCGGCTTTATGAAAATGTCTCGATATTACGCTGCAAGACAGGTGTCACACCTATCAATGAAGGAGAATGGCACGAGAAGTTTGCGCAGGCGGTTGCTGACGATTTAAATATGCCTCAGGCGATTGCGGTTGTTTGGGAAATGCTAAAAAGCAACCTTGATAATCAAAGCAAATATGCTTTATTGTTAGATTGGGATCGGGTTTTAGGATTTAGATTAGGATTGGAAGTGAGAAGTGGGAAGTGCGAAGCTGGAAATGAAGTTGGAAGTGAGATTAAAGGATTGTTGAAAGAAAGAGAAAAGTTGAGGGGGGAAAAGAAGTGGCAAGAGGCAGATGAAATAAGAAAGAAAATAGAAGAACAAGGGTTTATAGTCGAAGACACTTTAGAAGGGCAAAAAATCAAAAGAAAGAACAGACCATTGCTGAAGACAGACTGATTTTGATGAATTAAACTTGGGATTTCCGGCAAGATTTGCTAACTCTCGTCTGCCAACTGGTGGACTAGAGTATGCTGATTTAGATGAATAAAGAAAACCAGTCTCTTATTCTTCCAGAAAGTCAAGAGCCTAAAAAGGAATCTCTTCAGAAAGAAATTTTGAAAATTGCGAGTGAACATAAAGTTTTAATTGGCGTGTCTATTGCTACTGCTAGTACTATTGCGGGAGTGTTTGTTTTGTTTGAATGTTTAAAAAGACGGGCGCAAAAAGACCTGCAACCAGAATTAGATAAGACTGCCGCTACTATCGAGGAAGAATCCGGGCTAATCAGAAAAAAACAAGGCAATATTGCCATTTGCCTTGTTGCTTCTTGCTTAGTCCAGGAACTTGAGGAGACTGAAGGGGGAAAGAAGATTTTGGCTTTGGTGAAGAATTTTTATCAACAGATTTCTGACATCCTTAGACTACCTCCGGCAGGATCTTCCGAAGAGGAGATCATTTCCTCCGCCTGTGCCATTGCCAATATTATTGAAATTGAAGGAAAAAAAGGAGGAGATTAAAATCTTCCTTTTTTAATTGTTTTTGGGGGTTGCAAAAAGACTTGCTTTTCGAGTATATTGATTATTAATTAGTGATGGGTCCTGCCGCTTGCTGCGGCCTTACCAGTGCTGTCTGTGTTGCGCGCTGTCGGGCAGGTTTCCACTTTGGTCACCAGTCATTTTTTGCTATATGACAAACGGAGATAATGACAAAAAAGAAAAGAACGAGATTGAGGAGTTCAATTTGGCAATTGACAAAGAAGCTTTGAAGAAATTTCATCTCGTGGTAGTGGCCTATTCTCATGTTGAGAGAGAGATGTTTCCAACCCAGCAAGCCTATGAAGCAGAAGTGGAGGTTGAGGAAAGAGCCGCCCAAGTGGTTGAGGAAATCAAAAAGTTGGGGATAGAAGCAAAAGCTTCTCCTGGAAACCAGTATTTCTTGACTAATTTGTTAGTCGATAAACCTGATTTGGTTGTTAATTTGGTGGATACCCTGAAAGGTAAAGACAGTTTGCAAACTTCAGTTCCTGCTGCTTTGGAATTGTCCAATATCCCTTATACTGGTGCCGGAATTGACGGAATGGTAATTGGCAATGATCGCAATTTAACCAAGAGGCTGCTTATGGCTTACGATATTCCTACCCCGGCTTTCCAGTTTATCCGCCGCGCAGGGACGAGCGTTCAGGAAGATTTAGGCTTGCCGCTAATTGTCAAATTAAATGCCAGTGGCGGCAGCGTGGGTATAGATAATAAAGCAGTTAAGGAGTCGTATAAAGATGCGCAGAAAAAAGTTGACCAGATGATTACTACCTATAAAACTCCAGTTATTGTGGAGCAGTTTGTTGATGGCCCTGAGATAACGATTTGTGTTTTTGACGATGGTCAGAAAACCCATGTTTTTATGGGGGAAAAGGTTTTTCGCCGAAAGCCAGACGGTAAACATTTTTTTACCAGTTTTGAGTCTTATGACGATGTTCGTTCTTATACTTATAAACCAGTTGACGAACCAGTGAGGACGAAAGTGGCGAGATTGGCAGTAAGGGCTTTTAATGGACTTTATCATAAAGATTATGCCAAATTTGATGTTCGTTATGATGACCGCACTAATACTCCTTATTTTACTGATTCAAATCCAAACACAGCTTTTGGTCCGGATAAAGGGTTGCCTTTTACTGAGGTGGCGATGATGAACGGAGTGCCTTTTTCTGATATCCTCGCCAGTCTGCTGACGAAATATGCCAAAGAAATTTTCAAATGATTTGCCTTTTCCGACATTAAGGCGGTTAAGACAATTAAATAACTCCTATTGCGGCCCAGCGGTTTTAGAAATGTTATACAGCTTTTTGGGTGAAAGTATTGGTCAGGAGCAAATTGTTCAAGCAGCGAATATTGCTCGGAAGATTCGTTCTCATGGGATGTTAATAGAAGAAATGGCCTTGGCTGTCAAAACCCTGACACCTCAATACAATTTTTGGTTTAAAAGGCAATCAACTATAAATGAGCTTTCGGAAATTGTTAACAAATTTAGATTTCCTGTTGGAGTTGAGTGGCAAGGACTTTTTCAATATAAAGGAGGGGAGGACGACGATGATGACGACGACCCGGGACATTATAGCGTGGTAACGAAAATAAGCATTTCCGAGAAAGAAATTTATCTGGCTGACCCTTTTCGGGTTTATGCAGGAAAAGATCGACGGTTTACTCTGCTTCAGTTTGAAAGGCGTTGGTGGGATATTAATGAAGTTGTCAATCCTGTTAATCATAGGAAAAAACAGGTAGATGATTACCATGTGATGTTTGTGATTACTCCTGTTGAAGATGAATTTCCTGAAAAATTCGGGATGAAGCACGGATAGTTGATTATTTTGCCGAAGATTGTCCGCTGTCTTCTTTTGGCGGCAATTCTAAAATCGCACCTGCAGTTTTATCCGAGGTTAAAAACTTATGAATTGTGGCACTAATTGCCTCTTCTTTCGAAGAAAATAATTTAGGTTTTAGACCAATTTTTATTGCCAGCTGGTCTATTATATTTTTTGGAAAAAAATTTTCTTTCATTGAAGTTGCCGGAATTTTTGTCATCTTGGGAGACTGATAATAACCATAAAAGTCAGTCCAAGAAAAGCTAGAATTGCCCAAATCATTTTATCAATTCCCATCCAGCATTCGCTTGGGCGGGTTGCTTTACCGGCTTTCTTTACTACTCTTTTTTTCTTCATTTTATCACCCCCTTTCGTTTATCTAGCGCCAATTAGCGGCGGCTGCGTCAGCTTTGTCGGACATTAAAGCTTGTTGGCTTTTTTCTTCTGTATGATTTAAGTGTAGAGTTTTTCTTTGGATAAAGTCAAGGCTGAAAACAATGGGCGAAACCTATGGTTGTAATATATAATATTTAGTATGAACCATCAGGCAAAGAAGATACAAGAGTTTTTGAAGAAATACGGGATAAAAAGCGAGGTGAAGGAGCTCTCCGAGACAACCAAGACTGCGGCTGAGGCTGCGAAAGCTTTGAATTGTGAAATTGGCCAGATTGCCAAATCGATTGTTTTTAAAGGTAAATTTAGTAATCAGCCGATTTTGGTAATTGCCAGCGGATCAAATCGTATCGGAGAGAAAACAATCGCTGCTTATCTTGGAGAAGAAATTGAAAAAGCCGATGCCGATTTTGTGCGGGAAAAAACAGGTTTTGCTATTGGCGGAGTGCCGCCGTTTGGCCATAGGGAGAAAATTAAAACTTTTATTGATGAGGATTTACTTAGGTATAGAGTGATTTGGGCAGCAGCAGGAACACATATTGCTGTTTTCCCGCTGTCTTTGGAGGAATTGGTGAAGGCAACCGCAGGAAAGGTGGTGAAGGTAATTTAATTAAAAATACCTAAAATTTGTTGTTAACTTTTGCTTTCTTTTCTTTAAATCTTCATCTGATAGAAAGAATTTCCCGATAAAGACTAAAACCTGCTCTCTCACGGTTTATGTTAATTATTTAATAAAGTCGCTAATAAACAGTCCTACGCCGAGAATTAAAACACTAAAAACAATAAAGGTGAAAATGCCTGCCTCCCATGCGAGTTTCAATGGCTCTTTTTTTGTAGGATAGTGATGTTGATATTCGCCATAGGTAATAATAAAAGCGCATATCGTTGCAAAGGGAATAAAGATAAGGCCAATACTTAAAAATATGCTCATAGTTTATTGTTCCGCTATTCAGCTTCTTTAATAATTTTTCTCATCATTCTCACTGTTTCTCCCAGATATTTATCAATGGCTGTTTCGTCTGGCAGTATCACTGCTGATGGGTGTTCAGACACAGCACTGGGGAGATCTTTTGCTTCCTCAGGAAGCTTGAGGCCGTTAAGGTCATTAGGGACTGTCGAATGTTGATCTTCATTTCCGTAAGCGGAATTGATTCTGAGGAAATCAGCTCCGGCGGCAATAATGTCCCGAAGAATAGTTAACTTTAATGAAGCTGGACTGAGGGTAGCGATAATTTTGGTTTTAAGAACTTTCATGACTGATTTTCCCCTACATAATTATTAATGTAGAAGCTATCAGTCCTTATATTGGGGACAGTTAAGTGAGCCTCATCACTTATCACTAAATTATACTTCATCTAAAAGAAAAAGAAAGGTGGAGAAGACTATTGTGCCTAAGCCGCTGAGAGGTACGGGGTTGAACCGATGATGAGGTTTTTGGAGTTAAGCATTGAGCTGAAGTTGTATAATTATCCTTATGTCGCTAACTAAAGAAAGATCTCCTGTTATTTCTTTTCAAAAGTTTGCCGCTGGTTTTGAAGTTGTTCCCAAAGATCTTGAGGTGAAGCCAATTACGACTGGCTTTTTACATCGTTCCTACTCTTTAACCTGCGAATCAAACGGGCAGAAATTTGTTTTACAAAGATTGAGTCCCATTTTTGATCTTCCTGCCATTAATAATAATCTTCAGCTTTTCGAGCATGCTCAAAAGGCGAGTACTTCTTGGCTGCCTGACTATTGGCAACCGGTTTGGTATCTTAATGTTTCCGGTTCGGAAGATAAAATTTATTATGACGAGGAAGGAAATGCCTGGAGAGCAATGGTTCATGTACCAGGAGAAGTTTGGTTTTTTAACAGTTTTAGTGAGGTTTCTGAGGACAAAAGAAGTGAGGTGGCTTATTCTCTGGGCGAGGCGATCGCGATTTTTGGCAGAATTTTAACTGTGGTTCCTCAAGACAAATGGCAGGAACCGTTACCAAATTTTCATAATGCCGGCTATCATTACAATTATCTGCATTCAATTCTAAATAACAAAGAGGTTGTTTTAAGCCTTTCTCATGACCAATCTCAAAAGGTAAGGATAGACAGAGAGTTTACTAAGAAATTTGAGGCGAGAATTAATGCCTTATTGGCAAAAATTGAGGAGAGAAAAAGTCTTGTTTCTGGTCTTGATCACCTGGGAACAGCAATAACGCACGGAGATTTAAAAATTAATAATGCTGTTTTTAGAAAAGATAAATTGGGGAAGTGGCGCTGTGTTGCTTTAATTGATTTAGATACTATCCAAAAAGGAGGAGTTTTGGACGATCTTGGTGATGCCCTGCGTTCGGCAGGGAATCCAGCCGGGGAACAGCCGGAAAGTTTGGATTTGGTTATTATTGACAAGCCGGTGGTGGAGAATTTAATTAGTGGTTTTATGGACAAAATCCGGGAGTTTCATGGGGAGAAAGAAGCAGACAGGTTAAGAAGATATGTATTTTCGGCTTATGCTCAATTTTTGTATGTTCAAGGAGTTCGTTTTTTTGCTGACAGCCTAGTAGGCAATCGTTATTTTCAGCTTAGGGAAGGAGAAAGAGAAGATCTTAATCTTTATCGCGCTGAGGTACAAATTAAAGCATTGGAAGAGTTGGAAAAATATAATAGAAATGGTAAGTAAAGAAATTCAAAGGACTGTTTCTACTGAAATATATCAAGCAAGTCAAGAGCCAACCTCTGGCCTTCTTAAAACTCTCTGGGAAAAATTGTTTAGGCTAGGGAAGATCCCTCCCAAACCTGTCACTCTCTCTCCCGAAATACCGCTTCCTCACCTTGAGACAGGATTTAATTCACAGCTTTTTTCCGACCGGAAAATGGTTGTTTGCTATCTTCGGGCAAATCCCGGCCGTGAAGAAGAAATTATTACCGATTACGTTGGGTCTGCAGAACTTTTGCATGATGCTAACACTTTTGGGCAATTTCTTGGGTATTGGTTTTCAGAATATTTCCAGCAAGTAAGCAGCGGACCGATAGAAAACCTTTTAAACCATATCAAAACTGCCGAGCCTAACTCTTTGCCTCCTGATTTGCAAAAAGCAAGAAAAGACATTTTTGGCCCCCTTTTAAAACTTTTAAATAGCCAAGAGGAAGAACTTTTTCGGAAGAAAGTAAAAAGGTTTGGTTTCTGGAAAACCTGCCAGGATTTAGCCCAAGCTATCCTTAACTCCGGAAAATCCTTCCCTTCTTCTCTTTTGCGAGAATACCAGAATTATACGGCTCAATTGGTGAAATTAGAAGCAGGAATTATTGAACCCATACCAAGCGTGCCTGAACCAAAACCAGCCAAAAACCAAGTGCAGAAACTCTCCCCACCACCAGCAATACCTGTCAATCTAACCTTTCCACCAGAAAATTCCCCGCCGGCGGAAATTCCGTATTCTTTTTCCGCCGTTTTAGGGCAAGATCCTGAAAAATCAACGCCTGTCCCAGATTTAAAAACCCTTGAAGAACTAATAAGAACAAGAAGGATCAAGGGCTTAGGGCCAGTATCTGCCGAAAATATCTGGAAACACTTAAGTGGCTTTTCCCGAATGACTCCTACTCAAATCAAGGAAAGATATGGCGAAACAGTAGCCGGCGGAACATTTAAAGGCTGGCATAAAATCCCTCTGGGAAGAAAGTGGTGGATTCTTTTTGAAATTGAAAATAACCAAGTTTCTTTTCGCGTTGGTCCCCACGAGGGTGTTTACGCTACCAGGCGCCGAAAACCACCTGACCGAGCCAGAAGTCTTTAAAATTTCTCCTGACATATACTGACAACTACGATAAAATGTGGCCGATATGAATGAAAGATTGAGAGAAGAATCTATCCCAACCCCGGAAATTGTTCTAGAGGAATTTGCCAAAACTCCTGAGAGAATTCTTCAAAGGGCAAGGCTAGAAAACAGGTTAATCGATAACCCTTCGGGAGGAGAATTAAGAAGTTTGACTGCAGTGGAACCCGGGATCAAAAAACTAAATATGGGAGCTTTGTTGCCGAAAGTGAACCCAACTGCCGAGCCGCCATGTTCACAAAAAATAGCGTTGATCATTCTTTTGGCCAAGAAGAATTGGAACTACTGGCTCAAGCCGAAAGAATGCTTGCCAGAGAAAAACTGATTCAGCTTGATAGAGTGGTGGGAGATGGGACCAGTGGGATAACCGTTAGACTAATTGTGCCGGAAAGGCTTGCTCATGTTGCTTATGGCGGAGGAAATCTTTTTATACCTCCCCAAGGAAAAGTAGAATTCCCAACTTACCAAATTTTAATGTTTACTGATGAGTCTTTTGAAACTAACCGGCTAAAACCACTTCCTCAAAAAGATATCACCATAAGATTGGCGATGCTGCCTCATGGAAAAGTTATCAAGATCATAAGGAATAGTAACTACATCGGCGAGTACAAAAAAGGTGTCTTTGCGGCCGAGGATTGGGTTGCCAAAACAAAAAGAGGAGGCATTTTCTTGCACGCTGGTTGTCGAGAGGACTATCTTCAATCATTCTCTGGAGAGTATCAACTAAAAAGAAGCTTGATAATTGCTTTAAGCGCCAATGGTAAAACAACTTTAACCTCAAAAATTTTGGCCAGCAAAGAGAAGGAAGAGTCATGGCTCGTACAAGACGATGGCGGGACTTTGATGCCCGATGGTTCTTTTTACGGTTACGAGGCAGGCGGAATCTTTGTCAAAACAGAAGGAGTCAAGCCGGGAGAACAAGAACAAAGAGAAATATATTATGGCTTATCAAAACCGGATACATTCCTGGAGAATGTTAGTTTAGATAAGGATGATCATTTCGACTTTTGTAACATTGAAAAAACAGCTAATGGAAGAGCGGTTACCAGACGAAGCGACTTCATGCATACCAGCCGTGATATTGATGTTGAAAAAATTGATAATATTTTTCTTGTTAGCCGAGGACCGCTACTCCCAGCCATTTCTAAATTAAATCTCGAACAAGCAGTAGCCTTAATGGTCCTTGGTCAAGCAATGGAATCTTCAGCCGGTGACCCAACTCAAGCGGGAAAAATAAGATCAGAATTTTTCTACGACCCTTTCGTGGCTGGGAATAAGGCCGACCATGCCAACAGGTTTTATGAAATTTTGAAAGGTCTTCCTCATTTAAACTTCTATCTATTGAATACTGGTGGCATAGGAGAGGGTGAACATTATAAAGATATTTCGGTTTCTACGACAATGAACATCCTCGACTCTCTTCTTCGGGGAGGCTTAGATGAACATTGGGCAGACTCTCCTTCTGGTTTTAAAGTTCCCACTAGTGTCAGAAAGGTAGATAATACTTTCTTTCATCCAGAAAAGCTTTATTTAAAAACTGAGTTTGAAGAAAAAATGAGAAAACTTAGTCAAACTAGATATGAGGCATTAGAAAAAATTGGAAGATCACCTCTCCTCTTTCGTCAACGGTTGTGATTAGTACGATCCATTCAGGATATTTTCTCTCCGTAGCCTCCAAGCTGGCGGTCAAGGTGAAGTTTCACACACGGGGTGAACTAGCGAGACTCTCTCTTTTTTAAAAATAAATTCGCACCCTTTGGGTGATACAGCTTCACGCCTCCGGTTCTTAGTAGCCTTCGAACCGGAGTACCGAGAGTGTAAACAGATACAAACACTGGATGTGGGTGTAAATTGACTTAAATCACCATTTTTTGATACACTGAAAATATGCATTTCCCCAAAGAACTTACTACAGTAGCTCCGCTATCCAAAGTACTTACGCTGATCATGTTTATCTCCCTTCCAATTATTGGTTTTTTTCTAGGTATGAAATATCAAACTTTTCTTAATCGCAACACCGCTCAATCTATGCCAGAGATTATGCCGTCTTATCAACCGTCATTAATTCCAAGTCCAACAATATCATCAAACAGTTCCTTACAGGCAACCCAGCTCTGCAAAGATATAATAACAACTAAAGCCATCATCCCTGATAATATAAAAAACTCTTCCTTCGTCTATAGGAGTGTAGATAAAATTTCAGGAAAGGAAGAACTCTTATTGAAACAAACGATCGGTTCACCCAGCCAGCTCCTGTTAAGTGCCAAAGCGATTTCCGATTTTTCCTTTGACGGCACAAAAGTGGCTTATATGGACTCTGCCCCAACTATATTTATATATGACATTTCCTCTCAAAAAGCTAACTCAGTTCAATTGCATGGCAAAAAGGGTGGTGACCAGTTTGAGTTTGTGGGAGCATGGTCTCCTGACGGTAATTATATTTCTGTTGCCCGACCGCAGGCTCCTCCTGGAAGCGAGGATCTCTATAAAGTACCAGAAGGGTACTTTGTAGCAACTATTAGCGGCATTCATTTTTGGATGAACAACAATATGTTGATTGAAGGATATTACCCGGTTTTTTCCAATGCTTTCAGACCTTGGGGTGGGGGTGAGGCTAGTGGATTCGAAAAAAAGATAATACCTTCAGGAGACACGACAATACTATTTTCTCCTACTGAAACAGTAGATTATTCATTAATTACGGCAGATCAATCTAATATATATTATTCAAGAAAAGTTGTGAATGATCCAAAGGATTGGGACTCTTATCCGGAAAAAGCCCAGATTACATTTTGGAAATGCAACTTAAATTGCTCGAATCCAGTACAAATTGACGAGAAAGATATTCCAAATTCAGAAGAAAAGCGGGAAAGAAACAAAGAAATAATAGAATCTCATTTACCAAATACCTTTAGCAAAGATCAATATTCTAACCAAATAGGAACCATTGATTATTGTCCCTCAGATGAAAACTGGGTTTTATTCGACTTAAGATGTGAGACAAAAAATAACAACAATAGATATACAAGTACTATAGCAATAGTTAACCTCCAGGATTTTGATCATACTCTTCAAATAATTGGAGAAGGAAGGGATCCCCATTGGATTAAAGTGACCCACACGGATGGTTCGACAGGCTCACCATAAATTTGGAAGGGTCGCTTTCAACAAGGCCCACGGTTTTCGCTCAGTTGCTTTATTTCGACTCGCAGAAAAGTCCGATGTACATCGGACAGAATGCGACAAACCTGCCTGCCGGCAGGCAGGGAAACAAACTTTCCCGACGTTACGTCGGAGTACCGCGACAAGGAAACTTCATTTAGTATTTTATATACTTTTATAGGTGTCAAACATTAGTGTGTCACTTCATCTTCGTGCTTGTGCCCGTGGTATTTGGAATAACCTTTCTTTCTTAAATACCCGAGATGTCTTATTAAGCGGAAAGTGCGAATACCCCGCCTCTGGCGGGGATGAAGCACCGTTTCTGCGAAGCAGAAACTATTTTCCGGTTAAGAGGCGGAAACCTTGGACTTTAGTCCAAGGTGCCTCAT
>Ga0078972_1003930_pt1 | contig 42769 bp, 48 predicted proteins | sample YelNatPaOPGAMG01_FD_67568 | JGI IMG/M metagenome (GOLD analysis project Ga0078972, IMG submission 67568) | Hot spring thermophilic microbial communities from Obsidian Pool, Yellowstone National Park, USA - OP-RAMG-01 (SPADES assembly) (version 2) | ecosystem: Environmental > Aquatic > Thermal...
GGCTTAGCCCTACAACCCTTTCAAAACACCTTAAAGATTTAACCAAAGGAATTGTCGAGAAAAAGCTGGATTTAGAAAGCAAAGAATACCCCTACCCTGTGCTTTACCGTTTAAACCCTAACCTTCAGAAAACCGTGGATATATGGCGAAACTTCCTGTTATCGCATGTTGAGAGAAGCGGAAACTTCTGGCTTAAAACCGACAAGCCTGAAAAACCCTTCCAATCGTTGGCAAACCTAACCATCCTAGCCTTCATAGATTTGCTTAAACAAGAACAGCCTAACAAGGAATATTTTGAGCAAGCGTTTCGGTATTCTGTTTTAGGCTTTTTCGAGGAAGGCTTAAAACTGTTGAAACAGAAACTTGAAACTCTTGAGCCTCAAAAACGCCTATCCATCCTAGAAAAAATAGAACAGAATTTGGCAGGTGTAAAAGCATGAGTGAAGAGAACAGCAAAGACAACGAAAGGGAAAATGATAAGAAACCGGAAGGTGTCTTATCAGAGGGGTTCGTGGGTTCAAATCCCACCCCCCGCACCATTCATGGCTTAACGAAGAGTTCAAAATTGATGGTGAGTTGTTATCAGCTTGTAGCTAGTTACTCTGTGAGTTAGACGACGTAGTCTACTCTGCGTTTTTTGTCGAGCTTTAAAGCTTCCATTATCATTTTAAGGTCGAATTCGTCTAGGAGATCTGAGGCTTTTCGGCGTTTTTTCTTCATTGAGGGGTTGTTTGCCCCCCGTTTTGCGGGTTAGATAAGGATAAACCGCTTTGGAATAAACGTTGTGATGTGCTGCATGTTTGTTTAAACGTTGTTTTAAGGTGTTCAGGTTAGGTCGCCGCAGACGCATTTAATCTCGTAAAGCATGTTCAATACTTCGTCGAGTCCTTTACCGGTTTTCGCTGAGACTAGGGGGATACGTTGGGCTGGCACGACTCTTTGCAGAAGCTCTGATAGTGGACCGTAAATGTCGTGCAGCACTCCTTTCGGCTTTTGTCTCCCCACAAGCCCTGATGGTTTGAGAAGGTATTCCCTAAGCTTTTCCGCCTGCGTCTTGCTCAACTTGTCCGCCTTATTCACAACCGTTATCATGTTAATTCCAAGCCTATATCTAACAGCCAAAGCATATAGATAGACGGCTGGGAGATCTCCGACGCCTATGGTTCCGTCTATTATAAATATTCCGACGGGGTTTTGAAGCTTGTTAACGATTTTAGGTCCAGATTTGTGGAAGGCGAAGATTTCCAGTTGTCCAGGGGTGTCTATTAGGTTGAAGTCCGCGTTGAAAATTGGAATATCCACACCGCAAAGCTTCTCCATAGCCCTTAACATGGCTCCGTTAGGTCCGAGGCCCTCACGCCTCATGATCTCCTCAACAGTGAAAATGCTTCGCACGTCAAAATCGCATTCATAGGGAAGCACGGCACATCCAGAATCCAAATTCAAAAACCTTACAGTGTAACCTTCCCCTTGCAGGTATTTTCCGAAACTTGCTGTCAGCAAGCTTTTCCCCGAACCCGCAGGCCCCAAAACTACAACGTCCACGCTCGCCACCTTTAACAGGCCCACTTGGGTGTACGGGCGTTTGGGATGGAATCAATATTTGGAACGTATGGTTTAATGTCGATTATGGGAGAACCTTCCAAAGCGTCGAGACCTTTAACTGTTAAGGTGCAATCCTCCCTCCCAACAAGTTCAACAACGCACAGGCCTATGGGGTTTGGACGGGATGGACTCCTACAGGCAAAGACGCCGGTTAAAACGTTTACAGCATGTCTCCTCGGGTAGACGAGCAGAGTCTCCCTATTCGTGTCAGAATCCCTCAAGTGAATCCAATACAATATGATGAGGTGAGAGTACTCCTCCACGCCCCTCAGTCCCTCACAGTACTCTTTGAAAACCTTTATTTTGGCAGTGTCCCCCTCCACTCTCTCGACAAGCCCTATGAATTTAACAGTGCCCTCCATTCTAGCTTCCCGCTTCAATCCCATATTTTCACGCAGAATTAGTTATTGAATTTCTAATATGGTTTCTGAATTCATAAGTGTTTTAATGTTTGGAGTTAAAAGCTATACGGTGCAGGGTGGAGCATGCGTTGAACGCTCAAATCCTTCAGGCATGCAAGGATTTGATCGACGACGCGAAGATGAGCTGTACAGACATCGTATTTAAGGAGATATGTCTCGAAATTTTGGCTAAAGCGCGCAACGTGCTTACCGAAAAACAGTTTAGACATCTTGTAGACTACGCCGCTGAAAAAATGAAGAAGAAAGTTCCATTCGAAGTGCGGCAGGAGTTAGTAGCCTCCAAATAAGCGTGAGAAGGGTTTTGCCAATACCCCTGCCCACAGTTCCACCCTGCTGGCCTTTTTCTCAACCGAGCTTATAGCCTATTTTCCGCAGGAACTCTTTTCTAGCCTTTATGTCCCCCTCTTTTTCTACTCCTTTGCTCTTGAAACCGTCAATAACGCCCAGTATCCCCCTACCCTGATCCGTTTCGGCAACTATCACCTGCAAAGGGTTAGCGGTGGCCGCGTGGACTGTACAGACTTCAGGCACCTGTTTAATCTTGTCTAGAACGTTTATTGGATAGGCGTTTTTGATGAATATTATGAAGCTGTGGCCGCATGCGAGTTTAAGGGCTTTCTCGGCGGCGATTTTTCGAAGTTCCTCGTCGTTTCCCTCATGCCTAACAAGGCATGGACCTGAAGCCTCGCAGAAGCCTATCCCAAACTTTATATTTGGAACAGAGTTGACCAAGGCTTCGTATAGATCTTCGATGGTTTTTATGAAGTGGGCAGTGCCCAAAATCACGCTGCAATCTTTCGGCACTTCAATTTCAACGACTTCAAGCCTAACCATGTCAAGTTTCACCTAAAATCTGAGCTACTCATCTGATTTATTGCCTTTTCTTTTGATCAAAAGCCAGTTTTTATTCCTTTTAAACCTTATCAAGACATAGTCTCCCCGCATTTTCTCACCGTTCAGGGAAAACTCTATCTTGTCCATGCTTCGGTGTTTAAGTTGATAGGTTCCCCGGTCCCAGATCTCCACTCTCCCAGCGCCATACATGCCCTCTGGTATCACACCCTCAAAATTTGCATATTCCAACGGGTGATCCTCAACTTCAACCGCCAACCTTTTGACACCTGGCTCAAGCGGAGGCTCCTTTGGGACAGCCCAACTTTTCAAAACACCATCCATTTCAAGCCTAAGATCGTAATGCAGATGCCTAGCCTGATGCCTCTGGACGACAAATATTCCGGAAGAACCCGCTTCAGCCAAACTTGTCTCCCCACCCAAACTATTTTCCAAGTTCCGCCTAAACTTTTTGGGTTTACCGAAACTCTAAATTCCCAGAAAAACTCATTCCAAAAGATGAGCTTGTAGGGCCGGTAGTTCAGCTGGTATGAACGCCCGACTCGCACTCGGGAGGTCGCGGGTTCAAATCCCGCCCGGTCCACTAAAATTGAAGCTGCTTCCGGTTCTGAGTATTGTGCTGTTCCAAAAATACATGGTGGCATGTTTCCCTTGAATGGAACCTTGGTCGTCGTAAATTATGTCTATTTTAAGCCATATTTCTCAATAGCTTTTCCATGTTTCTCCCCCATATTTTCTGAAACAGCTAGTCCGGCGGTCTATCCATATCTTGTCGTCAGGGCTTGTATACACTCAGCTTGTAAATTTTGAATCATATGAAGGCTGCTAATAGCCATAGGGAAGCCATCAAGCTGGTTGAAGGCGAGTTTGAATATGTCTGCACAACACCTGACGGAGTTATGCTGTTCAGAGAGAGGAAGTGAAAGCATGGCGGGATACAGGTGGTTTGTTAAAAAGTGCAGGGGGTGGGATTTGAACCCACGAACCCCTTCACGTCTTCACTCTCAGCGTCTTTTTCCATAAAAACTCCTCTTCTGCAAAAATAGTAAGATCATTTTTAGGCTTATAAACGTTAAACAATTTTGATTCGACATACTTCTTTTAAAGCCTCCATAGAAAATTCACAGAAATTGTGGAAGCATATCCTTGAAAAGACATACAACTTGTATCACAATAACATAGAACATTCTTCTAGAACTGTATATTGGAAAATTTTAAGTTCAATTCTAAGGTATGTATATTTAAGGGAGAAGGCATGAAAAGATCAGTTTCTGGAACAATGTTGATGCTGTTATTAATGACTATGTTGTCAATATTACTTAACATTAAACCTGTTGAGTCTCAACCAAGAACTATTATTGTTCCAGATGACTACCTAACAATACAAGAGGCAATAAACAATGCAGTTGATGGAGATGCTATTTATGTTAGGGCTGGAACCTATTATGAAAACGTTGTTGTCAATAAAACAATCATACTTATTGGTGAAAGCAGAGAAAACACTATTATTGACGGAAAAGGCGTTGGCAAGGTGCTTGAATTAACGGTTGACGGCATTCTTATCAGCAATTTTACCATTACCAATGGTGAAGTGGGCATTCATATTACAAACAGCCACAAGCATATGATAAGAAATAACATAATTGCTCGAAATGTTCGTGGTGCGACTGGAACGTATTACACTTATACTACTTACGAAAATAATTTAGTGAAGGAGAACGAATATGGACTTGATTTCGGTCATTTAGGCGGGCCATCCTCAAGCCATAATTTTGCAATAAACAACGAGTTTTATGATAATTTTGTGGGAATATATGTAAGTGCCTCCGAGGGAAACAATACTATTGAAAACAATCTTTTTTATAAAAATAACATTGGAGTTGTTCTTGACAATACTCAAAATAACCAAGTCATAGGCAATACTTTCGTTAATAATACGAGAGAAGGAGGCTTTAACCATGGTATTTACCTTCGAAACGCAGCCCATAACCGTATAGAAAGAAATAGCTTCATTTCAAACAATGTAGGAGTTTTCATGGACAGAGGCTACAAAAATGTAATTCAAAGAAACAATTTTACATCAAACTCTTACGGTGTTTATTTAACGTTTAACGAATCCCTTACTTATTGGGGGTGGTCCTTTAACAATCAAATAATTAAAAACTGCTTCCTAAACAACACGTATGGTGTTTATTCAAACATCGGAGCTGCTGCTTTCATCAATTCACAATTTAATACAACAATATTAGAAAACGAGATAAAGAATAATGTTTACGGCGTATTTTTGTACCTTTCACCCGTGAATATAATTTGGGGGAATATACTATTACAGAATGATTACGGGCTTCATATCGAACTCTCTTCTGGAAATTTTGTAACAAATAACACCATTGCTGGGAACAGGATAAATGGACTTACTTTACACTTGTCCAGTGACAATTCATTAATCTTGAATAATATAATAAGGTCTAATATCGGATTGGCATTGAGCTTGTCGAGTAACAATTTAATATGCAGAAACGTGATTGCTGACAATAATATTGGTATAAAGATAGAATCCAACGGCAATACCATATACAATAATGATTTTGTTGATAATGTTCAACATGTGGCCACAGATTGGTTATGGTCGGGAAACAAATGGAACGCTACGTATCCGATTGGAGGCAATTATTGGAGTGATTATGTAGGAATAGATGTCTACCGGGGTCCTTACCAAAATGAAACTGGAAGCGATGGAATAGGAGACACTCCATATTTAATCTATAAACATGAATTTTTCGGTAAATATTACTATGACTATTATCCCTTAATGAAACCTTGCATCTTGAAATGCTATACTATCAACATAACTTCTACTATGGGAGGAACAACAGACCCATCTCCAGGAACATACACATATGTGAATGGGACAATTATTACAGTAACGGCAATCCCTAATGCTGGCTATTCATTCGATCATTGGCTTTTTGATGGCAGCTTGAGAACTGAAAACCCAATAACGGTGATTATGAATACAAATCATACATTGATAGCGTATTTTATTGATGATACTGCTCCTGTTACTGCAGATAATTATGATGGTTTATGGCATAATGCTAATTTCACTATAACTTTGACGTCTATTGACCATGGAAGTGGAGTTGCAGAAACCTATTATAGGATTAATAATGGACCTGTTAAGGCTGTGAGTGTTGATGGACAACCATTAATTACTGTTGAAGGAGTAAATAATACGCTTGAATATTGGAGCGTAGATTGGGCTGGTAACGAGGAGCTTCCTCATAAGATTTTGACTGGTATAAAGTTGGATAAAACAGCACCGTCTATTGTGCATGTATTACGAGTACCTGAAGATAATGTTGAACCCGGACAAGACGTTAAGGTTTCAGTTAATGTCACAGACCTCTTAAGCGGTGTCCAAAATGTGGTTTTGTCATACACTTTGAATCATGGCACATCGTGGAATAACTTGACAATGACTTACAACTCAACCAATGGTCTGTATGAGACCACCATAAAAGTGCAGCAAGCTAATGTTCAAGTTAAATACAAAATCATAGCTTACGATATTGCTGGAAACTGTAGAGTCGAAGATAACAGTGGACAATACTACACTTATACTGTAATACCCGAATTTTCATTAACCATAATCTTAACAATGTTCATGCTCACAACAACAATTCTACTGGTCTTGACAAAGAAAAGAAGGTTGTTCACGCCAAGGCATTGAAACGCTGTTAAAACCATCTTTTTTCTCTTTAAAGGTGCTGTTGATGGGTTTGGGATTTTGGATGTTTTAGGTTTGTTTGTCCAGCTTGAAGGCCATGACTTGGACGTTTATTGTCGTTGGTTGTTGTGTTGGGGCTATTTGGACTGTTGGCTGAGTTGTGAAGGGTATTGTTGATGCAACTGTGGGGCTTGTTACTGTGTATGGACTTGTCGAGCCTGAGCCTATCTGGCATGTTACTGGGTTGTTGGACTCAAGTCTCACGACCAGTATGCCCTCCTCCAGTGGAATCTGGTGGCTAATAGTGTCTTGAAGTCGGACGTGTTTCTCTTCATGGTGGTATGCTGGGTCCAGCCTCAAATTTCCACTTTCCCTAACTAGAACCCCCTGTTTTTCAAGCTTTTCAATGTGCTTGTACAGTGTCGGCCTTGAAAGTCCAGTCCTCTCCTGTAGAAAGCTTATTCCAACAGAATTTGGAAAGGCGTCCATAAGCGCGTAGACGATTCTATTTTCATTTTCTGTCCAAACTATAGCCTGTTTTCTATCAAGCCCCTCAGGCCTTCCCCTCAAACTTGCAGGTTTTTTCATGGTTTACAATCTATAAGCTCGAAATTTAAAAAGTTGAAGGCCCATTTGCCAACCGGTGTAACCATGTCTGGTGAGAAATGGTCACCCAAAGGTAACCAAATCTGCCCCTCTATGGTCAACCTTCAGCCTCTCCAAAAAATCGTAGAATGTACTATATATAGTCCGTACATTCAAGGCGAGAAGCCCATATCCCTACTTATAGTGGCCAAGCCAGAGTCTGGCAAGACCTCCGTCCTCAAAATGTACCGTGAAAACAAGGGCATAGTGTATGTGACGGACTGCACAGCATACGGACTAACAAGGGACATTTTGCCTAAAATGGTCACTGGTGAAGTCAAGACCATAATCATTCCAGACCTCATGACGCCACTCTCAAAGCAGACAAAGACCCGCCAGGCATTCATTGCATTCCTAAACAACCTCATCGAAGAAGGCGTAGCAAAGGTTACAACTTACACCAACATATGGGAGAAGGATGTGAATGCAAACGTGATAACGGCTGTTACCGATGAAGCCTTAAGAGATGGTAGACACAACTGGGCAAAGCTGGGTTTCCTTTCAAGGTTTGTAATATTTAGCTATAGCTACGGCCTTTCAACAGTCCAAAAAATCCTAGAGACCTATTCACTGCGTGGACCAAGCCTTGGACAGGTCAAACTCAACATTCCAGAGCAGCCCGTCGACATCCAACTCCCAAAACAGCTTGCAGACAAAATCGACCCAGTTGCAACCCAGATAGGCCGTGAACTCTCACTGTATGGCTTCAGGGCCAAGATCAACTTCCGCTGCCTCCTCAAAGCCCTCGCATACCGTAATAACCGACATGAGGTTACAGACCAAGAATTCAACGAGTTCCTCGAACTGGCCAACTACATGAACTTCAAGTTCAACCCACTTTGAAGGAGGTGGAAGAATGGAAAGCCTATTTGAAGTTGAAGGAAAAGTTGAACAGATAGTAAACTACTACACGACAAAGGCTGGAAAAACTGTTAGGGGCGTGAGGCTTGACAATGGAGAAATTTATGTGGACTGGAAGGAAAGGGCTAGGGATGTAAATGTAGGGCAGAAGGTTGGAATTGTATACAGGGATTGGACACCATCAAAAATCCAACTTCCAAAACACCATGTGATCGAAAAAATTGTAAGCCAAAATGACCTCAGACAGAACCTCCAAGTACTGGTGCAGAAACTGGAAGAGGCCGTCAGCGAGGCCAAAAGAATCATGGAAAGACTGTAAAACAAACAATCGCCGTAGGAGATCCAAAACCATTCCTCCGCCAAACACTCTCCAGCGAACAATTTACACAACAGAACAGATCAAGCTTCATCTCGCCTCCAAATTTTTGAACCTTTTGTAAACTAGCCAAGTTCTAAACCAAAACTGGAATATTCTCAAGACGATTTAAAATTGAAACAAAAACATTTCTCCAAGGCCATAGATTCGAACATAGCGATTAAGCCTTGTTCTAGTGGGTGTAAGTAACACTAGCTAAGTGATAAAACAGTGAATATTAGTGATTATAACTACTAGTCGATGTTGTTTCGAGATTAAAATGTGACACTTCTTACATTGCCCTCATAGGTAGTGAGTAAAACATAAAAAAGAGAGGTCAGGAGAATGTTTTAGGTTTTCTAAGACAATATCCCCACTCAGTTTTGGCAACCAGCTCGTAGCCTTCACTCAAGTATTTGGTTAATTCCTCTTTGCCTTCAGCATAAACCACATCATACTCATTCTCTTTAACCCATGCCTTTACGATATGCACGTATCTTAACGTATTCTGGATATTGCAATGCCTAGCAAACCTCTGTGTTTCCACAATGTCTTTGGTTTTAAAGTAATGCCATGAAATTGCAAAATGCCTAAACGTGTGGAAGTGAACCTTCAAGAAATCCGTGTTTCCAGTTTCCCTTGCTAAAATGTGCTTATACTTCCATAGGAAATCGTTGAAGTATCTTGCCTTTTTGAAGCTGAAAACCCTCTCGCCCTTTTTAGGCAACTGCATTAAAAGAGCAGCCAACTCATTGCTAATCTGATATTGCCTTGTTCTATGCCCTTTAACTCCAGTAATAGTTATGGTTTTATCTTGAAGGTTTACGTCTCTCCATGTTAAACGCCAAACTTCAGAGGCTGAAGCTCCAGTTTCAACAGCAATTAACACGGCAGCTCTAAGCTGCAAGCTCCTAATTCGATAAATGAGCTGTCTAACCATTGAAGGGGTTGGAAATAAAGCTCCTTGTTATCGTAAGCCTTGAAACTTGGCTTTTGAAAGGGTAAACCTTGAAACTTGGCGTATTGCTCTAAAACCGTTAAAGCACACGCTTTACTCTTATCGCTCCAGCTTTTGGCTAAAACTTGAGAAGCCATATCATAAACGCTTCCGCTTAAGCCTCTAAGATACTTGAGCTTCCTCTGAACCGTAGATTCCCTATTGCCATTCCGCAAAAGCCACAAGCCAAAAGCTAAAAGCCTCTGAGGGAAGGCATGGAAACCGTAGGTTGCCATATTCACTGCAGTGGGTTCAGTCGTGGTGCAGGGGGTGGGATTTGAACCCACGAACCCCTACGGGACAGGCTCCTGAAGCCTGCGCCTTTAACCAGGCTTGGCTACCCCTGCGCTTGTCATGTTTTATTCTGTTCGGAAAGGTTTAAGAGTTGCTCTGAGCTTTATGGCTTTGGAGGTGTATGGTGTTTGCCTACGCATGGTTCGCTTTCGAAGGCTGGAAAAGTTAGGTCTCAGACTCCTAAGGTTCAGCCTTTGCCTAAAAAGAATCCTGTGCCGAGGTATAGGAATAGGCGGAATTTTGAGAAGAGGGTTTTGTTGCAGAGGAAGCCTGGCCAGAACTGGGTTTAAAGGTTTAAACCTTTTATTTTGAGTTTAAATCACTTTGATGCATGTTGTGGGCTGACGTTGTCATTTTAAACGCTAATGTTGTTACGCTTAGTTCTGTAAAGCCTAGGGTGGAGGCTTTGGCCATTAAGGATGGTAGGATAGTTGCTGCAGGTTCTAATGGTGAAGTTTGCGGTTACGTAGGTGATGGTACAAAGGTTTTGGATTTGAAGGGTAAGACTGTTGTGCCGGGCTTTGTGGACTGTCACGTACACATGGCGAGTTTCGGGCAGCAGTTGCACGGTTTAGACTTACGAGACGCCACTTCAATAGAGGAGGTGAAAAGACGAATACGGGAGTATGCAGAGAAACACCCACGGAAAAGCTGGATTTTGGGTGGAAGATGGGACCATGAAAAGTTTTTTGAGAAGCGTTATCCAACTCGCTGGGACTTGGATGAAGCCGTTTCGGACAGACCAATCTTCCTAGTCCGCGTTTGCGGGCATGTGGGAGTTGCCAACACGAAAGCCCTGGAGGTTGCCGGCATAACAAGGGACACTGTTGTTGATGGTGGGGGAATAGACTTGGACGAGGCCAGCGGTGAGCCTAATGGAGTTTTGCGGGAGAACGCCCTAAACCTTATTTGGCGAGCTGTGCCAAAACCATCGGAGGCTGAGTTAGAAGAGGCCGTTATGGAGGCTTGCATGAAGGCTGTTAGCCAAGGCTTAACCATGGTTCACTGGATCGTTGACTCCGCCGAGGAACTGCGCCTAATACAGAAGCTTTGGAGGGAGGGAAAGCTTCCACTGAGAGTTTATGTGGGAATTCCAGTCAAGCTTCTGGACGAGGCAGTGCGGCTTGGACTTTCAACGGGCTTCGGAGACGACATGCTCCGACTAGGCTTCGTGAAGATTATTGCAGACGGCTCCCTTGGAGCTAGAACCGCCGCCCTGAAAGAGCCTTACATGGACAGGCCTGAAACAAGGGGCATGATGCTCCTATCCCAGAGGAAACTTGACAGTCTTGTTTTGAAGGCTCACCGGGCCGGGTGGCAGTTGGCTGTTCATGCAATAGGCGACAGAGCCGTGGAATCCGTTTTGAAAGCCTTCGAAAAAGCCTTCAGGAAGCATCCGAAGGAAGACCTTAGGCATAGGGTTGAACACTGCTCGGTGCTTAATCCACGGTTGATTAGGAGAATGAAAAAGCTTGGGTTAATAGCTTCCGTTCAACCTCACTTCGTTGTTTCAGACTTTTGGGTTGTGGATAGGGTTGGCGTTGAAAGGGCTCGGTGGGTTTACCCATTCAAAACGTTGATGAATGAGGGCGTTGTGGTTGCTTCAGGCTCAGATTGCCCTGTCGAACCTATAAGCCCCATCTTTGGCATTTGGGCTGCCGTCGCGAGGAAAACTTTTTTGGAGGAAAGCCTAACGGTCGAGGAGGCTTTGAAAACTTACACCGTGAACGCCGCCTACTCTTCTTTTGACGAGGATAAAAGGGGAACCGTTGAAGTGGGTAAATTTGCAGACTTAACGGTTTTGTCCGAAGACTTGTTCAGCGTGCCGCCCGAAAGGCTTCGCGAAGTGGAGGTTGAAATGACCATTGTTGGCGGTAAAGTTGTCTACAAGAAGGGGAAGCTTGAACTGTTCGACTTAAACTAAACTTTGTAGTTTGTAGACAACAATGGTTCGATACCGGCAGAGTTGGATGCAAGCAGTTTAAGCTCAACCGAGAGGTTAATGTTTAGCCATCCAGTTAGGCGTAAACTTGGTTGCGCGCACGCAAGGGGCCAGGTTCGCTGTCAGAAGCCTATTTCAGCCTCCCATTCATGGTTCATGTTTATCTATGAGTCTGCCTAGAAATATTTTGGTTGAAGTTTCAGATGCTGGAAGAGGCGCTTAGGGAAATCATCGAAACTTTGATGCTTATTCCTTCACCTAGTCCAGACGATGTTAACCGTGTTAAAATGCGGGTTGCCGCCAAACATAGGCTTGAAAAAGTTCCATCAAACTCCGAAATTATAGCAGCTTTAAGGAGCTCTGAAGAGAGGGCTAAACTTCTCGATGTTCTACGGAGGAAAGCTACAAGGACCATTTCAGGCGTAACAATTGTAGCTGTTATGACAAGGCCTCACCCTTGCCCCCAGCCTGAGCCATGTGCATACTGTCCAGGCGGCCCGCCCTATGGGGTGCCGCAAAGCTATACGGGTTTTGAACCTGCAGCCATGAGGGGGTTACAAAGCGCCTTTGACCCTTATTTGCAGGTGAAAAAACGCATTGAACAGTTGAGGGCTATAGGCCACAGGGTGGACAAGGTTGAGTTGATTATTATGGGTGGAACTTTCCCAGCCATGCCTGAAGATTATCAGATGTGGTTTGTTAAGCGTTGCTTGGACGCCTTGAACGGTGTAGATACTTCAAGCCTTGAAGAGGCTAAGCGGCTGGCTGAGACGGGCCCAATTCGCAACGTAGGCATAACCGTGGAAACGCGTCCAGACTGGGCCAAGGAGAAACATGTGGACAAAATGTTGGAGATGGGTGTTACCCGCGTCGAGTTGGGGGTTCAAAACCCGAGCGATGAGATTTACCAGCTTGTGGGCAGGCGGCACACGGTTTGGGATGTGGTTGAGGCAACGCGGATACTGAAGGACGCTGGGTTAAAGGTTGTTTATCACATGATGCCTGGGCTGCCCGGCTCAAACATGGAAAGGGATTTGGCTGTTTTCCGCGAGATCTTCGCCAACCCAGCCTACAAGCCCGACATGCTTAAGATATACCCATGCCTCGTTTTGAAGGGCACAAAAGCCTACGAGTGGTATGCACGAGGCGAGTACAAGCCTTACACGACGGAGGAGGCAGCGAGGCTTATTGTTGAGGTTAAAAAGATTATTCCGCCATGGGTTCGGATAATGCGTGTTCAAAGGGATATTCCAGCCCCGCTTATTGTGGCGGGTGTTAAAATGAGTAATCTCCGCCAGCTCGTCCAGCAGATGCTTAAAGAGCAGGGGTTGCGTTGCCGATGCATCAGATGCCGAGAAGTTGGGCACAGGCTTCTGGCTGACGGCGTCAAGCTAGACCCCGAAAAAGTTGAGATTTTGACAACGCGTTATGAGGCTTCTGAAGGCGAGGAAATCTTCATTTCAGCCGAAGACACGGAAAACGATGTGTTGATAGGCTATCTACGCCTACGCATACCATCCGAGAAGGCGCATAGACCGGAAATAAAGGCGGAGCCATGCAGCATAATACGCGAACTCCACGTCTACGGACCATTAGTGCCAGTTGGAAAACACTTACCGAAAGCTTGGCAACACAAAGGCTATGGAAGCATTTTACTAACGGAGGCAGAACGCATAACACGCCAAGAATACGGCTTCAAAAAAATCCTGGTCATAAGCGCACTGGGCACAAAACAATACTACAAAAGGTTCGGATACACGTACGATGGACCATACATGTCAAAGAGAGTGAACTAAACTGTCAAATAATCGCTCCGCATAAAGTTAAAACAAACCATTCACTCTGTTGGAGTCTGGAGAAAAATAGCATGAATGGGGAAGAGATTTCGGGCTATAAGGGGTTAGCCCTTGAAGTTCTTAAAAGTGTAGGAGCAGAAGTTGGCGATTTAATTCGCATAACAAAGGGCAATCAGATCTATGAAGGTATTCTTATTCCTCGTTCTGAATATGGCGATGACAAGCATATTGTAATTAAGTTACGTAGCGGTTACAATATTGGTATTCGGTTAACTCCGGATGCTAGAGTGGAGAAAGTTGGGCGAGGCGAGAAGCCGGCTTTTGTTGCTCCTCCCTTGCCGGAGCAGAACCCTTCTTTGCCAAAAGTTTCAGTTATTAGTACTGGCGGGACCATTGCCAGCCGTGTGGATTATCGTACCGGGGCTGTTCGTCCCGCCCTGTCAGCGAGCGACTTATACAGCGTAGTCCCAGAGTTAGCCAACATAGCCCGCATAGACGCCCAAATATTGTTCAGCCTTTACAGCGAAAACATCACGCCAGACCATTGGATGAAGATGGCGAAAAAAGTTGCTGAAAAAATCGAGGAAGGCTTGGATGGCGTGGTGATAGCCCACGGAACCGACACAATGGGTTATTCGGCGGCAGCCCTAAGCTTCGCCTTGCAAAACCTCCCGGTTCCAGTTATTTTTGTTGGTTCTCAGCGTTCAGCAGACCGCCCAAGCTCAGACGCAGCCACAAATCTGACAGGTGCGGTTTTAGCCGCAGCCAAGGCGCCGTTCGCGGAAGTCGCCGTAGCCATGCATGAAACCATATCTGACACAGCCATCGTGCTTCACCGCGGCACTAAGGTCCGCAAGTGCCACTCAAGCCGTCGAGACGCCTTCAAGACGGTGAACGCCACTCCCCTCGCCAGAATCGTGGAAAACAGCATAACCATGCTTGCAAGCGATTACCAGAAGCGTGACCCTTCTCGCAAGCTTGTGGTTAAGCCAAACTTCAGCGAAAAAGTAGCCCTCGTCAAGTTTTACCCTGGCATGAACCCAGCCATAATAGACTGGTATGTGGACAACGGCTACAAGGCGATAGTGCTTGAAGGAACAGGCTTGGGGCATGTGGCGAAAACCCTATTTCATCCCATAAAACGCGCGGTGGACAAAGGTGTACTGGTGGCCATGGCTTCCCAGTGCATTTGGGGACGCGTAAACATGAATGTCTACGAAACTGGACGAGACTTGCTGGCTTTGGGCGTAATCCCGCTTGAGGACATGTTGGCGGAAACAGCCACAGTCAAACTCATGTGGATTTACGGGCAAACAGACAACCCTGAAGAGGCAAAAAGGCTCTTGAAGACAAACATAGCCGGCGAGCTTTCACCCCGCACCCTCTACACTGCGAAGGAGAACAAGTCATGACGGCCAGCCAAGTAGACTACGCGCAAATAGGCTTAAGGGTTGGATTGGAAGTCCACCAACAGCTAGATACCTCCACCAAGCTTTTCTGCCATTGTAAGCCGGGACTCTTCAAAGAAGAACCCGAAATCACCTTCCTGAGACGTTTAAGACCAACCCAAAGCGAACTCGGCCAAATAGACCCAGCAGCCTACTTTGAATTCCAAAAGGGTGTAAAAATTCTTTACGAGGCGAACAGCGAAACCTCATGTCTAGTGGAAATGGACGAGGAGCCACCCCAACCGTTAAGCATAGAAGCCGTTGAAATAGCCCTAACAGTGGCTTTAATGATGAACGCCACCCCAGTGGACGAAATCCACGTCATGCGCAAAACAGTTATAGATGGCTCCAACACAACGGGGTTTCAGCGCACATGCATCATAGCCCTAAACGGCACCATAAAGGTGGGCGAAAAAACTGTTCCAATCCAGCATATAAGCCTGGAAGAGGACGCTGCCCGCAAGACAGGCGAGGAGGGCACAACAATACGCTACCGCATAGATAGGCTTGGCATACCCCTCATCGAAGTGGCAACAGCCCCAGTCATAACTACGCCGAAGGAAGCTGGAGAAGTAGCCCTGGCCATAGGCAAGATCCTCCGTGCAACGGGAAAGGTTAAACGGGGTTTGGGTACAATACGCCAAGACCTAAACATATCCATAAAAGGCGGAGCCCTAACCGAAATAAAAGGTGTTCAGGAGCTTGAATTAATCCCGCTGGTCGTCGAATACGAGGTGCAGAGGCAATTAAATCTCATAAAAATCAGCTGGGAGCTAGCAGAGGCCGGAGTTCGCCCAGAAAACCTTAAAGAGGAGTTCTTTGACGTGACGGATGTTTTCCAGCAAACCAGCTGCAAGGTTATTAGAAAGGCCTTAGAAAAAGGCCACCGTGTTCTCGCCTTAAAGCTTCCGGGCTTTGCAGGCTTTTTGAAACGTGAACTCATGCCAGGTGTCCGCTTTGGAACTGAGATGGCCGACCGAGCCAGATTCTGGGGACGGGTGGGCGGAGTATTCCACACAGATGAGCTTCCAGCTTACGGCATAACAGCCCAAGAGGTTGAAGCCCTAAAAAGGGCTGTGAACGCCGGGCCAAACGACGCGGTGGTCTTCGTCGCAGACACGCCAGAGAACGCTAGGGACGCCTTAAAGGCCGTGTTGGAAAGAGCCCTCGAAGCCCTAAAAGGCGTTCCGGAGGAAACCCGCGCCGCCAACCCGGACGGCACAACCCGCTACATGAGACCCAGACCCGGAGCAGCCCGCATGTACCCAGAAACAGACATCCCGCCCATACAGTTAACTGAGGAATATGTGAACAGCATCCGCCAACATTTGCCAGAACTCCCTGAACAAAGGCTTCAGAGACTCATGCGGGATTACGGCCTAAACCAGAAGCTTGCCCAACAGCTTATGGACTCAGAGTACTTGGAGCTCTTCGAGGAAATAGCAAAAGAAAACCGCATCCCACCAACCACCATTGCCGCCTTCTTAACCGAGACGCTCAAAGCACTGAAACGGGAAGGCACACCAGTAGAGAGGCTAACAGACAACCACATAAGGGAGATTTTCAAGGCGTTGAGGGACGGCGAAATAACCAAGGAAGCCCTCCCGGAAATAGCTTCTTGGCTGGCTAAAAACGAAAACAGGACGGTGAAGGAAGCTGTTGAAAGCTTAGGCTTAAAGGTATTGTCAAGAGACGAATTGGAGAAAATCGTGGATCAAATAATGAGCCGAAACAAAAGCCTAATTGAAAGGAACGGCCAAAAAGCCTTCGGCCCCATTATGGGCATGGTTATGAAGGAAGTCAGGGGGAGAGCCAACGCCGAAGTTGTAGGCGAAATAATCAATCGGAAATTGGCCGAAGCCGGGAAAATAGGCTAACGATATTTTTCCAGCGGAACCACTTGCTCCCTCATGGGTTTTAGAGTTTCCCCGCAGTATGGGCAGATGTTGAATTCCGGAAGCACAGGTTTGCCACACGCAAGGCAAATGTTTGGATACTGCAACTTTACCTCAACATTTTTAAGTTCCCTTTTAAGGGCGTTCAACTCGGTTTTTATTTTCTCCAACACCTCCTTGAGAGGCTGTATCTCTTTTATCTCGGCTCTAATGTTGTAAACCACGTCTTTGACTTGCGAAAGTATGCAGTTGTTCATTTCAATGGTTTCGTTCATGGAGTCTAATATTTCACTTTTCTCCTCCAGGAGCTGGGTTTCCACTGTGCTCTGTTTCTTGGCGTCAGACAATATTTTGTTTAAGAACTCTTCAACAGGGTTTTCGAAAGCTATGGCGCATGTTAAACCCCAGAATAGGATGGTGGAGACGGCGGAAACCAGGAAGTAGATGTCCGGCGTAATTGCTTGAAGCTTCATCCTGTCAACTGGGTAAAGGTTTAGAAGGGTTGCGGGTTTATTGAAGAGGAAGGCGTTAGCTGCGTCTGCAAGATGGACGGCGGCTACGGCCGTTAGAGTGCTGAAGAACCAGACGCCTAAGCCTTTTTTGGACAATATTGCTCCCTATAAGTATAGCACATCTTAATATTTAATACGAATATTCCGAAGCCCGACATATATCACACGCGTAAATTCTAAAAAGAGAGTAAACACTCATATAGTGTGGCCGTAGGGTGGAATAGAGTGGCGAAGGGTTCGAAAGGGGAGTTTTCTATTCGCGTGAAGGCTGGCGACTATGAGGTTGAGGTTAGGGGTTCCCGCGGCGAGGTTTTGGAAGCCATAAAAGAGTTGCCGAACCTTGTGCCAAGCTTCAGTAAAGCCTTTGAAAGCCTAAAGAGTAGGGAGGCGACGGTGGCTGTTAAAACCCCTATTGCGGCTGTTAAGGCGGAATCTCCGGTGGAGCGTTATCCGAAAATTCCGAAGGTGGAGGGCTGCAGCGAAGCCTTGTTGAAGGTTTTGGAGAGCGACTGGGGGAAGTGGCGTCCGAGAACCGTCACCGAGATCAGGGAAGCTTTAGCCGCCAACGATTTGCACTTTCCAAGCCGAGCTCTAGTTGCAAGCTTGTTGGCTCTCGTGCGGAAAGGCCTAGTTAAGTGTTGGAAAACCGATAAAGGTTATGTTTACATTCTAGCTGAAAAAGAGGTGGCAGCCCAACAGTAGAAGGGGGAGGAAATCTTCATGAAAAGGGTTGAAGTTCGCATTAAGGCGCCTTTCGGCGAAATAGTCGTGGAGGGCGAGACACCTCAGGATATCTTAAGCCTTCTAGAAGCTTTTCCAAAAGATTTCGTGGAAAATGTTTCAAACTTGGTGACAAGCAAGCTTGTGCCTTCAGCGGCTGCCCAGCTTAAGGGCATAGTGGAGTTTACAACAGAAGGCCCTGTGCTGGTAGCCCCCAAGGAAAAGCTCACCCACTATGAGGCTATTGGCCTCATACTTTATGCTTCGGAGGGGCGTCAGAATACTGCCTCGCAGATTCAGAAGCTTCTCGAGTCCAGCGGCATAAAGTGCATGGTTCCAGCCCGCCTAAACGAGATGGTTAAGCGCGGTCAGGTGTTTAAGCCAGACCCTAAGAGGCCGGAGTTTAAGTTAACAATTCAAGGGGAGAAATGGATTGAGGAGGAGGTTTTAGCAAAACTTAGAGGGATGATGGCTTGACAGGCCAGCAGCCTTTAACAGTTCACGTGAAGCACGGAGACTTCGAGTGTACGTTTTCCGGAAGCCTTGAAGAAGTTTGGACAGCCCTCAACCAGTTTTTCGCCCAACACGTTCCAGCCTTCCAAACTGCTAAAGCCCTAGTTTTAAGCATCGACTTGCAGAGGCTTGCCGAAGACTGTAAGGGGTTGATCGGCTTCGCGGACAACACACCCCACCTGCTTGTTCAAAAAGAGAAGCTGACGGATAACGAGACTTTGGCGTTGTGCCTCCTAGCCGCCCACTTAGGGTTTAGGCTTGGCATGCTTAAAACCGACGTCTTAACCCGTGAGGAGCTTCAGGCCAAGCTGGGTAAAAATCCGAAAATAACAAGCACGCGGCTTGGCGAGCTGGTGAAGAGCGAAATAGCTGAAAAAACGGGTGAGGGCGGATATCGTATAACAAGTTTCGGCGTTTTCCAAATGCAGAGGGAGTGGCTTCCAAGGATAAAGGCGAAGCTTGGCATGTAAACTGTCTGTTTCATTCTCCTTTGAGCATTTTCTCCTCGTCTTTGATTATCTCGTCTGATGTAAGGTAGGCTACAAGTTTTTGGCTTATGAGGGGCTTTCCATTCCACATTGGATAGACGTAGGGCAGATAAACCTCTCCATGATGGTTCAGCTTCAAAGATAAACCCTTCTGGACCGGTATGGCCGTTAAGGGCGTTCCCTCACTAACAAGCTTAGCAACGTAAACAGCCCCGTCGATGGAGAATTGGCCTTTTCCAAGGTTTCGCACAGTGGCCGTTTTTTCAAAACGTCTTGTCAAAAACTTTCTCGTTCTGCCTTTCGGCGGGTGGTCGCCTAAAATTCCACCCACGATAACGGCTTCTTTACCCGCAAAATCTTCAGGCGTTAAGGGAAGCTCAACTTTTGGATCTAAGATGATAACCTTTTCCTGGTTAAAAACTTCTGCTGCGCTTTTCTCTTCAACGGTGCCGAGTCTCGAGAGAAGCCGCCGCCACTCCTCTTTTTTGACGTTAGTGAACATTAGGCGGTTTTTGCCGACAATCTCCGAGGTGTGCTCATACTCGTATAGGAGCCACTTGCCAATTTCAGGTTCCAAGTGTTCGATTACGAAGATGAGTTTCATGGCTTGTCACATGGTATGTGGCATTTTGGGTTTGGAGGCGTTTAGTTTTTATGCTTTTGCCATTGTATTTGGTTTTAAAAGAGGCGTTTGGTTTGAGGGTTCCGCGGAGAATCTACTATTTCGTTTTGGCGGTTGCCGTATTAACCTTGCTTTGGATTTTAACCCTTCCAGCCATTTTACCAGAGGACATCCGCGAGGCTTACATGAACTATTTTAGGATAATCCGCGCCCTAACAGTCATAATCGTCGGAGTTTTGGCACTGGAGGTTGTGGCTTCCGTCATAACAAGGAGGTTTAGGCATCTTGGCAGGGAAGTTTACCTCATCCGAAACGTTATACTTGTGATCGGCTATCTTGTGCTTGGACTAATGATTTTAGCGATTTTCGAAGTAACAGGTGTGACGGCGGTGGCAGGCGCCACCGTTTCAGGTCTCATTATTGGTTTGGGCTTGCAACCAATACTGGCAAACCTGTTCGCCGGCTTAATAATACTTGGAACAGGCTTTCTCAGACCTGGGTCTGAAGTGAAAATTTCTGGGGGCTTGCCCTTGTCGACAGTGTCTTTTCCGGCCTACAAAATGTTTAGCCTAGATGAGTTCATACCCACACTGAAAGGGGTCATTGTGGAGGTGGGACTGCTCCACACCAAAATTTTGTCTGACAACGGCGAGATTGTGAAGATTCCAAACAATTTGGCTTTTTCCAACAGCATCGTAATGGAGGAGAAAGAAGAACCCAAAACCGTTCGCGTAAGATACGAGTTTCCGGTGGAGTACGACCCAGACATGGTTCTGGCTAGGCTCCAGGAAGCCATAAGCCAAGAATTAAAGGATTTTAGGGTTTACGTTGAAGAGCAGAGCGACAAAAACTATTACATAGTCCTTGTTTTGGCGACAACGCCTCCAAACGCCAAAGTCAGAGAGTGTAGGTCAAGGCTGCTTAAACAGATAATAAAGGTTCACAGAGAACTCATCAAACAAAAATAACAGCCTAGAAGTCAATTTTAGGAAGTTTCCAACCGATAAATTTGATAGCCCTTCCCTCTAGAATTTTTCGGCGCTTTATCACTATTTATGTCCTAACAATATTCATAGAGGAGAAGGGTAAGCTTTCCCATGCTGAAGAGTTAGGCGACATAATAGTTCATTTTAGCGTAGATGGAAAACCTCTATTTATGGAGATTCTCAGAGCCAGCAAAATTGTACCATTAATAGTGGAAGGCTTAGCCAAAAAAGAAGTCACGGTGACTTAACGTTATTTGCTTCACGGTGGCGATCTTTTCGCGCATATTGTACCTGCGGGTTTGCGTCTCGGGTTAGTATGCCCTTTCTCTTGGTCCTATGTAGTGGATTAAGATTATTTTCTCATCCCATAAAACTTGGTAGACTATCCGCAGATTGCCTATTCTAATTCTATAAGTGTTTTCGTAGCCTTGAAGTTTGCAGACGTCGGCTTTTCTGAATGGTATGGGGTCGGTTTTTAGGGTCAAAATAACCATTTTGATGTTTTGCTTTTGTTTTTCGGTTAATTTTGCAATTTTCCTTAAGGCTTTGCGCTTAATCTTTATGGCGAACATTAGTTTTGCCCAACGCCTTCATCAGTTCCTCTTCGTCTGCCACTTCATTTTTTTCCTCTATGGCTTTCTTTTCTTTTGGAGAAGGTTTCTCCACGGGTATGAGTTTCTCCACAAGTTCCTTGTAAAGAAGCCTCAACTCGCGGAGTTCTCTTCGGATGTCTTCCAACACTTCAACGCTCATAACCCTAGCCTCTAAAAGAACTAACCAAACCACAAATATATCTGTTATGAACTCGACGTGTCAGATGTAAGGTTATGCCAATTCATTGGGATAAGTTTAGTGAAATAGAAGTTCAAGGAATCCTATACCAGCACTTTATCAGTCTTGATTATAAAGTAGATTGGATTAGGATGCGACTTAGTTTGCAGAAGGAACGGGGAGACCATTGGTGTTGCGGTCAAGAAAATTGACAAAGCGGAGTATGAAAAAGCAGAAAGGGAATTCAGCGAAACTATGAAAAAACAAGGCGGAGTATGGATACCGCGACCAATTATGGCAGATTTTCTAACAGAAGATTTTCTCAGACCACACTTTAATTTTTTATATTCGTTAGAAGGACTTGTGGACCAAATGTTTGAACTTTAAAATCGGTTTTTATGGTGGTGGTCTTTTTTGGGCGTATTGATATCTGCGGGGTTTGCCGTCTCGGGTTAGTATGCCTTCTTTTACTAGGTCTATGAGGGCGTGGGCTACCGCCGTTCGGTCGTAGTGGAATCCGCGTTTTGCCATTTCACTGTGGACTTCGCTTAGGGTTTTTGGCATTGCGAACCATCCTTCTTCCCATAGTTTTTGGATTACGCCTTTGCATGTTTCTGCGCGTGGTGGTGCTGCCGCCCGTTCAGTTATGGAGAGGGGCGCTTGTTTGAGTTTTTCTGTTACTGTGGATAGGATGCGGTCTACGGCTGATTGTAGTTGGTCTTCTTGGCATTCTATTTCGAATTCTATTTCGCCTATTCGCATTTTTAGGCGGATGGGTGGTTTTTGAGACGGCTGTGTCAATTTTCCACCTTGTTGAATATTGAATTGTGCAATTTGTTCATGCACAACATTTATATATTCCTTCCGCCGAACAAATGCTTGCTGGTGAATCTTGGTGATTGAACAATACACTATAACCGCAACACCAAAATATAATTTTCCACAAAACGCCATAGACACGGTGCTCCCCCAGAGACTTATAGAGCTGAGCATTTACTCGTTGAAGCATGTGCAAAACCAAGCCGTTCAACTAAAACAACAAACAATTCAACAAGCAGTCCTAAGCCAAGAAACCCTAGTCGCCCAGCATCCAACCCCGCCAGTTCAGCCCATACCCTTAAACCCTAAAACGGAGCCGACAACCATAGCCGCCGTAGACACTTCAAGCATAAAGCTCGGCGAGACGGGCAGAGGCATCATAATTGCAGTCCGCGGAACAACGGTCTGGAAAAGAGGCAGAAACTATGCTTACCTACGCGTTGGGCCACTCATATTCCACATAACCGAGGAAAACCTTCAAGAAATCTACAAAACCCTTTTGAAAGCCTACTTCCCGGAGCAAAACCCTCAGGGAGCGCCTGGGTTCCTTCAAATCCCACTTCGGATGGCAAACCTTCTGGAAAGGTGGCTTCAGGCTTCTTTGGCCAAAACCATGAGTAACGGCATAATTCTCTTCGACGGCTCCCTAACTGCTGGAACCCCAGACACGCCAACCCAACAGCTTAAGGAGGTTTTGGCCTCAGCCAGAAGCATGGGCAACGCTGTCCTAGCTTTCACGAAAGTGACAACGTTGAGGTTTAATGGTTGCCTATTAACAGAGGCGTTTCCAGCCTACAGGCCTCCATGCCTAGTAGAAGTGGCAAACATAAAGCCGAAGCCGCCACTAACCCTCTTGGGCGAGGTTTACGTTGCGAAGCTGGCCCGGGGAAACTACGCCTTCCGACTAGACGTTGACCGCGAGCTGCCAGCCCAAAAACGCGTGGAAGCCGTTGAAAAGCTTCTTGGAAACGACTTGATAGTGCACGGCTACCCGGAGACTCTGCGTTTAGCGCATATCCTCTGCACCTTCACAGCTAACGAGGTGATCGCCATGCAACATTTCATCCAACAACGGTACCGCCTAAAAATCATAGACCGCCCAGACATGCACCGACTCCTGTTCGGACCCTTTGGGAAAGGGGAAAGCCACTATGAGACTTTATAAGAAAGAGGGCAATATAATCGAGATTCTGAGTTTTCCAAACGAAAACGTGGAGAAAGGCGACTACCTCCTAATCGAGGATGCTGAAGCCCAGAAAGCGCTGATAGCCCAAGTCATAGACGTGCAGTTCGCCAACATACCGGGCATACTGGAAGAGCTTTTAAGAAGCCTTCCGGACGGAGGGGGGACAATTCAAGGCGAAGACGTAGATCCGCTGGAGATAGCCCCTCACATAACATACATTCAGGATTCAAGGCTTTTAATCTGCAAGATCCGCGCCACAGTGGAAGGAGACTTTTTAAGCCCAAGCACTTCCTGGCTGCCGTCGCGTTCCCAGTCTTCGATTAGGAAACTGCCCATAGCCACGCTGATTAGACTGGCGAAAGTGAACGGCAACCTCCCAATAACCTTAGGTGTGACGAAGGAGAACTCGCTTCTAACAATAGACGCCTCCTCACTGGACGGGCGGCTTAACATAATCACTGGCAAGAAGGAGACTGGGAAGTCGCATCTCTCCAAGCTTTTGATAACAAGCCTCCTCCAGTATAAGGCTGTGGTTGTCGTTCTGGACTTGAACGGCGAATACACCGGCTTGGGATTCACGTCCGACGGGAAACGCAATGCGTACTACAATAAAATCCACGTTTTAACACCCGCGCAGAACTTTAAGGTTGCCATAAAACAGCTCCACTTAAACGTCATCCTAAACATTCTCATTCATGCCTTACACTTGCCCGGAACATCGGCCCGCGAGTTCCGCCGCATATGGCAGCACCTCAAAGACAAAGGCTGCCTAACGCTGCACGAGTTGGGCGAGGCTATCCGAAACTGGAACTGTAACCAAAATGTGCGGGATGCACTTTTCAGCCGCTACTACGCATTGGTGAACTCCGGCTTTTTCACGGACAACGTGGCAGAGGCAACCCTTCTAGAAGAGTGTCTCTTCAAAGCCAGAGAGGAGGGCGGCGCCGTGATAATTAATTTGCGGAACACTTCGCCCATAGACCGTCAAATAGTCGTAGAATACCTTCTTGGCAAACTTGTAGAGCTTTTGACAAGCTGGAGGTTGAAGGCTGTTTTCCTATTCGCCGAGGAAGCCCACCTGTATCTTCGGGAAACCTACTGGGACGACATTGTGACGAGGATGCGCCACTTCGGCATATTCACGACCTTCATAACAAACCAGCCTGACACCATCCGCGAAAACATTTACCGCCAAGCAGACAATATATTTCTATTCAACTTCACCAACGAACACGACCTAGAAGTGGTTTCCCGCGCCGCCCGCGTAGACGCAGAAACCGTCAAATCCATAGCCCGTGACCTTCCGCCCCACCACTGCCTAGTGCTGGGCAAAGTGGTCAAAGACTTCCCAATAGTAGTCAAAGTCCGAGCCTTAGACGTCAAAACCATGGGGGAAACCCGCCTATTCTTTACAGGTGCCCACTCTGAGAACACGAGTCAAGCTTCTCCAGTTGAGCCCTATTCCGCTGGAGAAAACTCCTGAAGGTTTTTGTTAAATCGTATTTCTCCGCCTCATCCAACGGCACCCATCGAATTTCTTCAGCATCGTCGGATGCCCGCAGTTTACCACCCCTAACCTTAACGAAAAAGTCAAGTATAACGAAATGCCACTTCACTCGCTCTTCTTCGTCTTGGACAATGTTATCCACAACGTCGATAAGCTCCGGTTCAGCCACATCCAAACCAGTTTCCTCTTTAACCTCTCGGATAACAGCCTCCTCAACGGTTTCTCCAAGCTCCACAATTCCGCCGGGAATGCTCCACCTTCCCTTTCCGGGTTCGCCCCTCCGCTTTACAAGTAAAATTTTCCCATTACAAATAATTATGGCGCCCACACCGACCACAGGCTGGCTCGGGTAGAAACGCTTAACCATCCTCAACCATTCCATAGTCTCCTAAACATAGTAGGGTGATGTGAAGGGACGCCAAAATTTATCAGACTCCTCGCCGATTAAAGTTAAATCCTTATCCTTTGCGAGGGCGACGGCAAGGGCTACTGCCGTGGCAACCAGTGACAAGATTCCAGTGTACTGCGTTACATAGGTGAGGTCTACCGTTTGTGAGTCTAACCTGAAACTGTAATGCACGGAGTAGTCGCTGACAGAGACGTGGCCCAAAGGGTCTATTAGAATCACTTGTGTTTCCAGTTCGCCTATGCCAAAGCTTAGGAAGCCGTCTCCGTCATATTCACCGCTAAAACTTATCACCGACATGTCCACAGTGATTGGATGCCCGCTAACCCTCACAAGTAATTTAACGTCCCGATTGTTCAGGTTCACCGATTGATTGGCTTTAACCTTGTCGTAGAGAAGCTCAGCCGCATAAAGCCCACTTAACAGAATTCTTGTTTCATCCAACGATACTTGGGAGATTTGACCCTCGATGTTTTGAAGCTGAAAGCCTACATAATCCATGTATGGTTTTCCATCGAAAGAATATTGGACGGTTGCCGCCTTTATGTTGCCTTGGATAGATAGGCCGCTTGAGGCGTAGGCTGCTCCGAAGAGGAGGGCGGTCAAAAGCACGGCTATAATAGCCTTTGTGGTGGCGCCGAGGCCTGGGCTCTTTATGGATGTTGGTGTTAATATTACATAGGCCGGGAAGAAGGCTTGTTGTCTTGCAAGTCTAAATTGGATAAGCCTTTCTTTGCTGGCAACCAGTGGCAGAACAGCCATTCCAGCTATGAAGCCCCCTGCATGAGCGAAGACGGCTGTGCTTCCACCCATCCTCGCATATCCGTAAATTACTTGGGTTGCAAACCAGAAGATGAGGTAGTAGGCGGCTTTCATCCTAAAGAATACTGGAAAGTATAGGAAAACCCAACCCATCACAAGGGAGGTGCCGGGGAAAAGGATTAGGTAGGCGCCTAAAACTCCGCTTATAGCGCCCGAGGCGCCTATGGCTGGAATCACGTAAGCGGCTGCTCCACCTATGAAGCTGAAAGCCGTGTGAAATATGGATGCGACTATCCCTGAAATAAAGTATAGGGCTAGGTAACGCCACTTGCCCAAGGCTTCTTCGACGGCTCTGCCGAAAAGGTAGAGAAAGTACATGTTGAAAAGAATGTGGAAGAAGTCGGCGTGCAAAAACATGGATGAGAAAATTCTGTAAAGTTGGATTGGCATGGCGACAAGCGATGGGACAAAGCCGCCGGCGCTAACCCAGTAGTCACTTATTTCTAGGAAAAAGTTCTGGTATGAGGATGCTGCGTAGACTGCGGCATTTGCAATTATTAGAGCTAAGGTTGCCCAAGGACGGGTCTTAGTGTGGACAGGCCCGCCCATCGGAATGCCAAGGCTACTTTTAATGTTAAACACTCGGGTTCAGCTTCCTTGCTTTAAAAAAGGCTAAGGATGTTAAATAAATTTGTTGCTATTCATATCTTAGGGCTTCCACAGGCTTAAGTTTGGAGGCTCTCCAAGCTGGATAAAGCCCAAATAGAAGACTGACTATTAGACCGAAGGCTATGGCGCCGGAAAGCACGGAGGGCGTTAAAACCGGCGAAATTGTTATTCCGTTGGCTAATGCTGCCTGATTTGTTTGGCGCATGGCCCCGCCGAAGCCTACTCCGGTGCTGAAAACTCTTACTGTGACTTGGGCTATGCCCCAGCCTGCTCCTACGCCGATTACTGCGCCCAGCAGCCCTATTATGGCCGCTTCGCTTAGGAATATCAAGAGCACTTGTCGGTTTTTCATTCCTAAGGCTTTTAGGATTCCTATTTCCCTTGTGCGTTCCATCATTGAGACAATCATTATGTTCATTATGCCTATTCCTGCCACTAGAAGAGATATAGCTGCGATGCCTGCCAAGAAAAGTTGAATTGTGGAGAACACGCTGGAAATTATGTTTAAAATGGCTGTTGAAGAGATCACTGTTACTTGGCCGCCGAAGGCTTCTCTTATGGCTTTAGCGGCGCTTTCAATTGTCGCCCTATCATCATTTCTAAGCTTGACGACTATCATTTCGCATTCCTCTGTTTTGAAGAAAGTTTGAGCCTGCTTTATTGGTATGTATATGCTTGTGTCTGATGGTCCTCCTAAGCTGAATCCTCCAATTTCCTTAAGGACAGCAACAACATTGCCCATGTAGGTTTCGTTTTTGAATGGCCGTGAAGTCCAAATGATTTCAACATTGTCGCCAGTTTTGCAGAAAAGGGTTCCATTACTCCACGGGTCGCTTACCCGTTTCCCAACAACCACAGAGCTGTTTTCTGGATTTTGCGGAATGGCACCTTCTTCAGCCGTAAAAGTGCTGCTGTAAATTTCAGCGTACTTCGCATAGTCAACGCCGACTATTGTGACGCGGCTTGTTTGCCCTCCGGATTTTATGTAGCCTGTTCTTAGGATGACTGCAAGCGAAATGGTGACGTTTTCGCCGCCTATCTCCTCTATTGTTTTTGTATCGTTGACTAGAAGCTTAAATCCCGACTCGCTTCTGGCTGTGACAATTAGGGTGTCTGTTGCGAATCCTTTTTTGAGTTGGGTGGCTATTGCCACCTGCAAGCCTTGGGTTATTGATAGAAGCGCCACTATTGCGGCTATGCCTATAACAACGCCTAGGGTTGTTAAACCTGCTCGGAGTTTTCGCAGTTTTATGGCGCTGAAAGCGTAGGAGAATATGTCTGTTATCTTCATGGCTTGTTCACCGTTTCATCCACTATGAGGCCGTCAAGCATGTGCACTGTTCTATTTGCCTCTGAAGCCAGACGTTGGTCATGGGTCACCATAATTATTGTTATGCCCTTCTCTTGGTTCAGCCTTTTCACAAGCTGGATTATTTCCATGGCGTTTTTAGAGTCTATGTTCCCAGTGGGTTCGTCCATAAGCAGAAAGCGAGGGTTATTGGCTAAGGCTCTGGCTATGGCTACACGTTGCTGTTCGCCTCCGCTTAGTTCTGCTGGCTTATGGTTCATTCTATCAGCCAAACCCACAACCTTAAGAAGTTCTTCAGCATGCCTTCTTCGCTCTTCTTTGCCTAATCCAGCAATAGCCATGGGAAGTTCCACGTTCTGTCTAGCTGTGAACCTTGGGATTAAGTTGAAGAATTGGAAAACGAAGCCTATCCTACGCCTCAAATCTGCCAGCTGTCCATCTTTAAGAGTTGTAACATCAACCCCTTCGATGAAGATTTTTCCGTCTGTGGGCTTGTCTAAAGCTCCTATAAGATTTAGCAGCGTTGATTTTCCGCTTCCAGAAGGCCCCAAAACGGATAGGAATTCGCCCTCCTCAACTTTTAGATTTACTCCCCTTAGGGCTTCTACGGGAACTTTGCCAAGCATATACACTTTTCTGAGATTTAGAGTCTCAATAATTGTTGTCATTATGCACGTAGTCTCCTTATCTTGTTAAGTACCGCCATGCCAGCACTATGCCGATGGAGGTGAGAACCGCCGCGAATAAGCCTAGATAAGTGAAGTCCCATATTAGGGCTGAAGCGTCAAGAGGCAGTATCGTAAGCCTTCTAATGGCGTCTGTTAGGTATGTTAGGGGGTTTACGTTGGCTATGGCTTGCATCCAGTCTGGCATAAGCTTTGTTGGGAAGAAGGTGTTGCTGGCGAACATTAAAGGCATAGTTATTAGGCTTATGAACTGCATGGGTCTTTCCATTCGGGTGGACCTTATGGAGAAAGCTATGAAAACTGCTGAAAGCCCAACGCCCAACAAGAATATGGCGGCGTAAACGCCTAAAAGGTTGAGCAGAGTAAATGATGAACTTAACTGCAGTCCAAGCAAGTAAGCCAGCGCCAAAATCACTGACGCTTGGAACATTGCCCTAAAGGTTGCGTTGAGAATTTTTGCGAATATAATGGCCGCGCGCGAAACCGGAGTGCTTATCACCTTGTCTAGGAAGCCTAAACGTCGGTCCCAAACTATGGACATGCCGCTGAACATGGTCGTGGTCATAACTATCATTGAAACCATGCCAACAGCCATAAAACTGAAGTAATCTGCAACGCCGAAGGTGTTCTGCATAACACTTGTGCCTATTTTTGAAAACTCCTGCTGAAGTTGCTTCGCAAGTAATGTACCGGGAATGGTTACATTCCCATACACGGTAGGTATTGTGATGTTGGGAATCTCTATATTACCTAAGTTACCCGATGAAAACAACCCTTGAATGTTCATGGATTTGCCCAGCAGCCCCATCCATATGAGGGGTTGAAGTACAAACATTATGAGCATGACCGGATCTTTAAGCCACTTTTTCAGTTCGCGGTAGGTTAGCGCCCATAATCCCCTTGCTAAACTTGGGCGACACTCGTTTGCAGCATTTGTGGCTCTAGCCTGACTTGCGGTACTCATCCTGCCCTAGCCCTCCTAAGGGTTATCCTATGCATTCTAAATGCTTCCTTGGATTCCTCAGTGTCGCGGATAGCTCTGCCAGTGTACTCTAAATAAACCTCGTTTAGGGTTGGCTCCGTAAGCGAAAGCCTCGTCACCGTGAAGCCCTTCCGCCTCAAAGCCTCAATTATTAGGGGGGCTGTCGCTTCGCCTTTAGCAGCCTTTATCCTGTAGGATCCGTTTTCCTTTCGAACCTCTTTCACGTTTTCAACGCTGCGGATTATGTCTGTTACGTCGGCGTTTTCTTTGATGGTTATGGTGATTACATCTCCGCCTAGGCTGTCTTTGAGCTCGCTTGGTGAGCCTGTTACGATTATTTTTCCGTGGTCTATTATGGCTATGCGGTCGCATAGGGCGTCAGCTTCTTCCAAATAATGCGTAGTCATGAATATGGTCATGCCATACTCCTTCTTCAAACGCCTAATATACTCCCATGTGGCAGCCCGCGTCTGCACGTCCAAGCCTAAAGTGGGCTCGTCCAGGAAGAGCACTTTGGGCCTATTAATAAGCCCGCATGCAAGCTCAAGCCTTCTTCGCATTCCGCCAGAATATGTTTCAACCCGCTTGTCCCTAAACTCCGTCAGTTCCACGAGTTCCAACAGTTCCAAGGCACGTTTTTTGGCTATGTCCCGAGGAATACCATACAAGTCGGCGCACAGAATTATGTTCTCGTAACCCGTCAGGTCCTCGTCAGCCGTATATTCTTGGGGCACAACGCCAATAACCTTGCGGACTTCGTTGGCCTGCTTAACCACGTCGAAGCCTAAAACGGAGGCTCTGCCCTCTGTCGGCTTTAGCACCGTAATAAGCATGTTTATTGTTGTGGTTTTGCCAGCGCCATTCGGTCCAAGAAAACCGAAGATTTCGCCTTCACGGACGCTGAAGTTTATGTGGTCTACGGCCACTAGGCTCTTGTTGAAGATTTTTGTTAGGTTTTCAGCCTTAATCACTTCATCCGTCAACTTTTTCACCTCGCAGTTTACGCTCTATATCCTCAAGCTTCCGGGCGGTTTCGTTTAGAACTGTTAGAGCCTCCTTTATGGCTTGCTCGCTGAATCGCTCCTCAAGGGTTAAGCCCAAACTGAACAAAGCCTCAAACAAGCGTCTAAAAGCTCCTCGGATTTCCTCGGCTTTTTCTGGTTGGACTCGCCTAATCCAAAATGGACCAATGAACGGTGGGACAAAGAATTTTCTGCCCGTGCGGAAATGGGTGCGCACTTTTCGTTGTTCTTCAAGGAGCTGTTTACCCTTGTCGGTTAACGTGTACCGTTTAACGCCGCTCTCCTCGGTTGGCACTTCGCGAATGTATCCATTATCCTGAAGCCAAGCCAGCAGCGGATAAATAGAGCCTGGACTAGGCTTCCAACATCCACCGGTGCGCTTTTCAATCTCGTTCATGATTTCCGAGCCCGACATGGATTTCTCGTTCAAAAGCTCAAGCACTTGATAGCGCAGATAACCTTTAGGCACAGCAGCCATATGCCTTAACCAATGCCTAAACGGCGGAAGAGGCTGAGGAGGCGAATATTCGCAGTCATCAAACATTATATCACCATCGATATCAAATTCGATAAAAAGAACCTAACAACTTTATAAACTTTACCACAACTTGAAAGAAAAGCTATTCTATTATTGTTCCAACAGGCTTCCCTTCAACTGCCAACAACAGGTTTTCCGGCTTGAAGCCGTTTAGGATTCGGACCTTTATGCGTTTAACCCTCAAGATTTTTACGGCTTCTGGGTCTAGGATTTGGTGGAGGCCGGCTTTATGCCTGTTTTCAGCTAGGACTTTTGGCAGTTCTTCGAAGGTTAAGTGGTCAAGCTTAACGGCGTCTGGATGTTTCTTCGGATCCTTGTTGTATACCCCTTCCTGGTCTGTGGCTTTTATAAGCATGTCAGCGTTTATCCTTTCAGCCACAATGGCGGCCACGGCGTCTGTTGTCATGCCCGGTTTTAAGCCTCCCAAAACGGCGATTTTACCGCCTTTTAAACATTCAGCCGCCTCCTCAACACTTGTTGGGATTTTTTGGCAAGCATCTGCGCCAAGCATTTTTGCGAAAAGTTGGGCGTAAAGCCTTGAAACGCTTATGGCCAAGTCGTCCTGGTCTTTTTCCGGTAGGCCTAGTTCTTTGGCTATTTTTATGAACTCTCTGGCTAGGGCTCCTCCGCCAACAACAACTGCTAAAGTGTGGCCTTCAGCCTTCAACTTTTTCAAGATTTTTGCGTGCTCGCTTATCAGTTCAGCGTTTACCGGTGTAGCGACAACGGATCCGCCTAGACGTATGACTATGCGCATTTCGCTCCGCCTTGGTTTAGAGAGATGGACGCTTAATGCTTAAAAGAATTTGTCCAGTTGCCCCTGTCTTGGTTTGGCTGTTTGCACTTCGATTTTTTCGCCAAAAAGTACGCGCATTCCGTCTGTCGCCGCCACCGTAGGCGTTCCAGTTTTCTCCTCGATGATTTTTGCTTCTCGGGTTGGTCCCTGAAAGATCATTTGCATGCCGAGGTGTGTCAAAACGGCTTGTTCTGGACGGGTTTCCTCCACAATTTTTATGGCGTCTTCTGTTGTCATGTGGCCCTTCCAAGGTCTGCCGGCTGGCCGCATCACGCACAGCATGAGTAGCCTCACGCCTTTGTAGTATTTGCCTATCCCCTCAAAATATTGGGTGTCACTTGTGTATGCGAAGTCGCCGTACTCCCTTGTTTCGAAGCGGAAACCCACGGCGTCTGGGTCTGTGTGGCGGGCTTCGGTGGTTGAAACCGCCAAGTCCGCTACTTGGAAGTGGGTGTTTGGAAAGGCTTCAACAAGCTGCTCAACCATTTGCTGGTGATATTTTGAGATGGACGGCTCGCAGACATCGTTGCCCTTTAAAACGCTTTTGGAGGCGGCTAGCACCCCTCGCTTTTTGGTCATGCCGCGGGTCATGGCTTCAATGAGCACCTCGGCGTCCGTGTAGTGGTCTGGATGGCTGTGCGAAACGAATATGGCGTTAAGCTTCTGGGGATCCAAACCTTCGCTTATTGAGTAGACAAGCGCTCCTGGACCTGGATCCAAATGGATGTTTAGGTTTTCGCCTAAAACGCGTATTCCAGCCGTACGCCTTTTCTGGGTTATAGTCGTGAATCTCCCGCCACCGGTTCCGAGAAAAACTATTTCATATGGCGCCATGCTTTATGCCCCTAAGATGAATTGAAGATTCGTTTACGAGTCTATATTTAGAATCCGTTGAGGAAATATTTTAATACAGAGCTTGTTTAGAGCGTTTGAGGCTGGAACTTATGTTTGAGGAGCTGGGGCTGCTAGGCAACACAGTTGTTCTTCTGGTTTCCCTAATAATTCTTGACAAGGCAAGCGACTGGGCGATAACGAACAGCGTTAAAGTTGCGGACATAACTGGTGTTGGAAAGACAACCATAGGCTTCATTCTGGTGGCTTTTTCCACATCGCTTCCGGAGCTTTGCGTTTCCATATTTGCTGCTTTAGGCGGGGAAAGCATGGGCATAGCTGTTGGAAACGTATTAGGCTCAAACATTGTGAACATTTGTCTAATCCTAGGCGTGTGCTTTCTCACAGCGGCCTTAAAGTGCTCCGAAACCGTTAAAATTGTGCCAGCTATGGCTAAAGAGGAAATTGGAACTCTTTATTTTGGGCTTTTTATCGCCTCAGTTGTTCCTTTGACACTTCTTTACATTGGATATGCGAGCAGAATCATTGGCGTGATTCTTTTGGCGATTTTCGTTTTCTATACATACCAACTTTCAAGAGTTAAGACTATAAGGGAAGAGGGATCTTTAGGCGAGGAGAGACGAAGACTCCCAAAATACACATTTTTCGCTCTCCTAGGATTTGCTCTAGTGGTTGCCAGTTCATACTTCATTGTCGATTCGGCTACCTACATAGCCTTAAAATTGGGCATTCCACAGGTGGTTATAGGCTCCACAATAGTGGCTTTTGGAACAAGTCTCCCAGAGTTGGCTACAAGTTTTGACGCCACTCAGAAGGGGCATTTAGACCTGGCTTTAGGCAACATTGTCGGAAGCTGCTTCATAAACATAACATGCATTTTAGGCGTAGCCCTAATAGGCTCACCTTTAGCCGTCAACATGGCGGCCTTCTCCCACCTCGTCATGTTCTCGCTCATAACAAATCTTCTCTTATGGTATTTCCTGTCCAGCGAGAGAATAAGCTGGAGGGAGGGCACCATGCTACTCATAATGTACGGCGTCTTCCTAGCCACAAGCTTCGGGGGCTACCGACAAACATAGAAAATAGCTTAAATAAGCGGTATCTAACCGTTAAAAACGAAGGTTTATGGCGGAAGCAAAAACCAAGCCCAAAGCGAAAGCTTTAGCGCTTTTTTCAGGCGGTTTGGACAGCAGTCTCGCCATAAAATTGGTTCAAGAGCAGGGTATCGAAGTTGAGGCTATAACTTTTCTCACGCCTTTCTATTCGGCCAAGTCGGGTGATTTCAGCCTTGAAAAGGCTGCCCAACAATTGGGTGTGTCTTTAACTGTTGTGCGTTTAGGCTTAGACTATTTGCGGGTTATCCGCAAACCAAAGTATGGCTATGGAAAGCACATGAATCCCTGCATTGATTGCCGCATCTACATGCTCAAAAAAGCCAAACAATATGCTAGGCGGATAGGCGTAAGCTTCATAATAACTGGTGAGGTTTTAGGCGAGCGTCCCATGTCCCAGAACTGGAAAGCCCTGAGAATCGTGGAGGAGGAGTCCAGCCTTAAGGGAAAGTTGCTACGGCCATTGTCGGCCAAACTTCTGCCGCCGACGGAACCTGAGAAAGCTGGAATAGTGGATAGAAATAGGCTTTTAGATATTAGGGGGCGATCGCGTAAGAGACAGTTGGCCCTTGCAAGGGCTTACGGCATAACTGAGTATCAGTCTCCGTCGGGCGGATGTCTCCTAACCTACAAGGAGTTTGCGGCTAAACTCCGCGACTTGTTGACGCATAGGAAACGCGTTTCCATGGCGGATTTGGAGTTGCTGAAGGTTGGACGCCACTTCCGCCTCAGCGACAACAAGATAATCGTTGGGAGAAGCCGCGAAGAAAATGAGATGCTTTTAAGACTTAAAGGCAGAAACGACTACTTTTTTGAAGCGCAGGGTTGCGGAAGCCCCATAACATTGCTGCAGGGCCCAAAAACAAGGCAAGCTATAGAAAAAGCCGCACAACTAACGGCCTACTATTCGGACCAAAAGACAGGCAAGGTTCACATTAAATATGGCAGGACAAAACTGGAAAAAAGCATCTTTGTAAAGATCCCAAGCAAAATGGAGGTTGAGAAGCTGCGAATACAGTAGAGGTGGACTGCAAAAGTGTTGTGGTTGGCCCTTTTTGGACACGTTTGCATAGCCTTCAGATGTTATCTAGTTGCATAGAGTATCAACTTGTTACCCGCAAGCTCTACAGCTAGATATACTTACAAGCCATTGTGTTAAGGCATGATATCAATCTTCGGCGGATTCTGCTCAACGTGCATTCAGGACGCAGATGTATGAAGGGTGAGTGGCCGAGAAGGATGGACGTCGAATCGATAAAGAACAGCGTGGACAGAAACGAACGGTAAATGGCGTTTCGTTCCCAAAGCTCCGTTCTTTACAAGTGTTTCTCAAACACTATGGCCCTTGTTTCCGGCTTTTTGAAGCCAAGCCTTTCCAGAGTCTCCACTATGGGCAGATGGTTGCATGTAAACCCATAAACCTTTTCAACGCCTTGCTCGCGGCAGTGAGTTAAAAGGAACCTCGCCATTTCCGAAACTGCCATCGAGTCTCCGTCTATATAGCATGTTTGGATGGCGTTTTCACGCCACTCACCGGCAACGGCATTGTCTATTAAAATCAAGCCTTGAATAGCCCAGTCTCCACCGTAGACTATGGCTTTTCCACTTGCAATAAAGCGTTCTAAGTCAGGTTTATCTAGAGAAAACCAGTGATAGAGCACCGTATATAAGCCCGCGGTAAGACGATAAACTTCCGAGGTTTGAAGGTAACTCCAAACAGCCTCCAACTGGCTTACATCAGCCCAGCATGAGTGACTGTTCCTATCCACCATCGGCGGGTTCTCCAACTCCATTTCGAGGAACTCTGCAACGGGTTTGAAGCCCATCTTCTGAACAGCGGCAAGCGCCGCCACGTTATTTGACTCCGTCATAAGCCTAACAACACGGACGCCCATGTTTTTGGCGTATTCCATGCATTGCATGGTTAAAGCCGATGCCACGCCCATACGCCTATACTTGGGCGCTGTTCTCGCTCCGTTGAGCCAAGCCTCAAAGGGCTTGTCGATGGTTATGTGTTGTATGCCAATAGGCGTGTCATTGTCCAATGTAGCCACGAAAACCTTGCCATTAGGCTCCTTCAACCACTTGTCCCATACATGTGGAATATAGTCGCCCCAGCTCCAGGTTTGGCGGCAGAACTCGAAAACGGCATCGCGGTCGGAATCCTTAGCCTCCCGCACGTTAACCCTCAATTTTGCTTTAGACCAGCCTTCGCCGCTCACAGCGCCACCAGAGCCTTCAAACATGCATAATTTAATAGGTCATCAAGCCTATTTTAGGCAATTGATGTCGGCTGAAGCCATAAAAGCCTATAGAAACCTCGAAAGCGAGGATTTCCGCATACTCCAAGTCATCGAAGCTGCCATGGCAAAACATGAATTCGTGCCAAAGGAGGTCATAGTCAAATATTCAAAATTTCCAGAGGAAGAGGTTGCATTTCGCCTTGAAAAACTTCACAAGTTCCGTTTGATACGCCAGACAAAACAGCCGTACTTGGGTTTCACTCTGAACTATGCGGGCTACGACTGCCTAGCCATAAACGCCTTCGTAAAAGCCGGGATACTGGAGGCTTTCGGCAAACCTTTAGGCGTGGGCAAAGAAGCTGACGTCTACGACGCTTTAACTCCTACTGGGGAACGCATAGCCATAAAATTTCATCGCCTAGGAAGGATAAGCTTCCGTCAAACAAGGAGGAAAAGGAGTTGGACGATGGAGGACGTGCACTGGCTACTACGTTCAAGAAAAGCTGCGGAGAAAGAGTACGAGGCGCTAATGTTAGTATACCCGAAAGGCGTGGCTGTTCCAAAACCCATAAACCAAAACCGCCACGCCATAGCCATGAGCGCCATAGAAGGGGCGGAGCTCGCCCAGTGCCGCGAAATCCCAAATCCGAGGAAAGTGCTTCTGGAAATCCTACGCAACGTCCGAAAAGCGTATCTTAGGGCCGGGGTAATCCACGCAGACCTAAGCGAATACAACATCATCCTAAAACCAGACCTCCACATCCTCATAATCGACTGGCCCCAGTACGTGACAAAGGATCACCCAAACGCCCAGCAACTCCTAAAACGGGACGTAGAAAACGTCATAGCCTTCTTCAAGCGTAAACACTTGCTGGAAGCCAACGTTGAAGAAGCCTTTACCTACGTAACTGGCAGAGGTAAAAAGCCCACTACCTTTTGAGAGCGTCCAAAATTATGTAGAGGATGTTGTTGCCTCTCAGCAGAACATTCCCATAGTTTGCAACAGGCTGGTCGTCCCTGTACTCCATAGCCCCCTCCAACAGAATGTTCATATGCCCATCACATTTAACCATTCTACCTCTATACTCGCAGCCGTTCTTCAAAACGACAGCAATATGCGCATTTAACTGTTTAACAAGGACATTTAAAGGCTTCTTACTAGGTTCCATGACAGCACCTTAGGCTACCCTAACCATAATCCACACAAACATTACATATAAAAGTTTTATGAAAAACATTTCCAGAAAAAGACTTTTCCAAAGAATTTAAAATCTCAAACGTTGAGGTTTAAGCGGAGAAGCCCATGCATAAAATTGTGCAAATAGATGGTGAAACCTTAACCATAGAGGATGTTGTTGAGGTCGCTTATGGAAGGGCGAAGGTTTCTATTCCGGAACCCGTGAAGGCTAGGGTGAATAGAAGCCGCCAAGTTCTGGAGGAACTTCTGGAGAAAGGCGAAACCATATACGGCGTAAACACGGGCTTCGGAGCTTTAAGCAACACTATAATACCTAGAGAGAAGGCAAGACAACTCCAAGTAAACCTTATCCGGAGCCATGCTTCAGGCGTTGGAAAACCACTGGATAAAGAAGTTGTTAGGGCTACAATGCTTTTACGGGCTAACACTTTGGCTAAGGGCTATTCAGGCGTCCGCCTCGAAGTTCTCGAAACCCTGGTTGAAATGTTGAACAGAGGTGTGCACCCGGTGATACCGGCTAAAGGTTCGGTGGGCGCCAGCGGAGACTTAGCGCCATTATCCCACATGACCCTAGTGCTCATGGGAGAGGGTGAAGCCGAATACAAGGGCGAAGTTTTAAGTGGAAAGGAAGCCATGGAAAAGGCTGGAATAAAACCCGTCCAACTTGACTTTAAGGAGGGCATAGCCCTGAACAACGGCACCCAGCTTATGACGGCCATAGCCGCCCTCAACATCCACAGGGCTGAAAACCTCGTCAAGGCGGCGGAAATCGCCGCAGCCCTCTCCATGGAGGCGCTACATGGCGTAATAGATGCCTTAGACGAGAAAATCCATAAAGCCAGACCTCACCTTGGGCAAGCGGTGACAGCCAAAAATCTAATAGAACTGGTGGCTGGAAGCAGGCTTGTCAGAGGGGGCAGGGAAGCCATGGCATGCACGGGGAGACCCCATGACGCCTACAGCATAAGATGTGCACCTCAAGTTCTGGGAGCTGCTAGAGACGCTGTAGCCTACGCGAGAAGAATCGTGGAGATTGAGATGAATTCGGCAACCGACAACCCCCTGGTATTCCCGGATGAAGGCGTATGCCTTTCAGGCGGAAACTTCCACGGGCAACCCATATCCCTAGCCATGGACATGCTTGGAATAGCCATAACAATGGTCGGCAACCTTTCAGAAAGACGCATAGCCCGCCTGTTAGATGAAAATCTAAACAACGGACTGCCAGCCTTCCTAATACCACCCCAAGTGGAAAAAGGCTTAAACAGCGGGCTTATGACAGCCCAATACACCGCCGCAGCCCTAGCCTCGGAAAACAAGATTCTAGCGCATCCGGCCTGCGTAGACTCCATCCCCACATCAGCCAACTTCGAAGACTTCGTAAGCATGGGAACAACGGCAGCCCAGAAAGCTACCCAAATACTGGAAAATACCGAATACATAATAGCCATAGAACTCCTCTGCGCAGCCCAAGCCATAGACATCCGCGGGCCAGAAAAACTTGGAAAAAGAACGAGGAAAGCCTACACAATAATCAGGAAAATCGCCCCACCAGTAAGAGAAGACAGACCCCTAAACAAAGACATAGAAAACATCAAACAAGCAATCCGAAACAGCGCCCTAACCGAAAAAGTATAGTGATGGTCGGGCGGGCAGGATTTGAACCTGCGACTACTTTCTTTTTGGAAAAGGAGCGTTTAAATGAGGATTTGGAGAATTTTAAGCTGTTTTGTTTGTCGAAATTGAATTTAAGCAGAGAAACGGTTAAGCATTATGTTAGGAAAATCAGAGCTTTCCTAGAGAACAGAAGCCTTGTTTCAGAGAGGGATATTCAAGTTTACATTAAAGAGGCAAAGGAGAAGTATTCACCGTATTACGTTTCTAATATCCTTTCAGCTTTTAAGGCGTATTTCAGAGATTTCAAGGGTTTAAAGTGGATGGATGGGTATAGGCATCCTCAAGCTTCTTTGAAGGTGAAAGAGGAAATTGAGCCTGAGAAGGTTAGGCGGTTTATTGAGGCGATTGATGATATTGGCGTTAAATGTTTCGCCTTGTTTTTGGCTTCAAGCGGTTTAAGGAAAAGTGAAGTTTACAATTTGAGAAGGGAAGATGTGAATCGAGAGCTTAGGTGTATTATTCCAAATTGCCATAGTGGAAAAACTAAGCGTAGTGGAATAAGCTTCTACAACGAGGAAGCCGAGAAGGCTCTGTTAGAGTTTGAAAAGTCTATGAATCCCATGCAGAAACGTAGTGAAAGGCTGATTCCAATAGGCTCAGATAGGTTCTTTTACGAATGGCAAAAGGCAAAGAAAAAATCTGGAGTAAACTTGAAGCCTAAGGATTTGCGTGATTTCTTTAGTCAAGAGATGGGTAAAGCTTTGATTCCAGATAGGTTCATAGACATTTTTCAGGGAAGAGCTCCGAGAAACGTTTTAGCTAAACATTACACGCCTCAAGGAATCAAGTTTCTAAGGGAAATCTACGATAAAGCTAATTTGAGAATCCTCAGCTAACCATTCCCTTTTTTCTCTGTTTAGGCATGGAAAAAGTTTGATTTTCTTTAAATATTTCCTCTTATCTTCAAACTTTCTTGATAAGCTTTAGAGGAGGTGAAATTTGGAGATGAGAGTGGCAGATATTATTAGTATGGTGGCTTTGGGTATTATACTTGTTGCGGGCGTTTTGATTATCGCTAACTTCCAGAAAAGCATAGGAAGTTTAGGCTTAACAGGCGTGGCTAACACTACAGCCACTACAGCAATAAATAATGTTTACACGGGGCTCCAGTTAGGAGCTATAGGCATCATAATTTTAGCTGCTGTAGGCTTGATAGCCTTAGTGCTTGGAGCCTTCGGAGCACCTAGGCGTGAATAAGCCAAACACCAAAATCTAAACCCTCCTTCCCTCTTCTTTTTTCTTAAGCTTAGAATATGCTTGTGGTATGCTTCAATATGCTTTGATATGCCTTAGTTATGTATATATGTAGTAAATAAGAAACGAAAAGAAGGCTAAAATAAGCTTGTTTTAGCTTGAGGGATTCATTCCGTAGATTTATCAGACGATAAATCTATTTTATGGGTTTTTCATTCACTTAAAGCCTAATTTCGCATTATGGTGTTGTTGTTATGTGTATATGTATATATGCAAGGTAAGTAAGTAAATGAATGGTGTTAAGCTGTTATTGCCTTCCATATGCGCCTAAACTCATGGCTAAGCTCAGCTTCGGAAGGCTCAGCGTAAATCATGGTTGTTTCTAAGCGTTTATGCCTCAGCATAGCCTTCAACTTGACAAGGCTTCCTTTCCGAGTTAGCCAAAGGTGAGCGAAAAAGTGTCTAAGCTTGTGTGGAGTAATGCGGTAAGGCTTGTTTAAAACGCCTTCCGTGTAACGGTAAAACCATTTAAGGAAAGTTTTGTAGCTTATCGGTAAAATCCTTCCTTCATGATTACCGCTTTCACTATAAAGTTGAAGGAAAAGCTTGTGACTAATTGGGTTTAAAGGAATAGTTATAGGCTTGTCTAAAGGAGTCATTCCTTTCGCCCCGTAGGTTTCTCCTTCCCGCTTTCTAAGCGTGATTAAGCGTCTTTTTACGTCTATGTCTTCCCAATATAAGCCTAAAACCTCAGACACTCTTAAACCGTTGAAAGCCATAAGGCTAACAGCAAATTTGTATTGGGTGGGCGGACAAGCCTCTATCAAGCTTAGAACCTCTTGAAGGGTTAAACCCACTCGGAATCTGGAGAAGTCGGGTTTAATCTCTCTCAAAAGCGATTTTAAACTGTTAAGCTGTTCATGACAACCTAAAAACTTCAGCAAAGCGCATAGAAAACGCTTAGCGGAAGCTCTTGAATTAGCTGTCGGAAAGCTTGTAATCCATGTCTTAAAATGTAGAGGCGTGGCTTCCAGAAGGGATAAACCGTTTTGCGTTAAGAAACTTTCTAGGCTTTTGGCTAGGCTGAGGTAGGTTTTCCGTGTGTTTTCCGCTTTTCCTTCCACAAATTTTAAAGTAGCTGAAGCAACGCTCACTTTAGAGCCTCCACGCATCTTTCCAAAAGAAACTTGGCAACTTTTGGGTGTGAATCTAAAAGCATGAGACTTGCTTCAAGCATTTCTCGAATAGGTAAATTTGAAGCGTTTAGGCTAGGTTTGGCAGGCTCATTTTTCTCCTCTCGTGTTGAAGCTTTCCTCTTCTGCCTTTTAGGAGTCCATCCAATTTTGTCTAAAACGCCTCTCCGCTTCAAGTTTGAAAGGTAACCCATTAGTTGAGCATGGGTTAAGCCTAAACTCTCCCTGATTTCTTTGAAAGTTTTGCCTTCCCTGATAAGCCTGATAATGGGTTCCTCAATATTTTGAGGCTGAGAAGGCTGAGGAGTAGGCTGTTCATTAACGGAATTATTGGAAGCTTGAGGCTTACGAATCAGAAAACAGCTTCTACCTAAAAAATCGGAAACTAGGATTTTGCAGCCTTCAGCCTTAAGCTGTTCTTCCCATTCTTTACGGAAATCCTTAGCATCCACAATTATTACAGGCTCTTTGAAAGGCTCAACCACTTGACAGCCAAACCTTTGGCTTAACTCCTCATACAACATAACGTTTCACCTCTCTCCGCCTCTTACGCTCAAGCCTTTGAGCTTCCTTAAGCATTTTATAGATTAAACGCTCTTCAAAGAGAGCGAAGCCTGACAGTCGAATATCAGCTTGTAAAGCCTTAGCCTCCAGCCTTGCAAGCTCTTGTTCCAAACGTTTATCACGCCTCTTTCTGCGGAAAAAATCAAGAAGCTTGTTCATACCTCTGAAACCTCTTCTCCACCCACCTTCTTAGCCAAATATATTATGACAAGAAACAGGAAAAGGATGGAAACCAGCATAAGGTTTGAAGCAAGCAGGGCGGCTATTGCCTGCAGAAACTTGAACATGAAGCCTAAATAAAGCAAACCTAACAAAAACAGCGTTAAAAGTAAAATTTTAAGAGTGCGGGGAAACAGAAAAATGGGAGTCATGGCTCTAAAACCTCGTGAAGCCTCTCAACAATTTGAACTTTGCTTCCATTTTTCCGTTTAAGCTGGTAATCCCTCAACACAAGCTCAACATCCCTACCAAACGCAACCTCAGTTATAGCGTTTAGAAGGTAAGCAGCCCCACGCAAACCCTTCTCAACCGGATAATTCGCCTTCTCACTATCAAAAATAATTTTGAGAAGCCTAAGAACATGCTCCAAACTCCAAACTT
>Ga0078972_1003932_pt1 | contig 42739 bp, 43 predicted proteins | sample YelNatPaOPGAMG01_FD_67568 | JGI IMG/M metagenome (GOLD analysis project Ga0078972, IMG submission 67568) | Hot spring thermophilic microbial communities from Obsidian Pool, Yellowstone National Park, USA - OP-RAMG-01 (SPADES assembly) (version 2) | ecosystem: Environmental > Aquatic > Thermal...
CTCCGCCCTCGACCCGCTGGGGGCAGCGCCCCCAGACCCGCATCATGAAAAGGATTGCAAAGGCTCCGCCTTTGCTGGGGTCCAGGGGCAAAGCCCCTGGCCTTAACGCTGCCTAGCCTTTCAAGCCTCGGGGAAAGACGATGGATCAGCGAACGATCTTTGACCGCCGTGCCGTGCGCCGCCAGCGCGCGCGGGCGAGCCGGCGCCTCGCGCGGCTCGACGGGCTGCTCGGCGATCTCGCGGCTCACCTCCTCGACCGGCTCGACGATACCACCCGGCGCTTCTCCCGCGCCCTCGATCTCGGCGGGCGGGGGGTGGTGGCGCCGTTGCTGCGCGCGCGCGGCATCGCCACCATCGCTGCCGACCTCGATCCAGTGCTCGCCGCCCGATCCGGGCCGCCATGTCTCGCGCTCGACGAGGAATTCCTACCCTTCGCGCCAGGCAGTTTCGATCTCGTCATCGCCAGCCTCTCACTCCATTGGGTCAACGACCTGCCCGGCGCGCTGATCCAGATCCGCCGCGCGCTGGCGCCGGGCGGGCTCTTTCTCGCCAGCCTGCCGGCGGCCGGCACGCTCGGCGAGCTGCGCTCGGCGCTGCTCGGGGCCGAGGCCGCGCTCAGCGCGGGCGCCGCGCCGCGCATCGCGCCGTTCCCCGATCTCCGCGATTGCGCCGGGCTATTGCAGCGCGCCGGATTCGCTCTCCCGGTCGCCGATGTCGCGGAAATCGCGGTGCTTTACGCCGACCCTTGGGATCTGCTGCGTGATCTGCGCGATGCCGGCGAGGCGAACGCGCTCGCTGCGCGCAGCCGGCGCGTGCCGCGGCGGGCGCTGTTTCCCACGGCGCTGGCGGCGCTGCCGACCGAGGCGGGACGGGTGCGCGCGACGCTCCGCCTGGCCGTTTTGACCGGCTGGGCACCCGACGGCCCCCTTGCCAGCTTTGGCGGGGCCGCGTATGGCGGCGGGTGAAGTCTCTCTGCCCTGGTCACAATCTGGAGGACTGGTCGGATGCGCCTTGCGGTGCTCAAGGAACGCGACGCTTTCGAGAGGCGCGTCGCGGCAACGCCCGAAACCGTGAAGAAACTCATCGGGCTGGGCCTTACCGTCGCCGTGCAGTCTGGCGCCGGCGTTGGCGCGGCGATCGCCGATGCCGAGTTTGCCGCCGCCGGGGCCGAGATCGGCGCGGATGAGGCGGCGGTGCTCCGGGACGCCGATATCGTCTTCGCGGTGCAGATGCCGGGGCCGGAGACGCGCGCGGCGATCCGGCGCGGCGCGCTCCTGGTCTCGATTGCCAACGCCTTCGCCGAGCCTCCCCTGGTCGCGGCGCTGGCGGAGGCCGGGATCGATGCGGTAGCGATGGAATTGCTGCCGCGCATCACCCGCGCGCAGGCGATGGACGTGCTCTCCAGCCAGGCCAATCTCGCCGGCTATCGCGCGGTGATCGAGGCGGCGGCGACGCTACAGCGCGGATTCCCCATGATGATGACGGCCGCCGGCACGGTGCCGCCGGCCCGCGTCTTCGTCATCGGCGCGGGTGTCGCCGGCCTGCAGGCGATCGCGACCGCGCGCCGGCTCGGCGCCATCGTCTCGGCAACCGATGTCCGCCCCGCCGCCAAGGAAGAGATCAAATCGCTCGGCGCCGCTTTCATCGGCGTCGAGGACGAGGAGACAGCCGGCCAGACCGGGGCCTATGCGCGCGAGATGAGCGAGGCCTTCCGTCAGAAGCAGGCCGAATTGATGGCCACGACCGTGGCCAAGAACGACATCATCATCTGCACCGCCCTGGTGATGGGGCGCAAGGCGCCGGTGATCGTCACCGAGGCGATGGTGGCGGCGATGAAGCCGGGCAGCGTGATTGTCGATCTCGCCGCCGATGGCGGGGGCAACTGCGCGGCAACCGTCGTGGGTGAGAGCCATCGCACCGAAAACGGTGTCACCATTCTCGGCTGGCGCAACTGGCCGGCGCGCATTCCGGTTGCGGCGAGCAATCTCTACGCACGCAACCTGCTGACTTTTCTCACGACGTTCTGGGACAAGGACGCCAAGGCGCCGAAGCTCCCGGAAAGTGACGACATCATCAAGGGCGTGCTGCTGACGCGCAACGGCGCGGTGGCGCACAGCCAGTTCCAGCCCCCGAAAGCCGCCTGAGCCGGAGGAACGACGCCGATGAACCCCCATGAGTTGGCCAATGAGGCGACCAACCTTGCCGCTCGCGCTCAGGAGCTGGCCCGGCACGCTGAGGCCTATGCCGCCGCCGGCATCATGCCCGCCCATGCCGGCGCGCCGTTCGTCCTGCTGCTGACGATTTTCGTCCTCGCCTGCTTCGTTGGCTACTATGTCGTGTGGAACGTGACGCCGGCGCTCCATTCGCCCTTGATGGCGGTGACCAACGCGATCTCCTCGGTGATCATCGTCGGCGCCATGCTCGCCGCCGGCTTGGCGGTAACCGGCGCCGGCATGAGCTTCGGCTTCCTCGCGGTGCTGCTCGCCTCGGTGAACATTTTTGGCGGCTTCGTGGTGACGCAGCGCATGCTGCAGATGTTCCGCAAGAAGACGAAGTGAGGACGCGATGCCCGAAAGCCTGACATCGGCCGCCTATCTCGCCGCCGCCGTTCTTTTTATCCTGGCGCTGCGCGGCCTCTCGCATCCCGACAGCTCGCGGCGCGGCAATCTATTCGGCATGGTGGGCATGGCGATCGCCATTCTCGCGACGCTCTCCCATGCCGGGATGTCGCTTGCCGGCTACGGGCTGATCGTGCTTGGGCTGGCGATCGGCGGCAGCATTGGCGTATTTGTCGCGCTCCGCATCCAGATGACGGCGCTGCCACAGTTGGTCGCGGCGTTTCACTCCCTGGTCGGCATGGCCGCGGTGTTCGTCGCCGCCTCGGCGCTGAACGCGCCGCAGGCTTTTGGCATCGGCGCGCCCGGGGCGATCCATCTCGAAAGCCTGATCGAGATGTCGATCGGGCTCGCCATCGGCGCCATCACGTTTTCCGGCTCGGTCATCGCCTTCGCCAAGCTCCAGGCGCTGATGCGCGGCGCACCCATCACTTTTCCCTTCCAGCACCAGATCAACCTGGCGATCGCCGTTGCCATCGTTCTGCTGATCGTAGCCTTTGTCGCGACCGGCGGCCTGCAGCCGCTGTTCTGGGTGATCGCGGCTCTCGCCTTCCTGCTCGGCTTCCTGCTGATCATTCCGATCGGCGGCGCCGACATGCCGGTGATCGTCTCGATGCTCAACAGCTATTCCGGCTGGGCGGCCTCGGGCATCGGCTTCACCATCCAGAACCTCGCCCTGATCATCACCGGCGCCTTGGTCGGCTCCTCGGGCGCGATCCTCTCCTACATCATGTGCAAAGGGATGAACCGCAGCATCATCAATGTGCTGCTGGGCGGGTTCGGCACCGATACCAGCGCTGCCGGCGCCGGTGGGCCGGGCGTGGGCGATCGCACGGTGAAAAGTGGCGCGGCCGAAGATGCCGCCTTCATCCTCAAGAACGCCTCCAAGGTGATCGTCGTGCCGGGCTATGGCATGGCGGTCGCCCAGGCGCAGCACGCGCTTCGCGAAATGGCCGACACGCTCAAAGCCGAAGGGGTAGAGGTGAAATACGCCATCCATCCGGTCGCCGGGCGCATGCCGGGGCACATGAACGTGCTACTCGCCGAGGCCAACGTGCCCTATGACGAGGTGTTCGAGCTTGAGCAGATCAACAATGAGTTCTCGACGGCCGACGTTGCCTATGTCATCGGCGCCAATGACGTGACCAACCCCGCCGCCAAGACCGACCCCACCTCACCGATCTACGGCATGCCGATCCTCGAAGTGGACAAAGCCAAGACGGTGCTGTTCGTCAAGCGCTCGATGGCTTCGGGCTATGCCGGGGTGGAGAACGAGCTGTTTTTCCGGCCCAACACGATGATGCTGTTCGGCGATGCCAAGAAGATGACCGAGGAGATTGTCCAGGCGCTCGGGCACTAGCCCCGAGCGTTTACAAAACCGCCCTCGCGCCCCGGAATTGATCAGAAAAAAAGATGTTTTCAGCGGGCATTCATTTACAAGTTCGCTTGGTTTTCAGGCTCTGAGGGCCCGGGGACTTTCCCCCCATCGCCCTCTCGAACCCCAATGCAGCCGTAGAGTTTGCCATCCTTTCCGGATATGGGTCTGGGAGCGCGGCTGCCAGCGGGTCCAGGGCACCGCCCTCGCCTTATTACAGCGCCGGGTCTTATTACAGCGCCGGGTACTGCAACGTCGCCAGGCACTGCGCGGCGATGCCCTCGCGCCGCGCAATCGGGCCGGTGCCGAGCGAGGAAGCGCTTTTCACGCTCACCCGCTCGGGTGGCACCGAGAGCAGGGTGGCGAGGCGGGTTACCATGCGGTCGTGGAATGGCGTGATATCGGGATGCTCGCAGATGACGCTGACATCGACATGGACAATCCGCCCGCCCTTCATGGTCACCAGAGAGACCGCGTGGCGGAGGAACAACTCCGAGGTGGCGCCCTGCCAGATCGGCATGCTGGGCTGGAAATGCCCCCCCCGGTCGGTGCCACCGATGGTGCCGAGCAAAGCGTCGGTGACGGCATTGAGCGGCACGTCGGTATTCTGCTGGCGGGCGATGCCGAAGCCGTGCGGCACCGGAATGCCACACAGCATGACGTGATCGCCGGGGCCGAAGGGATGCACGTCGAAGCCCCAGCCGGTATGCCATTCCTGGCGGCCGCGCTGGATGACCGCCTCGGCGCGCTCGAGATCGCGCTCGGTGGTGATCTTGAAATTATCCTCGCTGCCATGCACCACCGCGACCGCGATGCCGGCACGCTCGGCGACGAGGGAATCGTCGGTGAGGTCGAGGTGGATTGGATCGCGCAGATGGATGGCGCGGTGCGCCGCCAGGATCTCGGGAAAGCGGAAGCCCTGCGGCGTCTGCGCCCGCCAGACATCGCGGCGATCGAGGGTGTCGGTGACGATCATGTCGTGGCAACGCTTGAGCGTATCGGGCACCGGCAGGGCGGCGATCACCGCCGGATGGGCATCGAGTGCCGCGATCACCGCGCTGATCGTTTCCTGTTCGACAAACGGGCGCACCGCGTCGTGGATGATGATCTTGGCGGGATCGTGTGCGGCAACCGCTTCCATGCCGAGGCGAACGGATTCCTGGCGGGTCGCCCCCCCGATCACCGGCGCCGGCAGATCGAGGCCGTCCACCGCCTCGGCGTAGAGCTTCTGGTCGAGCGGGTGGATGACCGCCTGCACCAGCGCGACCGCCGGATGGCGGCGGAAGGCGAGCGCCGTGTGGCGCAGGATCGGCAGGCCATCGAGCAGCCGGTATTGCTTGGGGATCGGCCCGCCCATGCGGCTGCCCCGCCCGGCGCCCACGATCAACGCGACGGTCATGCGAAATTTTCTCTCCAGCCAGGATATGCCTTAGGCAGAACGCTTGCACCGAAGTGATCGGCCAAACCTTTGGTGCGGTCAAGCGCGGGATGGGTGAGGCGGAGGGCGGAAGATGGGTGAGGCGCGGGTCAAAACGGAATTATGGGTGCAGGCAATGCTCCGCACCGGCACGGTCGCGGGCCGGCCCGGCGTAGTGCTGCGCCGCGGTGACGCCGATGCGGGGGGAGTGCTCGTCGTGCTGCGGGGGCGCGAGGGGCTCTGCGTGCTCTCGCAGATCCGCAGCCCCGATGGCGGCGCGGCCTGGCTCGCCGCGACCGGGCCGGCACCGGTCGACGAGCCGGCGGTCGATCGCTATATCGCCCGCCAGATCACATTCGACCCCGATCTCTGGGTGATCGAATTCGACGCCCCCGACCTCCGGCCACCCTTCGAGGCGCGCATCATCACCTGATCCCCCGGATTTGCTCCCCCGGACCGATCCCCCTAGGCAGCGCGTGGCGCGGGCGCCATCATCGCCGCCGCGCGGGAGGGTTCTGTGCCAGCGAGCGGGAGGGAAAAATGCGTCTCAAAGGGAAATCAGCGCTGATCACCGGCGCGGCATCCGGTTTCGGCGCCGGCATCGCGCGGCGCTTCGCGGCCGAAGGCGCGAAAGTCGTGCTCATGGACATCAATGGCCCGGGAGCGGCGGAAATGGCCGAGGCGATCGGGCCTGCCGCGATTGCCATAACCGGCGACGTCACCAGCCGGACCGATACCGAGGCCGCGGTCGGGCGCGCCGTCCAGCATGGCGGCAAACTCGACATTGTCGTCAACAACGCCGGCTGGACACATCGCAACAAGCCGCTGCTGGAGGTGACGGAAGACGAGTTCGACCGCGTCTATGCGATCAACGTCAAATCGATCTACCACATGGTCAACGCCGCCGTGCCGGTGCTGCGCGCCCAGAAAAGCGGCGTGATGATCAATATCGGCTCGACCGCCGGCATCCGCCCGCGCCCCGGCCTTACCTGGTATAACGGCACCAAGGGGGCGGTGAACTTGCTTTCGCGCTCGCTCGCCGCCGAACTCGCCCCCGATCATATTCGCGTGAACTGCATCGCCCCGGTGATGGGCGCGACGGGACTGCTCGAAGCCTTCATGGGGGTTCCCGACACCGCGGAGAACCGCGCCCGCTTCCTCGCCACCATCCCGCTCGGCCGGCTCTCGACGCCGGAAGACATCGCCAACGCCTGCCTCTATCTCGCGTCCGACGAGGCGGAATTCATCACCGGCGTGATCCTAGAGGTCGATGGCGGGCGGACGATCTGACCCTGGCTTCCCGCGCCGTTCAGGTGGCGGCCGGCACGCCGGCTTGGGCGAGGGCGGCGGCTTGGCGCGCGGCCACCTGGTCGGTGTCGAAATCGGCAATCAGCTCGTGGAACAGGCGGTGCCAGTTGAGTTCGGCGCCGAGCCGCAGGAACACGCTGCCAAGGCCGATCGCCGAGCGGTCCATGAGGACGAATTCGCGCGGTGGCCGGACGCCGCCGGTACGTTTGAGGCCGGCATGCACCTCCTCGGCGACGGCGCGGCCATATTGCGGATCATTGGTCTCCTGGATGCGCCGCACCCGGTCCTGCATCAGGGGCTCATAGAGGAACTGCGCCCAGAGATTGAGCACCGTGAGCTTCTCCGCGGTGATGTCCTTGAATCCCCAGCTTTCATAGGCGGCATGGGCGCGCGCCAGATCCTTGTCGCGCACCGCCTCGAAGAGATCGATCACGCCCCGCACGAAGCGGGCAGGAAAGACGCGGATCGCGCCAAAATCGAGCAGATTGACCTGATTGCCCTCCCGCACCTGATAATTGCCGAGATGCGGATCGCCATGGATCACGCCATAGCGGTAGAACGGCACATACCAGGCGCGAAACAGCGCGACGGCGACCTCGTTACGCGCTTCCTGGGGGGGATTATCGGCCATCCAGCGCATCAAGGGCCGGCCTTCGAGCCAGGTCATGGTGAGCAGGCGCCGGGTGCAAAAACCCGCGATCGGGGCGGGGACACGCACGGTGGGCTCGGACGCGAGCATCTCGCGGTAGAGCTGCATCTGCGCCGCCTCGCGCCGGTAGTCGAGCTCCTCGCGCAGCCGCTCCGCCAGCTCGGCATAGATGTCGCCCTGCTGGATGGCGTTATCCATGCGGTGATAGATCGCCATGGCGAGTTTGAGCTGTCGGAGATCGGCCTCCACCGTGCTCGGCATGTCGGGGTATTGCAGCTTGCAGGCAACCTCGGTGCCGTCATGCAGGCGCGCGCGATGGACCTGGCCGAGGCTCGCCGCGGCGGCGGCCTCCTCGTCGAAGGCGGCGAAACGGGCGCGCCAGTCGGGGCCGAGTTCGCCCGCCATGCGCCGGCGCACGAAGGCGCGGCCCATCGGCGGGGCATTGGCCTGGAGTTCCGCGAGTTCGGCGGCGTATTCGGCGGGCAGCGCGTCGGGCACGGTCGAGAGAAACTGCGCCACCTTCATCAGCGGCCCCTTGAGCCCGCCGAGGATCTGCTTCAAGTCCTCGGCGTGCGCGGCGCGATTGGGGCTGACGCCAAAAAGCCGCGCGCCGGCGACGCGCGCGGCAATGCCGCCGACCGCGCCCGAGGTGCGCGCCATGCGCTTGATCTCACCAAAAAACGAGGCCCGCCCGGCACGATCTCCAGGGGCACCCGCGCCCGAACTCTCCGACATCAGCCCGCAGCCTCGATCTGATCGATCAATCCCGCGATGACATCGAGCCCGCGCCGCCAGAACGCCGGATCGGCGGCATCCAGTCCGAACGGGGCGAGCAATTCGCGATGCCGCTTGCTGCCGCCGGCGCGCAGGAGATCGAGATATTTTTCGGCGAAACCGGGATGGCCGTCCTCGAAGACGCCATAGAGCGCGTTCACCAGGCAATCACCGAAGGCATAGGCATAGACATAAAAGGGCGTGTGGATGAAATGCGGGATATAGGCCCAGAACACCGCATAGTCAGGGGTTAATTCAAACGCCGGGCCGAGGCTCTCGCGCTGCACCTCGAGCCAGATCTCGCCGATCCGCGGGGCCAGCAGCTCGCCTTCGCGGCGTGCCAGGTGCAGGCGCTTCTCGAAGCGGTAAAAAGCGATCTGGCGGACCACGGTGTTGAGCATGTCCTCGACCTTGGCCGCCAGCATCACCCGCTTGCGGCGCGGATCGCGCTCTTTCGCGACCATGGCACGGAAAGTCAGCATTTCGCCGAAAACCGAGGCGGTCTCGGCCAGGGTGAGCGGCGTGTTGGCGAGCAGATAGCCCTGATCGCCGGCGAGCACCTGATGCACGCCGTGGCCGAGTTCATGGGCCAGCGTCATCACGTCGCGGGTGCGGCCGTGATAATTGAGCAGCAGATAGGGATGGGCGCTGGGCACCGTCGGATGGGCGAAAGCGCCACCGGCCTTGCCGGGGCGGGGTGCCGCGTCGATCCACGGCTGCTCGAAAAAGCGCCGGCCGATCTCGGCGAGTTCCGGCGAGAACGCGCCATAGGCCTCGAGCACGCGCGCCCGCGCCGCGTCCCAGGGAATGTCGCGGTCGTCATCCTCGGGCAGCGGCGCGTTGCGGTCCCAGTGCTGGAGTTTTTCCAACCCGAGCCAACGCGCCTTCAGCGCGTAATAGCGATGCGACAACCGCGGAAAGGCTTCCGTGACCGCCTGCTCCAGCGCCTCCACCACCTCGTCCTCGACCATGTTGGCGCGGTTGCGCGAACTCCAGGGCTGCGGATAGCGCCGCCAGGTGTCGATGATCTCCTTGTCCTTGGCGAGGGTATTGGTGATGAAGGAAAAAAGCCGGATATTGCCGGCGAAAACCTCGCCGATCGCCGCCGCCGCTGCTTCGCGCAAACCGCGGTCGCGGTCGGAGAGTTTTTCCAGGGCCGCGTTCACCGTCAGCGCCTCGCCACGCAAAGGGACGCGCAGCGCCGCGATGGTCTCGTCGAACAGCCGGCTCCAGGCGGAATGGCCTGTCACCTCTTTCTCGTGCAGGAGCTTTTCCAGCTCGTCCGAGAGTTGGTGCGGGCGAAAAACCCGCAGATCCTCGAGCCAGGGCCGGAAATGGGCAAGCGCCGGGGCCGCGAGCTTGGGCGCCAGCGCTGCCTCGTCGAGGCGGTTGAGCTCGAGGGTGAAGAACAGGAGATGGCTGCTGATCGCCGTCACCCGCTCGGTGATGGTCTGGTAGAAGCGGCCGCGCTCGGGATCGCTCGATTGCGCCGCGAACAGCAGTTGCGCATAGGACATCACCCGCCCGAGCCGCTCCTCGATCCGCTCATAGGCGGCGATCGCCTCGGCCAGCGCCTCGCCCGAGAGCTTGGCAAGCGTGCCGGCATAGGTTGCGGAGAAGCTTTGCGCCTCGCGCTCGCTTCGTGTGAGATCGGCGCTGACAGCGGCGCTGTCGGGGGCGGGATAGAGGTCGGAGAGATCCCAAACAGGCAGACCATCGGTTGTCGCCGCGCCATCGGCAGCAGCGGACCGCAGGGGAGCGGGCATCTCGGTTCGTCCTATGGTTTGTTCCTCAAGGATGTAAGCGATCCTCGCGCCGCGTCAAAGGGGGCGCGTGGCGTGAGATAAGGCCAGGCGAGGGGCGGAGACGCTCGCCTAATGTCCCTAATCTGCAATGCATGGCATTTCAGATTCCTAGTGGAGCCTAGAAAATCAATAAGCTTCGGCCTGCCGATCCCGGAAATTCCCAACGCGAATTTCTGGGATCAGCGCTTGGGGAGAAACTATCGCGTTAAAACAAAGCGCGGGCGCGGTCCCCATCTTCCCATTGGGACAAGCTGGGGCCAGATTCCCCAGACCCGCGTTTCGGGAAGGTTGCCAAAGGCATTGCCTTTGGTGGGGGCCTGGGGCGACGATCCTGGTCTGATAAGTCCCATGCAGCGTTTATTTCTCAACACATCCCAAGCCGGCCACTAGATCTCAGAGCCTGAAAATCAATCGAACTTGAACAAGAATGCCCTCTGGAAACATTGGGTTTTTTCTGTCAATTTCCGGGGTCGAGGGCATTCTTTTTCAAACTCTCACCGCCGAACGCCACCACCTCGCCGTTTCGGGTCTCGCTCGGCAGGCAGAGCGCGGCCAGTTCGGGGGTGATGGTTTCGGGGCGCGGAAGCGTTGTCGGGTCTTCGCCGGGCATCGCCGCGGCGCGGAGCCGGGTGGCCATCGCCGGGGGCGTGAAGAGATTGACCTTGAGCCGGGCCTCGCCGATCTCCGCCGCCCAAGCTTGCACGAGATGCGCCATGCCCGCCTTGGTCGCGCCATAGGCGCCCCAATAGGCGCGCGGGGTATTGACAATGGCATCGCTCACGAACACCGCCCGCCCGGCCTCGGCGATGACGAGCAGCGGGCCGCAACTCCGGATCAGCCGCCAGGCGGCGGCGAGGTTGACGGCCACGGTATCCGCCCAGTCGTCGGGCAGGATGTGCGGCGCGGGGGTGAGGCGGCCGAGGCTGGCCGCGCAATGGACCAGGATATCGAGGCGGCGAAAGCGCTCGAAGAGGCTCGGCCCGAGGGCATCGAGGGCTGCGCCATCGTGCAGATCGAGCGGCAGCAGGGTCGCCGCGCCGCCCCGCGCGCGGATCGCGTCATCGGTTTCTTCCAGCCCGCCCTGACTGCGCGCGGTGATCACGACATGAGCGCCGAAACCCGCCAGCTCGATCGCCGCAGCGCGGCCGAGGCCCCGGCTCGCGCCGGTGACGAGGGCGATTTTTCCGGCCAATACCGCCATGTTCAGCGGGCCTCGGTGAGCAGGCTCAGTTGCCGGCTGTCATTGTCGAGCTGGTCGGAAAGCGGGATCGGATAGTCGCCCGTGAAGCAGGCATCGCAGAAGCGCGGCGCGGCGCCGTTGCGCCCCTCCTCGCCGAGCGCGCGGTAGAGCCCGTCGATCGAGATGAAGGCGAGGCTGTCAACGCCGATCAGCCGTGCCATTTCGCTTGCGTCGTGATGGGCGGCGAGCAACTGGCTGCGCTCCGGCGTGTCGATGCCATAGAAGCAGGAATGCGTGGTCGGCGGCGAGGAGATGCGGAGATGCACCTCGGCGGCCCCGGCGGCGCGCACCATCTCGACGATCTTGCGGCTGGTGGTGCCGCGCACGATCGAATCATCGACCAGCACGACGCGCCGGCCCTCGAGCACCGGGCGGTTGGCGGAATGCTTGAGGCGGACGCCGAGATTGCGGATCTGATCGGTCGGCTCGATGAAGGTGCGGCCGACATAGTGGTTGCGGATGATGCCGAGTTCGAAGGGAATGCCGCTTTCCTGCGCGTAGCCCATGGCCGCCGGCACCCCGGAATCCGGCACCGGCACCACGACATCGGCGTGCGCGCGGCTTTCGCGGGCGAGTTCGGCGCCGATCTTCTTGCGTGCCGCATAGACCGCCGTGCCCTCCATCACCGAATCGGGACGGGCAAAATAGATGTATTCGAAAACGCAAAACCGCGCGTTGGTACGGCCGAAGGGTTTGATGCTGTGAACGCCGGCGGCATCGATCACCACGATCTCGCCGGGTTCGACATCGCGCACGAACTCGGCGCCGACGATATCGAGCGCGCAGGTCTCGCTCGCCAGCACCCAGCCGGCGCCGAGCCGGCCAAGGATCAGCGGGCGCACGCCCAAGGGGTCGCGCGCGCCGAGCAGCGCCTCGTTGGTGAGCGCAACCAAGCTATAGGCGCCGACCACCTGCTTCAACGCGTCGATCAGCCGATCGACCACGGTGGAATAGAGGCTGATCGCGATGAGATGGACGAACACCTCCGAATCGGTGGTCGATTGGAACAGGCAGCCGCGCCGCACCAGGGCGCGACGCAGGCTGTGCGCGTTGGTGAGATTGCCGTTATGGCCGACGGCGAGCCCGCCGAACTCGAAATCGGCGTAGAGCGGCTGGACGTTGCGCAGCACAGTCTCGCCGGTGGTGGCATAGCGGTTGTGGCCGACCGCGTGCGGCCCCGGCAGCCCGGCGATCACCTTGGCGTCGGAATAATTATCGCCGACCAGGCCGAGCCCGCGATGGGAGTGGAAGCGCTGGCCATCATAGCTCACGATGCCGGTCGCTTCCTGGCCGCGATGCTGAAGGGCGTGCAGGCCGAGCGCCGTCAGGGCCGCGGCGTCGGTGCCGTTCCACACGCCAAAAACGCCGCATTCCTCGTGCAGCGCGTCGTCGTCCGGGTCGTCATGGAGCAAGGGCATCAGCGTGTCTCCTCCGCCGCCGGCGTGGCGCGGGCGCCGAGCGCCGAGCCGGTGGGGGTAGCGCGCAGCAGGTCGTCGATCCGAGCGGCGTGCGTCTCGGGGGGCGCGGCGAGGCGCGGCTGAAACTCCGCCGGCAGTTTGCCCACCGCCCAACGGGCACCATCATAGATATAGGGCAGACTGCGCGCGTGCAGCACCTCGGGAGGCCAGCGTTCCGGGGGCAGCAGCATCCCGGCGACGATATAGGCGAAGACCAGCAGCACGGCCCCGCGCAGGATGCCGAAGACCAGGCCGAGCGTGCGATCAAGCCCGCCGAGCAGCGAGGTCCGCACGACGCGGGCGAGCACGCCGGCAAGGAGGGAAAAAACGATCAGTCCGACGAGAAACACCAGACCGAAAGCCACCGGATCGGCGATGCCGGTATCGGGGATCCAGGCCCGCACATGCGGCTTGGCGAGGTCGAAATAGCGGGTGGCGAGCCACACCGCGCCAACCCAGGCGCCAATGCCGAGCGCCTCGCGCACGAGGCCCCGCCCGAACGCCAGCAGCGCCGAAACCGCGATCACCCCGAGAGCGGCGAGATCCACCCATGTCATGACAGGATGGGGTATAGAGGCCAGAGCCGCCCGCGCGCCAGCCCCCAGCGAAAAACCTTCAAGCCGCCGCCATCTCGGCCATGATCGCAAGCGCGCTGGCGCGGGGATCGGCGGCCGCGATGATCGGTCGCCCGACCACGAGATGATCCGCCCCCGCCGCGATCGCCGCCCCCGGCGTCGCGATGCGCCGCTGATCATCGGCGGCGCTGCCCGCCGGGCGGATGCCGGGGGTGGCGATCAGGAGGTTGGGGCTGCCGGCAAAGCGGCGAAGGGCGTCCGGGTCGTCCGCGGCCGAGGCGATGACGCCATCGCACCCCGCCACCACCGCCTGGCGCGCACGCTGGCGCACCAGCGCGCGCGCCGTGAGGGCGTAGCCCATCTCGGCGAGCGCCGCGTCATCGAGGCTGGTCAGCACGGTCACGGCGAAAATCCTGAGCGGCGCGTCACCTCGTGCGGCCACGGCGGCTTCCAGGATGCGCGGATCACCGTGCACGGTGAGAAAGCTTGCGCCACGCTCGGCCACCCGCGCCACCGCGCGCGCCACCGTCTCGGGGATATCGAAGAGCTTGGCATCGAGGAAAAGCCGCCGCCCGCCGCTGGTGAGCCGCGTGATGAGCTGATCGACGCCGGGGGCAAACAACAGCCCGAGCCCGAGCTTGAAGAAGGACACGACGCCATCGAGAAGCGCCACCATTCCTTCCGCCGCGGCAATACTCGGCAGATCGAGCGCGACGATGAGCCGCCCAGCCACGTCCTCGGGCACCGCGCGCGCCATCGCGCCATGCTTATTGGCCATCGCGCCTCTCCTTCAGCCATCCCGCGCCGCCAGCGGCTATAGGGGAGCGGCGAGGGGCGGGCAAGAACGCCTCTCGCCGAGCTGTTTTCCGCCCAGCCCCTCGCCTTGCGCGGGGACCTCGGCTAGACTGAAAAAATGTTGCAAACCAGTCCGCGCGTCGCGCTGTTCGTCACCTGCCTCGTCGATCTGCATCGGCCGACGGTGGGCTTCGCCGCCATTCGTCTGCTGGAGGAAGCGGGCTGTCAGGTCGAGGTGCCGCGGGCGCAGACCTGCTGCGGCCAGCCCGCCTATAATTCCGGCGACCGCGCCACCGCCCGCGATCTCGCGCGCGGCATCCTCGATGCCTTCGGCGGCTATGATTATATCGTGGTGCCTTCGGGCTCCTGCGGCGGCATGCTGCGCCACCATATTCCGACCCTGTTCGACGACGACCCCAATCTCCGCGCCCGCGCCGAGGCGCTTGCCGACCGTACCCATGAGCTAGTGAGCTTTCTCACCGACATTCTCGGGCTGGAGCGGGTCGCGGCGAAGTTTTCGGGCAGCGTCACCTATCACGACAGTTGCAGCGGCTTGCGCGAACTCGGCATCAAGGCGCAACCGCGCCGCCTGCTCGCCGCCGCCGGGGCCGAGATCCGCGAGATGGCGGACCCGGAAGTCTGCTGCGGCTTCGGCGGCACGTTCTGCGTCAAATACCCCGAGATCTCGACCCGCATGGTGAGCGACAAGGCGGACGACATCGCCGCCACTGGCGCCGAGACCCTGCTCGCCGGCGATCTCGGCTGCCTGCTCAACATGGCGGGAAGGCTCAAGCGCCAGGGAAGTGCGGTCAAGGCGCGTCACATCGCCGAGGTGCTCGCCGGCATGACCGGCGCCGTGCCGCCGATCGGCGAGGCCGGCTGAGAGAGAAAGGGAAACGCCACGATGCTCGCGACCTCGCCCGCCTTCAAGGAAAACGCTGTCCACGCGCTCGCCGAGCCCGGGCTGCAAAAGGCGCTCGCCCGCACCAAGCCGCATTTCCACGCCAAACGCGCCAGTGCGGTCGCCGCTCTCCCCGAATTCGAGCAACTGCGCGATATCGGTCGTAATATCAAGAACCACACGCTGGCCCATCTCGATTTCTACCTCGAGACCTGGGAGGAGAATGTAAAGCGCGCTGGAGGCCAGGTGCATTGGTGCGCCACCGCCGAGGACGCACGTGCCGCGGTGCTCGCGATCTGCCAGAAGGCCGGGGCGCGCACCGTCACCAAGGGCAAGTCGATGATCTCCGAGGAGATCGCGCTCAACGAGCATCTCGAACGCCACGATATCACTCCGGTCGAGACCGATCTCGGCGAATATATTTTGCAAATCCGCAACGAGTCGCCGAGCCATATCATCGCCCCGGCCTTTCACCTCAACCGCGAGGACTGGGAAGAAAGCTTCCGCCGCGCCCATACCGATCTGCCGGCCGATCGCGTTTTCCACGAGCGGCGTGACATCATGACGGAGGCGCGCACCAAGCTCCGCGAGCGTTTTCTCGCCGCCGATGTCGGTATCACCGGGGCGAATTTTTTGATTGCCGAAACCGGCTCCAGCGTCATCGTGACCAATGAAGGCAATGGTGATCTGACGCAGACCCTGCCGCGCGTGCATATCGTGCTCGCCAGCATCGAGAAGCTGGTGCCGACCATTGAGGACACGATCAGCCTGCTCCGCTTGCTCGCCCGCTCGGCGACGGGGCAGGATTTCTCCGTCTATACGACTTTTTCGACCGGGGTGCGGCGGGCGGACGATCTCGACGGGCCGGCGGAATACCATGTCGTGCTGCTCGATAACGGCCGCTCGGCGATGCTCGGCAGTCCGTTCCAGGAGATGCTGCGCTGCATCCGCTGCGCCGCCTGCATGAACCATTGCCCGGTCTATAGCGTCGTCGGCGGCCATGCCTATGGCTGGGTCTATCCCGGCCCGATGGGCGCGGTGCTGACGCCGACGCTGATCGGCATCGATCAGGCGGGAAACCTGCCCAACGCCTCGACCTTCTGCGGCAAATGCGAAAGCGTCTGCCCGATGAAGATCCCGCTGCCCAAGATGATGCGCCATTGGCGCGAGCGCGAGTTCGAGCGCCATCTGAGCCCGCAAGCGGTGCGCACCAATCTCGCGCTGTGGGGTTTTGTTGCCCGCCGGCCGGGCCTCTATCGGCTGGTGACACGCATCGGCGCGGCCGCGCTCGGCTGGCTCGGGCGGCGGCGCGGGCGGCTTTCGCGCCTGCCACTGGCCGCGGGCTGGACCAAGGGGCGCGATCTCCCGACCCCCGAGGGCGAGACGTTTTTCGTCCGCTATGCCCGCGCCCAGCGCCGGGGGCGCGGTGCGGCATGAGCGGGCGCGATTTCATCCTCTCGACCATACGGCGCAATCTGCGCCGCGGCCCCTTGCCCGAGGATCAGGCGGCGATGCTGCGCGGGCGGCTTAATTCGCATCCCCGCCAGCTCATCCCCGCCCGCTCGCGCCTGCCGCGGCCCGAACAGGTGGCGCTTTTCATCGCCAATGTGGAGAAGGAATTTGGCAGCGTCGCGCGCCTCGCTGACCTCGCGGCGGTGCCCGGCGCCGTCGCCGATTATCTCGCGCAACACAATCTGCCGCCCGCCATCGTCATGGCGCCGCATCCCGAATTGCGCGCCATCCCCTGGTCGGACCGGCCATTGCTGCGGCTCCATGAGGGGCGCGCCGAGGGCAGCGACCAGGTGAGCCTGCAGCACGGCTTCGCCGCCATCGCCGAGACCGGCACGCTGATGCTGCCGGCCGGGCCCGAGCGGCCGACGACGATCAACCTGCTCGCCGACACTGCGCTGGTTTTTCTGCGCGCCAGCCGCGTCGTCGGCGCCTATGAGGAAGCCTGGGATCTGCTCCGCGCCGAGCACCACGACGCGCTCACGGGGGGCTTCATGCCGCGCAATGTCATGCTCGTCACCGGCCCCTCGCGCACCGCCGATATCGAGCAGACGCTGGAACTCGGCGCGCACGGGCCGAGGCGGCTCCATATCCTGCTGCTCGACGACGACGAAGCCGCCCGCGCCGCTGCGTGACATGCCGCGCCGCCACGGGCTGAGCGAGGCCGATCGGGCGCAATGGGCGGATTTTGCGCGCACCATCCACCCGCTTCGCGGTCACGCCGCGCCTAGAGAGGTGGCCGCCCCGCCGGCACAAGTGGCGGCGATCCCGCCCCCCCCGGCGCCTCATGCCGGTGCCCCGCCCAGCGTGCCGGCCAGTGCGCCGGCCAGTGCGCCGGCCAGCCCGCCAATCGAGATCGGTACGGCGCCGGGCGGGCTCGACGCCGCCACCTGGGAACGATTTCGCAGCGGGCGGCTGCGCCCGGCACGCATTATCGACCTGCACGGGCTGACGCGCGAGCAGGCGCACCGGGTTCTCGCCGCCGCGGTCGAGGCGGCGCGGGCGGAGCGGCTGCGCTGCATCGAGATCATCACCGGGCGCGGCAGCGGCGAGCAGGGCGGCGCGATCCGGCGGGAATTGCCGCTCTGGCTGAACCGATCCGACCTCCGCCCGAAGCTGCTCGCCGCCTGCCATCCCCACCGCGCTAACCCGGGCGCGACACGGATTCTGTTGCGCCGCGAGAGATAAGCCGCCGGGATATTTTTCCACCTGGCAAGATTCTGTTCACCTGATGGCGGCACACTAGCGCCGATGCGCTCGTTCCTGCCCCTCGCGCTGCTCCTTTTCCTCACCGGCTGCGGCGCGCCGTGGACCGAGCCGGTGGCCGCGGTCGCCGGCGCCGATCTCGTGAGCGTCATGGTGTTCAAGCGCGACATGTTCGATCTCGTATGGTCGGGGCTGACCGGGCGGGATTGCTCGGTTGTCCGGCTCGATCGCGGCGAAACCTATTGTCGCACCACCGAGCCGCGGCTGCCGCTGCCGCCCTACTGCACCCGCAGCCTGGGTGATGTCGATTGCTGGACCAGCCCGTCGGTGCTGCCCAACCCGCCGCCCGGCGTCGCCGACGGGCCAACGCAGCTCACCCCCGAGCAGGAGGCCAATCGCACCCGCGGCTGGCCGTAGTCGTCATACCAACAGCCATAAGGAGGGGCCGGTGGCCCTCTTCGCTGTTTGGCGCGCCACCGCCGGCCAACCCGGCGCGCGGGCCTTCTTTTTCAAACGCTCAGATTGGCGGAGAGGCTGGCGGCGGCGGATCAGCCGGCGGCACGACGGTAGGCGGCGGCGCCTCGGGTTCCTCCGCGGGGGGCGGCGCGTGGACCGGGCCGCGCTTGCCGCCGGGCAGCCAGCCCGCGGCCTGCTCGGCGCGCGCGAGCGCGGTATCGAGCGCCGCCATGGTCGCCGGCAGATCGACGCTTTCATCGCGCATCCACGCCCGCACCGCCCAGAGCCAGACGCCGAGCAGCCCCTTGCGGCGCAGCCGCCCGAGCGGCCCGCTCGCCGAAACCCCCGCCGCCTCCAGCAGCCAGCCCATGCTGGCGAGGCTCGTGCAGCCGAGCATGGCGGCGAGCGGCGGATCAGTCGGCAGATGCCGCAGCAGCGCGATCACGCCCCCGCGATGCGCCTGCAATACGTCGAAACGGCGCATCAGCATCTCGAACAGCCGATCGCGCGTGGTCATTTCCCCGGGCATTTCCCCGGGTATTTCCACCGACCTCGGGCCGCCCTCCCCGGAGATCGCCGCCAGAGCCGCGGCGTCGGCCAGGCGGCCGAAGCGGATCAGCACCGAGACCTTGCGCGGAAAGCGGAGCCGCGCCTGATCGAGCGGCAGATCGGCGCTCCGCGCCGCGCCCGCGACGCTGAACCGCCGCCAGCCGCGCGCCGCGATCGCATCGAATGCCGCCGCGACCAGCTTGCGATCGAATTCCATCTCATCCATGTCCACGCTCCCTCGTATTCCGCAACCGGCCTCTCAGGGCCCGTCCACCGCGCGCCAGTGTGCGACGTTGTGGTTGTGCTCGTCCAGGGTGCGGGCGAAGGCGTGCCCGCCGCGGCCATCGGCGACGAAATAGAGCGCATCGCTCGGCGCCGGATGCAGCACCGCCTGAAGCGCCGCAAGGCCCGGGCTGTCGATCGGCCCCGGCGGCAAGCCATTGATGCGGTAGGTGTTATAGGGATCGTCCAGGGCAAGATCCGTCTTGGAGAGCTTGCGATCGAGCGCGCCGGCGCCGCCGCTTGCGGCATAGACCACAGTGGCGTCGGCTTGCAGCCGCATGCCCTGGCGCAGCCGGTTGAGGAACACCGCGGCGACCAGCGGCCGCTCGGCGGGCTTGGCGGTCTCGTGCTCGACGATGCTGGCGAGGATCACCGCCTGTTCCGGGTTCGCCAATGGCAGGCCCGGCGCCCGCCCCGCCCAGGCCGCCGCCAGCGCCGCACGCATCGCCGCCTGGGCGCGCTGCAACAGGGCAGCGCGCGGCGTGCCCCAGAGATAGTCATAGGTCTCGGGCAGGATGCTGCCTTCCGCCGGCGCTAGGGCGTCACCGACGAGCGCCGGGGCGCGGGCGAGCAGGGCGGCGATCTCGCGGGAGGTGAGGCCCTCGGGAATGGTGACGTGGTGCGCCACCGGCTTGCCATGCCGCAGCGTCTCGATCACCTGACGCAGGCTGGCATGGGCGGGAAAAGCAAATTCCCCGGCGTGCAGCCTGTCGCCCCGCTCGATCAGCAAGGCGAGGCGGAAGAGGCGGGCATCGCGGACCACCCCGGCTTCGGCGAGCGCGTCCGCGAGCCCCGCAGCGGCCCCGCGTGGCACCACGACAGCGCGAGATTCGGCAAGCGGCCCAGGCCAGTCGAGCAGCCGGGCGGCGAGGTTGCGGCCGCCGCTGATCACCGCGTTGACCACCACCAGCACCCAGAACAGCCGCCCGACCCAGCGCCCGACCCAGCGCCCGACCCGCCAGCCTCCGCTCCCCCAGCGGGAGCGCCAGGGGGAACGGTTGTCGCCTTCAGGCGGCGGCGCGGAAGACGATGCTGGCGTTGGTGCCGCCAAAGCCAAAACTGTTGGAGAGGGCGACGCGGATCGGCCGCTCCTGCGCCACATTCGCCACCCGGTCGATCACGCTCTCACGGCTCGGATGGTCGAGATTGAGCGTCGGCGGCGCCACGCCGTCACGGATCGCGAGGATCGAGAACACTGCCTCGACCGCGCCCGCCGCGCCCAGCAAATGCCCGACGGCCGATTTGGTCGAGGACATCGCCAAACCCTTCGCGGCGGCGCCGAACAGCCGCTCGACGGCTTCAAGCTCAAGGTCATCGCCGAGCGGCGTCGAGGTACCGTGGGCGTTGACGTATTGGATATCCGCGGGATCGAGCCTGCCGTTGCGGAGCGCGCTCCGCATGGCGCGATAGGCGCCCTCATGGCCTTCCGCCGGAGCGGTGATGTGATGGGCGTCGCCGGAGAGGCCATAGCCCACCACCTCGGCATAGATTTTGGCGCCCCGCTTGCGCGCGTGCTGGTATTCCTCCAGCACCAGCACGGCTGCGCCCTCGCCCATGACGAAGCCGTCGCGGTCCTTGTCCCAGGGGCGGGAGGCGCGGGTCGGGTCGTCGTTGAAGGCGGTCGAGAGGGCGCGGGCGGCACAGAACCCGGCGATGCCGAGCGGGCAGACCGCGGCCTCGGCGCCGCCAGCCAGCATCACATCGGCGTCGCCCCATTGAATGAGCCGCGCCGCGTCGCCGATCGCATGCACGCCGGTGGCGCAGGCGGTGACGACGGCGTGGTTCGGCCCCTTGAGCCCGTATTTGATCGAGACATGGCCGGAGGCGAGATTGATCAGCGCCGAGGGGATGAAGAACGGCGACATCCGCCGCGCCTTGCCCTCATGCACCAGCACAGAGCCCTCATAGATGGACTGCAATCCGCCGATGCCAGAGCCGATCATCACTCCGGCGGCGCAGCGCTCCTCCTCGGTCTCGGGCAGCCAGCCGCAATCCTCCATCGCCTCGCTGGCGGCGACGATGCCGAGCTGCATGAAGCGGTCGAGTTTCTTGACATCCTTGGCGGGGATCCATTCGGTGACGTCGAGCCCGCCCGTGGCGCGCCCGCCGCTCGGCACCAGGCCGGCGATCTTCGAGGTCAGCTCCGTGACATCGAAGGACTGGATCGCCGAAATGCCGGAGTGGCCGGCGATCAGCCGGCGCCAGACCGGCTCGACGCCGACCCCGAGGGGACAGGCAATGCCCATCCCCGTCACCACCACGCGGCGCTCCGAAATCATCGCCCGCCCGTCCCGCCGCTGCCGCTCAAGCCGCTTTCTGCTTCTCGATATAGTCGATCGCGTCCTTGACGGTGCTGATCTTCTCGGCCGCGTCCTCGGGGATCTCGACGCTGAACGCCTCCTCGAAAGCCATCACGAGCTCGACGGTATCGAGGCTGTCGGCCCCGAGATCATCGATGAACGAGGCCTCCGGCGTCACTTTCGCCTCTTCCACGCCCAGGTGTTCGACGACAATTTTTTTCACCTTTTCGGCGATATCGCTCATCAGATCCTTAACTCCTGCATGCCGGTTTTCTGGGTGTTATCAGGTTTGGCCTTTGGTCTCGCCCGGTTTGCGCCCTGCCTGCCGGGTTCCGCAAGGGCGGAAAGCCGACGCATCGGAAGAAATCCCCGCGCGCTTAGCATGGTTTTCCGCCATGCGCCAATCGGGGGCGAAAATTTCCCGCGTCACGGGCTAGAGCATCGCCATGCCGCCATTGACATGGATGGTGGCCCCGGTGACCCAGCCCGCCTCGTCGGAGGCGAGATAGACCACGGCGGCGGCGATATCGGCGGGCTGGCCAAGCCGGCCGAGCGGGATGCGCCCGGCGAGTGCTGCGCGCTGGGCCTCGGGGAGGACATCCGTCATCGCGGTCTCGATGAAGCCCGGCGCCACAATATTCACCGTCACGCCGCGCGCCGCGACCTCCTGGGCCAGGGCCTTGGTCATGCCAACCAGCCCCGCCTTGGCGGCGGCGTAATTGGCCTGGCCGGGGTTGCCGGTGGCGCCGACGATGCTGGAAATCCCGATGATCCGCCCGGCGCGCCGACGCAGCATGCCCCTGAGCGCGGCCCTTGCCAGGCGGAAGGGGGCGGTGAGATCGACCTCGAGCACCGCCTGCCAATCGGCATCCTTCATGCGCAGCGCCAGGCCATCGCGGGTAAGGCCGGCATTGTTGACCAGGATATCGAGCGGGCCGGATGCCGCCTCGGCCGCCGCCACCAGCGCCTCCGCCGCCTCCGGCGTCGCGAGATCGGCAGGGCAGACCCGCGCCGCCGCGCCGATTTCACCAGCGAGCGCCTCAAGCGCCGCCACCCGCGTCCCCGAAAGCACCACCGTCGCGCCCTGAGCGGCGAGCGCGCGCGCGATCGCCGCCCCGATGCCGCCCGAGGCGCCGGTGACGAGCGCCCGCTTGCCCTCCAGCCTGAACATCCCGTCCCCCCTTCAGAGCCTGAAAATCAATCGACCTTGAAAAAGAACGCCCTCTGGAAACATTGCTTTTTTCCGTCGGTTTCCGAGAAAGAGGGCATGCTTTGGCAAACTCAGAAAAGCTTGAGTAGCGCCTCGATCTCGCCCGGCGTGCCGGCGGCCGCGACCGCTGCCTCGGCCGGGGCGATCCGCCGCACCAGCCCGCTCAGCACCCGCCCGACCCCGAGTTCGATGAAACTATCGACCCCCATCGCCACCATCGCGAGCACGCTCTCGCGCCAGCGTACCGTCCCGGTCACCTGGCGCACCAGGAGATCGCGGATTTCACTGGGGTCGGTCACTTTCGCCGCCGAGACATTGGCAATCAGCGGCACCACCGGCGGCTGGATCAGCGCATGCGCCAGCGCCTCCGCCATGGCATCGGCGGCGGGCGCCATCAGCGCGCAATGGAACGGCGCCGAAACCGGCAGCTTCATCGCCCGCTTCACGCCGCGCGCCTTGGCTACCTCGATCGCCCGCTCAACCGCTTCGCGCTGTCCCGAAATCACCACCTGGCCGCCGCCATTGTCGTTGGCCGGCTGCACCACCTCACGCCCCCGAGGCCCCTCGGCGGCGGCCTCGCAGATCGCGCTCGCTTCGGCCAGATCGATCCCGAGCAGCGCCGCCATCGCGCCTTCCCCCGCCGGCACGGCGCGCTGCATCGCCTGGCCGCGCAGCCGCAGCAGCCGCGCCGCCGCGGCGATGTCAAATGCCCCCGCCGCGGCGAGGGCGCTATATTCGCCGAGCGAATGCCCGGCGACCACCGCCACGCGATCGGCAAGCCGCAACCCGCCTTCCTGCTCGAGTACCCGCAGGACGGCCAGCGAGGCCGCCATCAGCGCCGGCTGGGCGTTTTCCGTGAGCATCAGTTCCTCGGCCGGCCCCTCGAACATCAGCCGCGACAAACGCGCGCCGAGGGCGTCGTCCACTTCCTCGAACACCGCGCGCGCCACCGGAAAGGCCGCGGCAAGCTCCCGCCCCATGCCGACCGTCTGGCTGCCCTGGCCCGGAAAAATGAACGCGTGCACCATCGGACTTTTCCACCCCACCAGCCCGCCGGCCCGTAACCGCCCGCCGCGCCCCTGTCAACGCCTAGTCGGACCTGGTCGGGGTTGCGCGCAAGAGAGCAGGCCGGATCCACATCTCCGCATCTCCCGACCTCCCCGACCTTACGCGCCCGCCCCAAGCAGCACCAGGATCACGCCAAGCGCGACCAGTGCCAGTCCCGCGACATCGCTCCGCTTCATCCGCTCCTTGAGATAGAAATGGCTGAACAGCAGGATGAACGGCACCTCCATCTGGCCGAGCGAGCGCACCAGGCCGACCGGGGCGAGCGCGAAGGCCGAGAACCAGCAGCCCGAGCCCACCGCCGACATCGCCCCGACCCACACCGCGCGCCGCCAATGGGTGAAGGCGGCGCGGAGCTGCGCGGGCTCGCGCCAGGCCATCCAGGCGCCCTGCATCAGGGTTTGCAGGGAGTTCGTCACCACCAGCGCATAGAGCGCCTGGACGATCGGGTGGCCGCCATGGAGCGCGAGATTGGCCCATTTGATCAGCACCGAGACGAAGGCGAAGCAGAGCCCGGTGCCGAGCCCGCACAGCGCCGCCGGCTGGAAGGTGGCGCGCAGCAGCCCGCGCAGGCGCAGGCCATGGCCGGCGAGCGAGAGCGTCAGCACGCCCACGACGCCGAGCAGAATGCCGAGCCAGGCCTTGAGGCGCAGCGTCTCGCCGGCGATCGCCCAGGCGACGATCGCGGTTTGCACCCCCTCGGTCTTGGCATAGGCGCTGCCCACGGCGAAGCTGCGAAAGCCGAAGGCGAGGATGAGCAGCCCCGTGCCGACGATCTGCAAGGCGCCGGCAAGGGCGCATTCGAGGAGAAATTCGCGATTCGGCGCCGGCAGCCGCGCCCCGCTCACGGCCAGCGCGGCGAGCAGCAGGGCCAGCCCGAACGGCACGCCATAGACGAAGCGCACGAAGGAGGCGCCATTCACGGAGAGGGTGGCGCGGAGCTTCTGCTGCAACGCCGTCCGCCAGGTCTGGAACAGCGCGGCGACAAAGGTGAGCGCAATCCAGAGCGGCATCAGCGCGGCGCCATTCGCCAGAGCATGACCATCCTTTCGGGCGCCAGGGAAGCGCGGACAGTAGAGACCGGATTGCCCCGGTCAAGCATTGGGCATTCCGCCGTTGACAAAATGTAGCCTTGGCAACATATCGTAGCTGTGGCGACATTTTCGTCGGCGGAGGGAATGTACAATGGCGGAAACCGTGACGCGGCGAAATCCGAGTGAGCGCCATCGGCTGAAAGCCGGGGACGCTGCCTTTGCGGAAAAGCGGGGGCAAGGCCGATGACATACGGCGCTCCCGATATGCCGATGTCGCTCCCCGCCGCCACGGAGGCTGCGGTCACGCGCGAGGACGTCTTGCGGGCGCGCGACCGCTGGAAGGTTCGCGAGAGCCGTTCGCGCGGGCGCTGGCTGCGTCTTCTCTGGCTTCTCGCCGGCCCCGGAGTACTGGTCATGCTGGGCGAGAACGACGGCCCAAGCATGATCTCCTACGCGACGACCGGGGCGACCTATGGCATTGGCTTCTTCGTCCCCTTCATCCTGCTGACTTTCGTCCTGGCCTTCATCGTGCAGGAGATGACGGTGCGGCTCGGCGCCGTCACGCAGCGCGGCCATGCCGAGTTGATCTTTCAGCGTTTCGGCCCGTTCTGGGGCTATTTCGCGATGGCCGACCTGGTATTCGGCAACATTCTCACCCTGATCACGGAATTCATCGCGATCCAGGCGGGCGGCCTCTATTTCGGCGTTCCGTCCTGGCTGTCGGTGACGATGGGCGGCATACTCGTCTTCGCCTCTCTCACCCTCAGGCGTTACTGGACCTGGGAACGCGCCGTGATGGCGCTTACGGCGTTCAACCTTTTATTCGTTCCCGCCGCCCTGTTCGCCCATCCGAGCGGCGCCGCCCTGGCCCATGCGCTGGTCTCCTGGGGGCCGCTGCCGGGCGGCGTGACGGCGGGTTTCGTAACCCTCATTCTCTCCAATATCGGCGCGACGGTGACACCCTGGATGATCTTCTTCCAGCAGAGCGCGGTCGTCGACAAGGGCTTGACCAAGGCGGATATCGCCGAGGGACGCTGGGATACGGCGCTCGGCACCATTCTGGCGGCGATCGCGGCGATCGCGACCGTCGCCGCCACGGCGCCGCTCTTCGCCCATCACGTGGATGTCTCCAAGCTCAATGACGGCGCCGATTTCGCGACCGCCCTCCGGCCGCTGCTCGGCACCACCGGGGCGACGCTCTTCGCACTCGGCATCATCGAGGCGGGGCTGGTGGCCGCGATGACCATCTCGACCAGTTCGGCCTATGCGTTCTGTGAAACATTCCACGAACGCCACAGTCTCAATCTCAGTTTTTCGCAGGGCCGCTGGTTTTACGGCGTGACCATCTTCTCCTGCCTATTCGCCGGCGGCATCGTGCTCATCCCCGGCACACCGCTGGTCGCATTGACGCTCACCGTCAATGTCATCGCCACCCTCCTGATGGCGCCCGCTCTGGTATTCTTGCTGTTGCTGATCAACGACCGCGAGATCATGGGCGACGCCGCCAATGGCTGGTGGTCAAACCTGGCGGGCGGCGCGACGGTCGGCGCGATCTCGCTGGTCGGGGTTTTCTACGGCGTCATCACCGCGATCCCGGGGCTTCTGGGCAAATAGGCATCGGGGCAAGGAGGAAGCAGTCATGCGCAACGATCCCTCTCCCGTCTGCGCTCTCGAGCCGGGCCAGCTCGCGGCGATGCGCGCCCAAGCGTTGCCGCGCCGGAAATTGACCCAACCCGCGCTGATCTTTCTCGGTCTGTTGCGCCTTTACGTCCTCGTCGCCGTTCCGATCGTCTGCTACGCCTTCGTTCATGCCCTGATGACGCCGCAATAATGCAGCCTCCCGCGCCGATCCGCGCCCATGAGGACCAGGTGATCGCGGCGTGGATCGACCGCAACGGTCATCTCAATCTCGCCTATTACCTGGTGATCTTCGACCGCGCGACGGATGCGGTGTTGGACCTTTTGGGCATCGGCGCGGCCTATACGGAGGCCAGCGGCCACTCGCTCTTCGTTGTCGAAACCCATACGCTCTATGAGCGCGAGCTGGCGCAGGGCGCGCGGGTGCGGGTGGAAAGCCGCATCCTCGGTGCCGACGCCAAGCGGCTGCACCTTGCCCATGCCATGCGCCGCGCCGAAGACGACGCGCGCGCGGCGTTGCTGGAGGCGGTGGTGCTGCATGTCGATCTCGCGACCCGCCGGGCCGTCCCCTTTCCATTGGCGCAAGCCGCCACCCTCGCCGAGATGGCGCAAGCCCATGCCGTATTGCCGCCCTGGCCGGGGATCGGTCGCGCGATCGCGATGACGGGTGGGACTATGACAAAGCGATGAACCGCGCGCGGGGCGCTAGGCGCGGCGCGGCGGCTCCGTTATGGTCCGTCTCCGCTCGCGCCGATAACCGAAACGGGGCGCGCGATTGTGATCGAGGGAGGGGAATTTGCTGCGGCATTTCATGGCTCCGATGTTTTTCTGCGCGGCGGCCCTGCTCGGGCTCGCCTCTGGCGGCGCGGCGCGGGCGGATACGCCCTTGCCGCTCGAACTCAACAAGCTCGAGCCGCTGACCCAGGGCGAAGCCGGCTGCCGGGTCTATTTCGTCGTCACCAACCCCGACGCCGAGACCATCGGGCAGTTGCGGCTCGACCTCATCCTATTCGGCACCGATGGCGTGATCCTGCGCCGCATCGCGCTCGATCTCGGCCCGCTCACCGCCAAAAAGACCGGCGTGCGGCTGTTCGACCTGCAAAACCTCGCCTGTGACTCGATCGGGCGCGTGCTGGTCAATGACGTGCTCGCCTGCCATGCCGGCGACAAGCCGGGCGGCAATGCCGAGCAGGAGCGTGCCGCCTGCCTCGACCGCCTCACCCTCTCCTCGCGCACCAAGGTGCCGCTGGCCAAGTAGGGCCCGGGGTTTGCCCCTGGCCCCGATGGAGGATGGAGGCGCATCCTGAAAGAAAATTGCCGCCACATGCCCGGCGCAAAATCTTATGTCGCGCGCCGGTGTGATATCGCGCTTCTTTCATTCAATTGAGCGGTTGGCAGTTAAGCGGCTGGGCCTGCAATTTATGCTATCGCGCTGCACAATAACGGTTTTTGCCGAGACGCGCTTGTCGAAATCGCGGTTCGGCGTTACCTCTGGGCGGCGAACTCTGGCCGGATCAAACGAGGGGGTTAGGTGATCATGGTGCAAGCCGGGAAAAGCGAGCGCGGCGCCAAAACGGCGCGGAACGACGCGACGGTGACGGCGGAAAAACCCCAAGCCGCCGCCGGCCTCGACCAAGCCGCGCTGCTGCGCGCCTATCACGACATGGTGTTGATCCGCCGCTTCGAGGAGCGTGCCGGCCAGCTCTATGGCATGGGGCTGATCGGTGGCTTCTGCCATCTCTACATCGGCCAGGAAGCGGTGGTCGTCGGGGTGCAGATGGCGCTCCAGGACGGCGATCAGGTGATCACCAGCTACCGCGACCACGGCCACATGCTGGCTACGGGGATGGACCCGCGCGGGGTGATGGCCGAGCTTACCGGAAGGCGCGACGGCTATTCGCACGGCAAGGGCGGCTCCATGCACATGTTCTCGCGCGAGAAGAATTTCTTCGGCGGCCATGGCATCGTCGGCGCGCAGGTGAGTATCGGCACGGGCTTGGCCTTCGCCAACCGCTACCGCGGCAATGATCGGGTGTCCGTCACCTATTTCGGCGAGGGCGCCTCCAGCCAGGGACAGGTCTATGAGAGCTTCAACCTCGCAGCACTGATGAAACTCCCGGTGCTCTATGTCATCGAGAACAACAAATACGGCATGGGTACCAGCGTCGATCGCTCCAGCGCCTCGCACGATCTTTCGCAGAACGGCGCGCCCTGGGGCATTCCGGGGGCGCAGGTCGATGGCATGGATGTCGAGGCCGTGCAGGCGGCGGCGGCGGCGGCGGTGGCGCATTGCCGGGCGGGCCGGGGACCGTATCTGCTGGAGATGAAAACCTATCGCTATCGCGGCCACTCAATGTCCGACCCGGCAAAATACCGCACCCGCGAGGAGGTGCAAAAAATGCGTACCGAGCGCGACTGCATCGAGCACGCCCGCCAGCATCTTCTGGCACTCGGCGCGGCCGAGGCCGAACTCAAGGCGATCGAGGAGGCGGTGAAGACGCAAATCCAGGAAGCCGCGGATTTCGCCCAGGCGAGCCCCGAGCCCGATCCCGCCGAACTCTGGACCGACGTGCTGGCGAGTGACGTTGTGGCGGGGGCGTGAGATGGCGACCGAGATTCTGATGCCGGCCCTCTCACCCACCATGACCGAGGGCAAGCTCGCGCGCTGGCTCAAGAAGGAGGGCGATGCGGTCAAGCCGGGCGACGTCATCGCCGAGATCGAGACCGACAAGGCGACGATGGAGGTGGAAGCGGTCGATGAGGGCAAACTCGCCCGCATCCTCGTCGAGGAAGGCACCGAGGGGGTCGCGGTGAACACCCCGATCGCCGTGCTCGCCGCTGACGGCGAGGATCTTTCTGTGGCCAAGCCCAAGCCCGCGCCCGCACCCAGACCCGCCCCGCCGCCAGCCGCAGCAAAACCCGCGCCATCCCCGACGCCATCCCCCACGGCGACGCCCGCCACGGTGGCGGAAAAAGATTGGGGCCCGGTCAAGCCGATCACCGTGCGCGAGGCGCTGCGCGATGCCATGGCCGCCGAAATGCGCGCCGACGGGGATGTCTTTCTGATCGGCGAGGAAGTCGCGCAGTATCAAGGCGCCTACAAGATCAGCCAGGGCCTGCTGGACGAATTCGGCGAGAAGCGCGTCATCGACACGCCGATCGCCGAACACGGGTTCACCGGTATGGCGGTCGGCGCGGCGATGGCCGGGTTGAAGCCGATCCTTGAATTCATGACCTTCAACTTCGCCATGCAGGCGATCGACCACATCATCAATTCGGCGGCCAAGACGCGCTACATGTCGGGCGGGCAGATGCACTGCCCGATCGTCTTTCGCGGCCCCAACGGGGCGGCGTCGCGCGTCGCGGCGCAGCATAGCCAGTGCTATGCGAGCTGGTATGCCCATGTGCCGGGCCTCAAGGTGATCGCGCCGTGGTCCGCGGCCGATGCCAAAGGCCTGCTGCGCGCTGCCATCCGCGACCCCAATCCGGTGATTTTCCTCGAAAACGAGATCCTCTACGGCCATAGTTTCGACTGTCCGACGGCGGAGGATTTTGTTCTGCCCATCGGGCGGGCGAAAATCGAGCGCCGGGGCCGCGACGTCACCATCACGGCGTTTTCCATCAGCGTCTCGACCGCGCTCGCCGCGGCCGAGAAACTCGCCGAGCAGGGAATCGAGGCGGAGGTGATCAATCTCCGCACGCTGCGCCCGCTCGATACCGCGACCATCGTCGAGAGCGTGAAGCGCACCAACCGCCTCGTCACCGTCGAGGAAGGCTGGCCCTTCGCCGGGATCGGCGCCGAGATCGCGATGCAGGTGATCGAGCACTGCTTCGACTGGCTGGACGCCCCGCCGGCGCGGGTCTGTGGCCTCGATGTGCCCCTGCCCTACGCCGCCAATCTCGAAAAACTCGCCCTCCCGCAGCCCGATTGGGTGGTCGAGGCGGTGCGCAAAACCACCCAGGGCATGGGCTGAGGGAGAATTCTCATGGCCACCAACATCCTGATGCCAGCACTTTCGCCGACCATGACCGAGGGCACGCTCACGCGCTGGCTCAAGCAGGAGGGCGAGGTCGTCAAGGCCGGCGATGTCATCGCCGAGATCGAGACCGACAAGGCGACGATGGAAGTTGAAGCCGTCGATGAGGGCGTGCTGGGAAAAATCCTGGTCCCCGACGGGAGCGAGGGCGTGAAGGTCAACGCGCCGATCGCGGTGCTGGTGGCCGAGGGAGAAAGCATCCCCGCCGGCCCCGCCCCGCCAGCCGAGAAAGCCGCCGCCGCCCCAACCCCCAGCCCAGGGCCCCCGCCCGCCGCCACCGCGGCCGCGCCGGCCCAGGCGAACGGACACGCGCCCGCCGGCGAGCGGCTGTTCATCTCGCCGCTGGCGCGTCGCATGGCGCGCCAAGCCGGGCTCGATCCGGCGACGCTTGTTGGCAGCGGCCCCTCCGGGCGGATCGTCAAGGCCGATATCGAGGCGGCGCTGCGCCAGGCGCCACCCGCGGCGCCGCAAGCCGCCGCGCCCGCCACCCCGCCGCCGGCGCCCGCGCTCCGCGCGGGCGCCATCACCGCGCCGCACGACCTCGTGCCCCATTCCTCGATGCGCAAGGTGATCGCGCGCCGGCTCGTGGAAGCCAAACAGCAGATCCCGCATTTCTACATCACGCTCGACGTCGCGCTCGATGCGCTGCTCGATTTGCGCGCGGCGCTGAATGCCAAATCGGCGAAAGAAGGGCCGGGCGCCTTCAAGCTTTCGGTCAATGATCTGCTGATCAAGGCGGCGGCGATCGCGCTCCGGCGGGTGCCCAAGGTCAATGCGAGCTTTACCGAGGACGGCATCGCCTTCTATCGCGATGTCGATATCAGCATCGCCGTCGCCATTCCCGACGGGCTGATTACCCCGATCATCCGCCATGCCGACGAGAAAGGTCTGGCGGCAATCAGTAACGAGATGAAAACCCTCGCCGCGCGGGCGCGCGCGGGAAAGCTCAAACCCGAGGAATTCCAGGGCGGCGGCTTCTCGATTTCCAATCTCGGCATGTATGGCGTGCGCGAATTCGCCGCCATCATCAACCCGCCACAAAGTGCCATTCTCGCCATCGGCGCCGGCGAGAAGCGCCCGGTGGTGAAGGAAGGCGCGCTCGCCATCGCCACCCTGATGACCTGCACGCTGAGCGTCGATCACCGCGTCGTCGATGGCGCACTCGGGGCGGAATGGCTCGCCGCCTTCAAGGCGATCGTCGAAGACCCCCTGAGCCTGATGCTTTAGCGCCGGAGAGACGCCGCATGCCAGAGACCGAATTCGATCTGATCGTGCTGGGCGGCGGGCCCGGTGGCTATGTCGCGGCGATCCGAAGCGCTCAGCTCGGCCTGAAAACCGCGCTGGTCGAGCGCGAGCATTTGGGCGGCATTTGCCTCAACTGGGGCTGCATCCCGACCAAGGCGCTGCTGCGCTCCTCGGAAATCAACCATCTCCTGCACCACCTGCCGGAATTCGGCTTTTCCGCCGAGAATATCCGTTACGATCTCGCCGCCGTGGTGAAACGTTCGCGCGCGGTGGCGAAGCAGCTTTCCTCGGGCGTCGCACATCTCTTGCGCAAAAATAAAGTCACGGTGTTCGATGGCAGCGGCAAACTCGCCGGAGGGGGAAAACTCGCGGTCGAGAAGGCAGGCAGCGCCGTCACAATGCTTGCGGCGAAGCACATCGTTCTCGCCACCGGCGCGCGGGCGCGCGAGCTGCCCGGCCTCGAAGCCGACGGCAAGCTGATCTGGACCTACAAGCAGGCAATGGTGCCGACAGCGCTGCCGAAACGTCTCCTGGTCATCGGCTCGGGCGCCATCGGCATCGAGTTCGCGAGTTTTTATCGCAGCATGGGCGCCGATGTCACCGTGGTCGAAGTGCTCGACCGCATCCTCCCCGTCGAGGATGCCGAAATCAGCGCCTTTGCCCACAAGGCGTTCGAGAAGCAGGGGATGAAAATTCTCGTCGGGGCGAAGGTGACGGCGGCGAAAAAATCCGCCGAGAGCGTGACGGTCACCCTTGAGACGGGCACAAAGAAAACGGAGATTGTCGTCGATCGTGTCATTTCGGCGGTCGGCATCGTCGGCAATGTCGAGGATTTGGGGCTTGCTGAGGCGGGCGTGCGGGTGGAAAAAACCCACGTTGTTGTCGATGAATTTTGCCGCACCGGGGTTCCCGGCCTCTACGCCATCGGCGATCTCGTGGGTCCGCCCTGGCTTGCCCACAAGGCGAGCCATGAGGGCGTGGTGTGCGTCGAGAAAATCGCCGGGCTAGCGGATGTCCATCCCCTCGATGTCACCAACATTCCCGGCTGCACCTACTGCCGTCCGCAGATCGCCTCGGTCGGCCTCACCGAGGCGAAGGCGAAGGAAGCCGGCCACGAGCTGCGCGTCGGGCATTTTCCTTTCATCGGCAATGGCAAAGCGATCGCGCTCGGCGAGCCCGAGGGCATGGTCAAGACGGTGTTCGACGCCAAGACCGGCGCGCTGCTGGGTGCCCATATGATCGGCGCCGAGGTCACCGAAATGATCCAGGGCTATGTCCTCGCCCGCACGCTGGAGAGCACGGAAGCGGAACTGATGCACACCGTCTTCCCCCACCCGACGATCAGCGAGACCATGCACGAGGCCGTGCTCGACGCCTACGGCCGCGCCATCCATTTCTGATCCGAAGTTTTTGCTCGCCAACCCGCGGCGCGGGAAGCCTTGCCTTGACTATCTCGCCAAATGCCAAAGCCCAAGGGCGGCGGCAAACAGCGGCGCAATGGTGAGGAGGTAAGCAGCAAGCGGCGGCAGATCGGGTGCGAGGCGGAGCCCGAGCAGAGCGGCATAGGCCATGCCGCCGCCGGCCAGAAGGCCCGGCATCATGCGTGGCAGCCAGAGCGCGAGCGCCGCTCGTCCTGGCGAAAAACCCGCCGCCCCGAGCGCCGCCACCGTCTCATCGCCGACGGTCTTGAGCGCGGCGGCGGCAAAACCCATCACGAACGGCCAGGCGAGCAAAACGGCGACGATGACATCGCCTTCCTGATCGGCCAGCATCGCCGCCGCAACCAGCGACGCCAGCGCCAGCATCCAGACGCCGCCGCGCAGCCAGGCCTTGCCTCGCCAGACCGCCCAGGCGCCGAGCGCGCCGAGCAGGACGGCGAGGAGGGTGGCGAGATCGGCGGCGAGCAATGCCGGGCGCCACGCCCCCGCAGGCGGGGCGAGGAAAGCCGCGAGCAGCAGCCCCGCCAGCAACCCGATCGCGACCCCTCCCGACATCCGAGGCGCTAATGCTGCGCGAGCCAGGCGTCGAAGCGCTGGCGAAGGGCGGCTTCGTTCTCTTCCCAGAACCCTTCATCAAAGGGCAGCGCGTCCTTGAGATTGCCCGGGCTGGAGGGCGAGAGCGCGCGGAGCGGCGGCGGCAACAGTGCGCTCGCGCCCTTGGCGAGCGGGCCGAAGGCCAGATCGGTCATGAGCCGCGCCTCAAGCGCGGGATCGCCGATGAAGGCGAGGAATTTCCGCGTCGGATCGAGCAGCGGCGTGCCCGCGATGAGGGCGAAGCTTTTGATGCGATAGAGGCTGCCGTTCCATTGCATGCCGAAATGATGCGCCCCGTCGCGGTCGGCGGCGACGATTTCCTCGCTCGGCGCCATCGTCATCAATACCTTGCCCTCGCCGAGCTGGCGTGCCGCCTCGTCGTCTTTTTGCCACCACACGAGATAGGGCCGCAGTTGATCGAGCTTGCGAAAGGCGCGCTTAAGACCTTCGGATGTGCGCAGCGTCGCATAGACATCGCCGGGGGCGACGCCATCGGCAAGGAGCGCGAATTCGAGCGTCATGCGCGGATCGCGCCGCAAGCCGCGTTTGCCGGGATATTTCGCGACGTCCCAGAAATCCGCCCAGCTCGGCGCGCCCTGGATTTTGTCATTGTCCCAGCTCAGAACCATGGTTTTCAGAAAGGCGCCGACCCCGCACTCGCTCACCGCCTCGGGCAGATAGCGCTCGCGCCCGCCGATCGCGTTCCAGTCGAGTTTTTGCAACAGGCCGCGCGCGCAGCCCTCGCGCAATACCGGTGCCGCGAGCAAAACGATGTCCCAAGGGGTATGCGCGCCGGCGGCGAGCGTGATCGCCTCGATGCTCCCATCGAACGGCGCCTCGACCATCGCGATGCCGCTCTGCTGGGCAAAGGCCGCGACATAATTTTTTGCCAGTTGCGCGACCAGCGGCTCATCCGGTGCGGCGAGGGTGAGATCGCGCGCGGCGGCCGGGGTCACGACAGCCGGGGTCACGACAGCGCTGAGCAGGATAAAAAAAACCAGCGCGTCACGGCGGAGCGCGGCAACGCGCGCGGGCCACGCCCCGCTCACGTCGGATCCCGCGGGGTTGCGGCAAAAATGCGCGCATGCGCGGCACTCCACGCGACCGACATCTCAAGCCCTGGTTGCAAACCTCGCAGATTGGCGCTAGCAGGACGCGTAACGATGATTTCTCCGCCCGCGCCGAGAGAAACGACAAGCCGGGTTAACGCACCAAGCGGCATGACCTTGCGCAGCACCGCGGAAATCGCTCCTTCCCCCAGCTCTTCGGCGGCGATCGCCGCCACCGCGATCCGCTCCGGCCGGATCATCAAGCGCGAGCGTTGCCCGATCGCGATCCGCTCGGCAAGAGAGCCCGCGACGCGCGCGCCATTATCGAGGCGGAGGCGGGCGATATCATTCTCGTCTTCCTCCAGCACGCCATCGAGAATATTGGCCTCGCCCATCGCGATCGCGGCGGTGAGGCTCGCTGGCGCGTCATAGAGGCTTTGTGGCGTGCCGTCCTGAACGATGCGGCCCTCGTGCAGCACCAGGGCGCGATCGGCGAGCGCGAAAACCGCAGCCGGCGTGCGCGCGGCGAGCAGCGTCGTCACCCCTGGCGCGGCGGGGCCGGCGCGGAGCAGGGTTGCCAGCATGCGGCGTTCGGGCTCGGCGAAGCCGTCATCCGGCTCCTCCAGCAGCAGCAGCGCTGGCGAGGCGATCAGGGCGCGCGCGAGTGCGGCGCGATAGCGCTCGGCGGGTGAAAGTTCCCCCGGTCGGCGCGCGGCGCACTCGGCCAGCCCAACCATCGCCAGCATCGCCGCGACCCGCCCTCGCCGCACCTTGCCGGCGATCCCACGCGCGGCGAGCGGGGCGGCGACATTGCCGGCGATATCGCGAAAGCCGATCAGCCCGGCGTTGGCCGGCACGTAGCCGAAGCCCCGCCGATGCGCGGGCGTGGCCTGGAGCCGCCGGCCGTTGATCACGATCTCGCCCGATCCCGGGCGGCGCAATCCGGCGATCATGCGCAGCACGCCGCGCGCCGCCGCGCCATAGCGATCGAGCAGGGCGAGGCTTTCGCCCCGCGCCATCATCAGGGCGGCATCCTCGCCGGCGGCCAGGTCGATGCCGCGCACGGCAAGAAAAGCCGGCTCGGGGAGATCGCTCGATTGCATCACGAGGAGGGTTTTCGTATGGCCTAGGGCGTGATGGCAACCACCCATCGCACGATGTTTCGATATAGAAAGGACGAATGCCATGAGCAACGCCAAGCCCGCCGAGGATCCAGCCGCCGAAATCGCCCGCCTCACCGCCGAACTCGAGACGCTGCGTGGTCGGGCCGGGGCTGCCCTGGGACGCGCCGGCAAGGAAGCGGGAAAGCTGGCCGAGGACGCCCGTGATCTGGCGCGCCATGAGGCCGAGGCGCTGGCGCGGCAGGTGCAGGAGCGGCCGCTGCTCGCGCTCGCCATCGCGGGTGCCGTGGGCTTCCTGATCGGGCGGCTGGCACGCTAGCGCGATGCGGGCACTCCGCCTCGCCCGCATCGCGCTGGCGGCGGAGGCGCTGCGCTGGCGGCTTTGGGGGCGACGACGAGGCCGGCAAGGGGCGCTGCTGGGCGCCGCCCTGGTCTTCGCGCTGCTGGCCCTGGCGTTGCTCCATCTCGCCCTCTGGCTGTGGTTCGCGGCGCGGCTGGGGGGGGTTGGCGGAGCGCTGGTGATCGCCGCGGGGGATGCCGCGATCTCCTCCCTGCTGGTGCTTGCCGCCTATCTCGGCAGCGGCGAGGGACGCCTCGGCGGGGAAGCGGCGCGGCTCCGCGAGCAGGCGCTGACCTCACTCCGCGCCGAGGTTTTCGGCACGGCGCTCGCCGTCTTGCTCCGCCTCTGGCGTCGCGAGCCATAGCCGGGAGCGCTCGGCCGGTTGGCGTCTCGCCTCGCTCCCGCAGCGCGGCTATAGGATGCGGGAGAGATAAATTTTTGCGGAGCATTCCAGCGCATGGATGAGGCGGCAAGTGTGCGAAGCATGCACGAGGGCAGGATCGGGCGGCTCCTGCTCAACCGGCCCAAGGCGCTGAACGCGCTCGATCTCGAGATGATCCGCGGCCTCGCCGCGGCGCTTGAGGGCTGGCGCGACAGGCCGTCGGTGCATGCGGTGCTGATCGAGGGTGCGGGCGGGCGGGCGTTTTGCGCCGGGGGTGATATCCGTGCCGTGCGCGACGCGGCCCTCGCTGGGGACAATGTCGCGATCGAGCGCTTCTTCGCCGAGGAATACGCGCTGAACGAGGCGATCTCGCGCTACCCGAAACCCTATATCGCGCTGATCGACGGCGTTTGCATGGGCGGCGGCATCGGGGTTTCGGTCCACGGCACGTTCCGCATCGCCAGCGAGCACGCGATTTTCGCCATGCCGGAGACCGGCATCGGGTTGTTCCCCGATATCGGCGCGAGCTATTTCCTGCCCCGCCTGCCGGGTGAGCTTGGCATGTATCTCGCGCTCACCGGGGCGCAATTGCGCGGCGCAGATGCCGTCCATGCCGGGCTCGCCACGCATTTCGTGCGCCGCGAGGCATTGGCCGATCTTGCTGCCGCGATAACGCGTGACGGGCCGGCAGTGATCGCGGGCTATGCCGCGCCCTTGCCGCCGTTCAGCCTGGCCGCCCACCGCGCGCTGATCGATGCCTGTTTTTCCGCGCCCGCGGTGGCCGAAATTTTTGCCCGCCTCGCCGCCAGCGAGGAAGACTTCGCCCAGGCGACGCTGGCTGTGCTGAAAACCCGCTCGCCGGCGGCGCTGCTATGGTCGTTCGCGCTGCTGCGGCGCGGCGCGGCGCGTGATCTCCGCGCCTGCCTCGGCCAGGAACTCGCGCTCACCCGGAAAGTGACGCGGCATCCCGATTTTCTCGAGGGTGTGCGCGCCATGGTGGTCGATAAGGATCGCACCCCGCACTGGTCGGCACCCTCGATCGATGCGGTCGATGCCAGGGAAATCGATGCGCTTTTCGCCTGAGGAGGGCGCCGCGCCGCGCCGGCTGCTGCTCGGGTTTGCCCTGGTGCTGATCGGCTTCAACCTCCGCCTGCCGATCGCGAGCCTCGGGCCGGTGCTGCCCGAGGCGGCGCGGGCGGGCGGGCTCACGCCCTTCGCCACCAGCCTCCTGACCACCCTGCCCTCGCTCTGCTTCGGACTTTTCAGCCCGCTCGCCCCCGCGATGAGCCGGCGCATCGGCGCCGAGCACACCGTGCTGGTCATGCTCGCGGTGCTCACTCTCGGCACCGCGCTCCGCGGCCTCGGCAGCGCGCCCGCCCTGTTCGCGGCGCAAATCTTCGCCTGTCTCGGCATCGCCGCGATCAACGTGCTCGCCCCGGTGCTGGTCAAGCGCGATTTTCCCCGGCACGCCGCGATGATGACCGGGCTTTTCACCATGGCGCTCTGCGTTGGCGCCGCCCTCGCCGCCGGTGCCACGGTGCCGCTCCGTCATCTGCTCGGTGGCTCCTGGGCGCTGGCACTCGCCGCCTGGGCGTTGCCGGCGCTGCTCGCGGCGCTGCTCTGGGCGCCGCTTCTGCCACCCCAGGAGACCATGCTCGGGCCGCCGGCGCGACCGCGCTCGCTGCTCACCGACCCGCTGGCCTGGCAAGTCACCTTGTTCATGGGGCTGCAATCGGCGCTCGCCTATCTGGTGTTCGGCTGGCTCGCGCCGATCCTCCGCGATCGCGGGCTGAGCCCGGCGGTCGCTGGCTATCTGCTTTCGCTCTCCATCCTCGGCCAAGCGGTGACCTCGCTCGTCGCGCCAAGTTTTGCCGCGCGCCGGCGCAGCCAGAGCGGGGTGGCGCTGTTCTTTTCGGGGTTGGCGGTGGCGAGCCTGCTCGGCTGCATCCTCGCCCCCCTCGGCACCGCCTGGCTCTGGGCGAGCCTGCTCGGGCTGGCCCAGGGGGGGCTGTTTGGCACCGCGTTGATGCTCATCGTGCTGCGCGCCCGCGACGCCGTGGCCGCGGGCCAGCTTTCCGCCATGGCGCAAGGCATCGGCTATCTCCTCTCAGCGCTCGGGCCGCTGCTCGCCGGGACGCTGCATGGCCTGACCGGCGGCTGGGGCGCGGTGGCGGGCTGGGTCGGCGTGCTCGGCGGAGCGATGGCCTGGAGCGGGGCGCAGGCCGGGCGGGCGCGCTATGTCGGCGCCTCGGCCCCGACCGCCGCCGCGACCACCGGGGCGAGGGCGCGGTAATCGGCCGTCCGCGGCGCCGCCGTCCGCCACGCGAGCCCAAGCGTGCGCCAGGCGCCTTCGCCGGCAAGCGGACGGAGGGCGATCTCGGCCCCCGCAGCGACGCCGCCCCGGATCGCGAGTTCGGGCAGCAAGGTGACGCCGAGGCCACCGGCGACCATCTGCACCAGCGTCCGCAGGCTGGTCGCGGCGAATTCGCTGGAAAAATCCTCGCCGTCGCGCTCACCCCCGAGCAGGCCGCAGGCGGCGAGCGCCTGATCGCGCAGGCAGTGCCCCTCTTCGAGCAGCAGCAGATCCTCCCCGGCCAGCGCCGCGACCGGCACCTCGGTGCGGCCGGCGAGCAGATGGCCGGGCGGCAGGGTGGCGACGAAGCGATCGCGCGCCACCAGGATCGTGTCCGCGCCGGCGCAATCGCAAGGCAGCGCCAGCAGCAGCACGTCGAGCCGCCCGGCGCGCAGCCGCTCGAGCAACCGCGCCGTGGTGTCCTCGCGGAGGAACAGGCGGAGATGGGGGAAGGCGGCGCGCAGATGCGGGATCAGCCGGGGCAGCAGAAACGGCGCGATGGTCGGGATGAGGCCGATGCGAAGCGGGCCGCTCATCGGCGCGCGCGCCGAGGTCGCGGCATCCGCCACCGCCTGCAAGGCCGCCATCGCCGCCCGCGCCCGCTCGACGAGGTCGCGCCCGAGGGCGGTGAACACCACCCGCTTGCCCATGCCGCGGTCGAGGATCTCGGCATCCAACTGATGCTCCAGCATCAGAATGCCGGCGGAAAGCGTCGATTGCGTCACCGCGCAGGCTTGCGCCGCGCGGCCGAAATGCTGGTGCTCGGCGAGCGCGAGCAGATAGCGCAATTGTTGCGGCGAGGGCAGCGGGATCATCGGCGGCTCATGCGCGGGAAATGACGCGGCGGTTTATCGCACAACGTGGCCTCGCGCGCCATGTCGCGCGCACGCATGACAAATCCGCAGCGAAGCGGCATGTTCCCTGCTGCGGCACAGGGCGGCGGAGGAGAGAAAAATGGCGTTGGGAATGAAAAAAGGTCTGACCAGCTATGGCGACGCGGAATTCTCCCTGTTCCTGCGCAAGGCGTTCATCAAGGCGATGGGGTTTTCCGATGACGCGCTCGCCCGCCCGATCATCGGCATCACCGATACCGCGAGCGACTTCAATCCCTGCCACGGCAACGTCCCGGCCCTGATCACCGCGGTCAAGCGCGGCGTGATGCTTGAAGGCGGCCTGCCGATGGCGTTTCCCACCATCTCCATTCACGAATCCTTCGCCTACCCGACGAGCATGTACCTGCGCAACCTGATGGCGCTCGATACCGAGGAGATGCTGCGCGCCCAGCCGATGGATGCCGCCGTCCTGATCGGCGGCTGTGACAAGACCATCCCGGCGCAGTTGATGGCCGCCGCCAGCGTCGATCTCCCCGCCCTCGTGCTGCCGGTCGGGCCGATGCTGGTCGGGCATCACCGCGGCGAGGTGCTCGGCGCCTGCACCGATTGCCGCCGCCTCTGGGGCGAGTTTCGCGCCGGGCGCATGGATGAGGCCGAGATCGAGGCGGTGAATTCCCGCCTCGCGCCGACCTTCGGCACCTGCATGGTGATGGGCACGGCGAGCACCATCGCCTGCATGACCGAAGCCCTCGGCATGGCGCTGCCCGGCAGCGCCACCATCCCGGCAACCCACGCTGATCGGCTGCGCGCCGCCGAGGACGCCGGGCGCGCCGCGGTGCGGCTGGCCCAGAACGGGCCGCGCCCGAGCGCGGTGATGACGCCAGCCGCGTTCCAGAACGCTTTTACCGTGCTCCAGGCGATCGGCGGCTCGACCAACGCGCTGATCCATTTCACCGCCATCGCCGGGCGGCTCGGCATTCCGGTTGATCTCGACGAATTCGACCGGCTCGGGCGGGAGGTGCCGGTGCTGGTCGATCTCAAGCCGAGCGGGGCGCATTACATGGAGGATTTTCACTGGGCCGGCGGGGTGCCGCGGCTGTTGCGGGAACTCGCCGACTTGCTCGATCTCGATGCCCCGACGGTGCGCGGCGGCCAGCTCCGCGATGCCATCGAGCAGGCCGAGGACGTGCCCGGCCAGAGCGTCATCCGCCGGCGCGGAAACCCGATCAGCCAGGGCGGCGGGCTCGCGGTGCTGCGCGGCAATCTTGCGCCGCGCGGCGCACTGCTCAAGCGTTCGGCCGCGACCCCGGCGCTGCTGCGCCACGAGGGCCGCGCCGTGGTATTTTCCTCGACCGAGGACATGGCCCAGCGTCTCGACGATCCGGCGCTCGACGTCACGCCCGCGGATGTCCTGGTGCTCCAGAACACCGGGCCGGTCGGCGCGCCGGGAATGCCGGAAGCGGGCTATATCCCGATCCCGCGCAAGCTTGCGCGCCAGGGCGTGAAGGACATGCTACGGATTTCGGATGCGCGCATGAGCGGCACCGCCTTCGGCACCATTGTGCTGCACATCACGCCGGAAGCCGCGATCGGCGGCCCGCTCGGCCTGGTGCGGAACGGCGATCGCATCCGCCTCGACGCCGAGGCGCGGCGTCTCGATTTGTTGGTGGACGCGGCCGAACTCGCGCGCCGCGCCGCGCTCTGGTCAGCGCCGACAACGTCTCCGGCGCGCGGCTACGCGCGGCTTTTCCACGCCCATGTGCTGCAAGCCGATGAAGGCTGTGATTTTGATTTTTGCAAATCACGCGCTTGATCAAGGCCTGGGGTTTCACCCCTGGACCCGAGCAAAGGCGGAGCCTTTGCATGCCTTCCCGGGATGGGGACCGGAGTTCTGGGCCCTGGCCCTCAGCGCGGCGGCAAAAGAACCACGCCGTAGCGGGCATAGATGCGGGCAACAGTGCCGTCGGCAAGCAGAGCGGCGATAGCGTCATCGATCGCCGCGCGCAGCGCTGGATCGGGGCGGACCATTCCCACGGAGACATTCCAGGCAAGACCGGGATCGGTCTCGTCGAGCGCCAGCACGCGAAGTTTGTGGTCGGGATGGCGCAGATTGTAATAGCCCGCCATCGTCGGCGTCACCATCGCGGCATCGACCTCATGGTTCGCCACCGCGTCCAGCGCGTCGTCCTCGAAGCCGAAGATCGAGATGCCGACATGGCGCTCACCGAGCGTCATCGCCGCCATCGAGCCGACCAGCACGCCGACCTTGGTGTGCGCATCGAGGGCGGCGAGCGAGGTGATCGGGCTGTTCTCGGCCACCACGAGCGCGGCGCCGGTGCGATAATAGGGCCGCGAGAGCTTGAGATTGGTTTCGCCCTGGGCTTCCTTGTCGTCGATCGTGTCCATCATGATATCGCAATCGGCGGCGCGGATCTGGAACGTCATCACCACCCAGTCGGGCTGGAGCGTGACGCCAAGCTTGTCGGCGATGGCGCGCGCCAGCTCCACCTGAAAGCCCGCGAGATCACCGGTCTTGCTGGAAAACGGCAGGGCGTTGGGATGGGCGCAGACGCCGAGCACGCCGCGCTCGCGCACGTTTTCGAGCGAGCGGGCGTCGGCCGCGATGCTGGTGCAAGCCAGCGCGAGAACGATGCCAAGGACGGAAATTTTTCTCATGGCTGGTCCGGTTTGAGATTGCGGATGTAGTGGATGATCTTGTCGATATCGGCGTCGCTGAAGGTCGAGCCGAAGGCCGGCATGGCGCCTTCCTTGCCGTGCTTGATGCGGTTGCGAATGAAATCATCGCTTCGCTTGGTATTCATCAGCTGCGGTCCCTTGCCGGCGACACGCCCGCCATCGCTGTGGCAAAAGCCACAGGTGCTGGCAAAAAGCTGTTCGACATTGAGATTGGAGGTCGCAGGGTCCGCTTGCGCCATGGCGGGAACCACGGGCGCCGCGCAAAGGAGAAAAAGGGTCAGGCATCGAGCAGGGAATTTCATCAGGTCCGCATCGGTCATTGTGGAAAAAAGAAAGCCGGTGTTGCGAAAAAATATCGGCGGGGGGGGGGCCCCCCCCCCCCCCCCCCCCCCCCCCAACACTTTCCACCCTTCACAACCACACCCCCCCCACCCCCCCGCCCCCCCCTCTCGCAACCCCCCCCACCACCCGCCCCGGCCCCGCCCGCCC
>Ga0078972_1003934_pt1 | contig 42734 bp, 39 predicted proteins | sample YelNatPaOPGAMG01_FD_67568 | JGI IMG/M metagenome (GOLD analysis project Ga0078972, IMG submission 67568) | Hot spring thermophilic microbial communities from Obsidian Pool, Yellowstone National Park, USA - OP-RAMG-01 (SPADES assembly) (version 2) | ecosystem: Environmental > Aquatic > Thermal...
GGTTCAGTGCCCGTGCTACCGGCGAGTCCTCAGCTACAGCAGCGGCGGTGACCCTCTCCGGGGCTTCTGCCTCTGTAGTTGTGGCGGTGCTGCCGAAGAGCTGGGCGATCTCGCCGAAGGCCTTGTAGTTGAAGTCTATGGCCTCCTGTATATCGGCAAGCTTTGCCTCCACCGGCTCGATGCGCTTTTTGGTGCGGGCGGAAAGGGCCTCGATTGCTATGATGTCATCGGGGTTGGCCATTGCCACGCGGAGGATGTTATTGCGCACCTCCAGGGGGACGACATTGTACTTGCGGGCAATGCTCTCTGGCACCAGTTGCAACGCTTCAGGTGTCGGCGCCTGGAGCAGCACATTGAGCCGGGCAATGCCGCTGACCAATGCCTCGCTGGCTGTCCCGTTTTCGGTTTGCTCTTTTACCACCTTTTCCGCCATGTCAACATTTCGTATAGGCACCATTTTATGTCAGTGCATCTCGAGTGTCAACTTCGATGACCTTTATCCTCTGGTATTCGGCGAACTGTCTGGCTTCGGTGCTGAGGCGGGGATAGACCATTATGGCCTTGTCGTGTATGTTGGCATCGTAAGCCCGGGTGTCGAAGGCGGAGACGGCATCGAAGCCCACCTCATCGTCTGAGCTGAAGATACCGATAGCCAGAGTATGGATGAGAATGCCATCGTCATAGCAGGCGAGGATGTGGAAGCGGTGTTTAGCCCCTGACCTGCCATGAACCGTTGCCTCTTCCTCCACGGTGTAGCCCACAGACTTGAGATGTTCGATGAGCTGTGCCTTGGACTTGAATATGCCCGGTGAGCGCTTGGTAGTCTCCGGGGCAGGTGGAGCGATGCCCGCCGAGGCAAGGAATTTCTCCAGTTCGATGCCTTCGAACAGGCGGATTTTCTGCCGTAGGGCAAACTGTCTCGCCGGCGGCGATAAGCGCGGGATGACCACCAGCACCTTGTCGTGGATGCCTAGGTCATAGGTCTTATTGTCGTAGTTGAATACTCGCTCCAGCCCCACCTCTGGCGCCCTGCCGTCAACGAGGACATCTATAGCGAAGGTGTGGGTGACGAAGCCATCATCGCGGCGGGCAATGATGTCGAAGGTGTGCCCGGTGCCGGACTTGCTGGTGCCATTCAGTACAGTGTTTTCAGTCACTTCATAGCCGCGGCTCCGAAGAAACTCGAGCAGACGGACTTTGGGTCCCAGTTCGAACTCCAGCCAGCGGCGCTTCTCTTCGTTGAGGCGGTAGGAGTAGACGAAGGTCTCGGTGACATCCTTTTCCACAAAGAAGCGCGAGCAATTGAGACACTGCCAGGTGGTAAGCGGCTGGCTGAAGATGCTTTTGCAGCTATGGCACTGGTAATTTATCCCCAGGCTCTGGTAGTCTGTGCCGAGGAATTTCAGTTCCCGGTGGCATCTGGGACAGATATACCTGTTATCGGTGATGTATTCCTCCTCGAGGCTGAGGTTGCCGCACTGGAGGTGCTCGAGTATGCGTCCCCTGGCGATGTTCCAGGAATAACATTTGGGGCAGCCATCGCCAGCCTTTAGATTGGGGGAATGACATTCAGAACAGAAGAGCAAACGGCTGTGCGGGTGTTTTTCCAGCAGTGCAGCCTCAGTTAGCGATTCCAGAAGCTCATGCGTCTCTTGTGTTGACAGCGAGAGCAGGCCTTCTACCTGTGGGTAGGAGAACCCGAGCTTCAGGGACAGGTCAATGACCGGTTTTATATCGGTGATGTTGCCTGCGAGCAGTTCTTCGATTAACCTCTTGACAAGAGGCTCTTCTCTTACGGAGCGTACCAACATTTCTTCTGTGAGAGCCAGCAGTTTTTTCTATGGGACTAGCTTACACTAGCTGCGTCTCATATGCAACCGCTCTGCGGGGCGATGCATGAGCATTTAGTCACCGGAGAAGTAGCCAATTAGTACTAGTTTTGGGCGAAAGCCTGAGTGTGATGGTGGCAAGCCCGTTCAGATAGATGGAAGGCAAATGGCGGAGAGTAGGGTTGGAGGGGTGGGCTGTTTTTTTCTCCTCCCCTTGCGAGGAGAGCCACCCTCACCCTTAATCCTCTCCCGTCAAAGGGAGAGGAGAGAAAGGGAAAGCTCTCACTTCAAGAGAGAGGAGGCTCTCCCTCGAAGGGAGGGGAGAGAAGGAAACACTCCGTTGTCAGGGACAGGACACGGAAGACAGATTCTTCCTCGGGGGCGAAAAGACTCCATTCCCAAGACCGAGGAAGTCCGAGTGTTCTCTCCCCTTGTGGGGGCAAAATGAAGTTTCTCCGGGGAGAGAGTTAGAGCGAGGGGGAACCATACCCGCTTGTGGGGGAATTCAGGGGGTGGTCTCTGGAACAGTCGTATGTCCTGTAATCTGCTGGAGTAGTAAAGTGGGCTGCAAAAGCGTTCTTGCGTGGTATAATATACCAAGCCCATGGGGGGGAAAGCGACCGTCAGGGTATGTACTGTTCTCGTTGTGTTACTTTTGCTCGCTTTCTTTCCTTCTGGAATAGTTAGCCCCGTTTTAGCCGACCCGGGCAAAATGACCTGGTCGGTCGTGGATACCCCTGCCCCTGGCAAGGAGGACAATGTCGTTGTCCCGGGCTGCGAAATAAATGCCATAGCTATCGGCAATGACGGCAGGACTTTGTATGTGGTGGACACCCCTAACAGGAAGCTTTACAAGTCAGAAGACGGCGGTGCTACGTGGAAGGATGTTTCCGACAGACTATTTGAGGCTGCAGGTGCTGCTGTACATATCTGGAATGTGGTGATGGCGCCGGACGATGTCAGTTTCGTGGTGGTGGTCACCGATTATGATGCGGTGACCCAAGGGCCGAAAAGGGTGTTCATTTCCAAGGATGGTGGGCAGAACTGGGGTGCAGTTGATTCCGGGCTTACGCTGGCTGCTAATGAGTTCATCGGATGTCTTGATGTTTCATTTAAATATGGTCAGTACCGTGATATCGCTATAGGCACTAGAAATGGGGGGGCGGGTGGGAACGTCTTAGTGTTGCCGGCAGAAGTTACTGCTCCAGCCTGGCGAAGCCAGAACTTGACGGGGACTGGTGCTGGCGATGTGGTAGCGGTGAGGTTTTCCCCCAGTTATACTGCAGACTGGGGGATTATCGCCGTGGCGGCAAATACAAATGGCACATATATTAACCTGGGAAAGCGGGACACGGTTGCCGGCACGACCACATGGAATAATGCCGCCGGTTATACCGGCTACCCGGTATGCCTGCGAGCCTCGGGGGAGACCCAGTACCCCAAGATAGCCGATGTGATAAATGCTGACCTGGAGCTACCTTCAGACTTTCTGGCAGTGACGGTTCCCGGCGATTCACCAAGACGCCGCTACTATGTGGGCATAAATACCACTGGTAATTTGGGCTATCTGTATAGAGTAACCAATACCTCGGTGTCCAATATTACCCCACCGGCATCTCCACCTGGTAAAGGGATTTTTAGCATTGCCTACTTTGGTGACTACCGGGATGGTGAGCTGCTTGCTGGTGAGATTATACCTTATACTGCAGGGCGGGTGAGAGTATGGCGCACTTCAAGCCCGACCTATCTTTCCCCATCGTGGAGGCCATCGCAACCGGACTATGGTTCACCTACCGGTGGCTTTGTTACCGGGTATGCCAACGCCGTTGTGGCATGGCACCCTGACGGCAGGCGGGCTTACTGTGGCACCAGCTCAGCGGCGCTCAATAAAGGGGGCACCAGTATTGCTGACCCTAACATGTGGCCTGGGGCGTTACTTACTGTCACAACACCGGGCGATGAATCGGCTTTCTCGGTAAGCCCGTGTTCAGAGTGGTATGAGATGCAGCTTAGCCTGACAGAAAAGCGGCTGAATTCGACACTTGCCGAACACTGGACGCAGCTCAGCCTCATAGACAGCAATATTAACAGGCTGTGCGATGTGGCGGCGCTCAATGTGCCTGAACCAAAGCCAGGCGAAGAAGCAGTGGCTGACTACGAGATACTGTATCTAGCTTCCCTGAGCGGCAATTCTTCCTACAGCATCTGGCGCAGCACCGGCTTGCCGCCAGGGCAGAAATGGGAAAGGGTGATGTGGCTCCCGAGCCACAATGGTGACAAAGGGGTATTGCTCAGGGTGAGGCAGCCCCATTACGAGGACAAAGCGAGGAGCCGCGTGGTCATCTATGGTGAAGTGGAATGGAGAGAAGTGTGGTATTCCTCTAACGAGGGGCAGACCTGGACGCTCATCTCGGGTGATATGGATATGGACATAGTTGACCTGGCGGTGGCGCGTGACCACACTTTCTATGTACTGTCAAGCGTAGCGGTGTACCGCCATGTCAGAAGTGGTACCACCTGGGATGTAGGAAAGGTGTACACTGACTTCTCCCGCAACCACACCATCGCCGTACCACTGTACCGAAGTGAGGAAACGGAAGTGAAAGAGGAATGGGTGATAGTGGGGGAGGCTGGTCCCCCCGATGGCTATGGGAGGGTGGCTTACGCCGATTTCGCCCAGCCAGCGGCAAAATTCCTGCCGAGGATTGCGGAGCGGAAGCCCGTCCCCATCGAGGGAAATGTGCACGTGATTACGGATGACAGGTTCGAAGGGAACAGGACAATATATGCTGCCAGTCACGATACCGGTGACAATACGGGCAAGGTCTACCGCTGGGTCATCGGTAAGAGTAATGAGTGGGAGGAGCTGGGACCACCGAACTCCGCCTTCTATGGTCTGGCGATGCGGAACGATGTGTTGTACGGAGCCTGGGGAAAGGATGAGCTAATAGATATTCCGGGTGACTATCAAGGGGGTGTTGACCGCACGCTGTACGCTCGTGCCCCGGTGCCGCCACCACCGGAGTGGGACTACCTTATCGAGGGGTTGCCGATTAGCGGTATGGTCAGGTTCACCGGCGAGCCCAGCTCGCTCAAAATCTCATCGGACAAGTACAACTGGCTGTGGGCAATTGACGACCGCCCCTATAACTGGCAGAACCAGCAGGGGTGCCTGTGGGTATACACTGACATATTTGCGAGAGTGGGCCCTTGGACGGTACTGCCCGCCAGCGGGGACGTGCTTGCCTGTGACCCGGTGAGCGGGCTGGCGAAGCAGATAGACTTCCGCTGGCGGCAGCTCGACTACGCTGCGGTGTACGAGATGCAGATAGCCAAGGACAAGGAATTCACCATTCGTGTGTTGGTGAACGAGGATATTGTGCCCGAAGACCAGTTATCGCCGGCGGTGTTCTTTCCCTCAGGCGGCTATATAACTGTACCTGCCTCTGAGATAGCATTGCCGGGCACGCTGGAGTGCGGACACCAATATTACTGGCGGGTGAGAGCGAGAGGGGCGACCACAGGCGAGAAGGTGCGCAGCCCATGGTCCGCGACCATGTATTTCACCACCAAAGTGGGAGTGCCGGTGCATAACAGGTACTTGAGCCCGGTGCTGCTCAGCCCCAAAAGCGGCGCCGGAGATGTGGGACTGTCGCCGGCTTTCTCCTGGGCCCCCCTTCCTGAAGTGGTCAAATATGAGTTTGTTCTGGCCAGGGACCCGGAGCTGAAGCAGGTACTGGTGAGGAAGAAGGTTGCTGATACTGCTTTTAAGTACGAAGGTGAGCTCAGTCCCGGAGCCACCTATTTCTGGCAGGTGAAGGGGGTGGAGCCGTTTACTACCGAGCCTAGCGCAGTAGCCACTTTTACCGTTGCGAGGGCTAAAGCTGAGCCAATAGCCAGGCCCGGGGAACCGGTGGGGATATTGACCTGGGCTGGCATAGCGATATATACCATACTGGCGGCTGTGGTCATGGTGTTTATCAGGGCAAGGTCTGCCCGTGGCAGAACGGATGAACAGGGCGAGCAGTCACAGTTCTTAGAGTAGGGAGGGTGACATGTTCTGGGACAGGAAGCGGATATTTATCACCGGTGTCAGTGGCTTTGTCGGTTCGCATCTGGCCAAACATCTGTTGGAACAGGGAGCGAGGGTATGTGGTCTGGTGAGAAGGCGGGCTGACGGTGGCATATCACGGAACCTCGAATATCTCGGCATTGAAAAAGAGGTGGAGTTGCTGGAGGGCGATGTGCGCGATATTTCGAGTCTGGCTTTTGCACTGGATGCGGCCAAACCGCAGGTGGTCTTCCATCTGGCAGCCCAGTCCTTTGTTCCCCGGTCATTCTCGCACCCCTGGGAGACCATAGACATAAATTTCCTGGGCACTGTGAACTTACTGGAGGCGATAAGGTCTAAGGGGTTTGACTGCACCATCGTATTCGCTGGCAGTAGCGAGGAGTATGGTCTGGCTATTGCTTCGAGACGCCAGTACGAGGAGGCGCTGGAGAGATATGGCACTGTGTTTCCCGAGCCGGAGCGCATTCCCGAGCTGCCGATAAACGAGCTTAATCCACTGCGCCCGATGTCGCCGTACGCGGTATCAAAGGTCTCGGCGGAGTATGCTATGAGGAATTATCACAGTGCCTATGGTTTAAGGACAATCGTGTCGAGGGCATTCAATCATGAGGGCGCGGGCAGGGGCAAAATGTTCGTCACTTCGGCAATCACCAGCCAGGTGATGAGGTTCAAGCGGGGGGAGACCGATAAAATAGTCATAGGCAATGTGAACGCTTTTCGCGATTGGTCACATGTTGACGACATAGTGCACGGCTATTGCCTTCTGGCGGAGAAGGGCAGGCCGGGGGAGGTGTATGTTCAGGGCTCTCAGCGGGCGAACTCGGTGCTTAGCTACCTGCTCCTCAGTCTGGAGTACGCTGGGTACGAGGTGTACCGGTTGCAAAGTCTTAAGGGGCAGAAGGTGGTGGAGGAACCTACCGAGATAGACCGCTCGGCGGTGTTCGGTCTGCTGTTCGAGAAGACGAAGGTGGACAAGTTGATGCTGGAGGGAGAGCTGGCTTTTGAACTTGCCGATGAAGGGCTGGTGGTGGAGACCAATAAGGCAAGGGTGCACATCGAATTTGATAGCCAGAGGTTCCGCCCTGCTGAAGTGCCGGTGTTGCTATCGGACCCAGGTAAAATCAGGGAACTTGGCTTCAGGATACAGCATTCTTTGAAAGACATCATAAACGACCAGCTCAACTATTATCTTGACCCCGCCAAATAGGTTCATGCAGTCCGGGGTCAAGCGGGGCGCCGTTTATCCGAGGCTAAGGAGTCTGTGTTATAATTACGAGGCCCGATGTGCTGGTTTAAATACTTCCGTATGTGGAGGAGGGACACATGTCTGGCATAGTTTCCTACGGTGCTTACATACCATTATGGCGGTTGAGCCGCGATGTCATCGCTGCCGGCTGGGGGCGAGCATCGTTAGGTGGGGAAAGGAGCGTAGCCAACAACGACGAGGACACGGTTACCATGGCGGTAGAGGCGGTTCTTGACTGCCTTGTCGGCGTTGACCGGGAGGCTGTTGATGGGCTTTATTTTGCCTCGACCACGGCGCCGTTTCGAGAAAAGCAGTGCGCAGCGCTAGTGGCAGCCGCCGCTGACCTCCGGTCCGATATAATAACTATGGACTTTGCGAATAGCTTACGCTCCGGGACTGGTGCCTTGCGGGCAGCGCTCGACGCGGTGAACAGTGGTTCAGCACAGAGCATAGTGGTGGTAGCATCCGACTGCCGTATCGCTTATCCTCGCTCCGACTATGAGCAGAACTTTGGCGATGGGGCGGCTGCGATCCTGGTGAGCAGGAGTGGTAGCCCGGTGGCTACTGTGGAGGGAGTCTATTCTATTTCCAACGATATGTATGATGTCTGGCGTCTGGACAAGGATATTTTCGTGCAGTCATGGGAGGACCGCTTCATAATCGAGCACGGTTACCTGGAAAACACGTCTAAAGCGGTCAGCGGGCTGATGAAAAAGTACAACTTGAGGGCTGACTCGGTGACCAAGGCTATACTTTACGCCCCAAATGTGAGGGCACAACAGACTCTTGCCCGGCAGCATGGGTTTGATGTCAAGACACAGTTGCAGGACCTTCTGATGAGCAATGTAGGTGTGTGTGGCACAGCCCATGCACTGATGATGCTGGTGGCGGCGCTGGAAGAAGCTAAAGGCGGCGAAACATTCCTGCTGGCAAGCTATGCCGATGGCAGCGATGCCATGCTGTTGAAAGTGACCGAGCAGGTGGAGAAAGTTAAAGCGGGTAGGCGTGGGGTCAAGGGGTTCCTTGCTTCGAAGAAAATGTTGCCCAGTTATGAGCGGTACCTGAGTTATCGGGGGCTGGTGGAACCACAGCCTGGTGAGCCGTTCCGTCTTTTCCCCTCTTCCAGTGCTAGCTGGCGGGAGAGGAACTGGGCTATCCGGTTCCACGGCAGCCGCTGCAAGAATTGCGGGCTGATAACTTTTCCCATCCAGCGTGTGTGCTATGGGTGTCGCTCCAAGGATAACTATGAAGAGGTGAGGCTGTCTGATAAGAAGGGGAAGGTCTTTACCTTTTCGCTTGACAGTCTGGCTGGCAGGAGCGACGACCCCATGGTGCCGCATATCGTTTTAGAGTCTGAGCTCGGCAATACCAGGATATATAGCATCATGACCGATTGTGACCCCAGCGAAATAAAGATTGGCATGCCGGTGGAGATGACCTTCCGCAGGATTTACGAGGGTGCCGGGATGTATAACTACTTCTGGAAATGCCGACCAGTAAGATAGGATGGAGGAAGAGACATGGAAAGCATAAAAGACAAGGTTGCCATTATAGGTATGGGATGCACAAAGTTCGGTGAGCGCTGGGATGCGGGACTGGATGACCTGGCTATAGAGGCGGCATATGAGGCCTTTGAAGATGCTGGCATTGACCCCGGTGATATCCAGGCTGGCTGGTTCGGGACGGTCACAGCACCCACAACCGGCATCGGGGCAACGCATGCCGTCAACCCGCTGAAACTTCGTATTCCTATGACCAGGGTGGAGAACTGGTGCATAACAGGACATGAGGCGCTGAGGAATGCTTGTTTCGGTGTGGCTTCGGGGATGTATGATATCGTTCTAGCTCTGGGCGTGGAGAAACTGAAGGACACCGGTTTCCCGGGGCTGGGTACTGGCAGAGGGATGGGGCCGGTGCTTGAGGCAAGGCGCACATCCCCTGGTAGCTTCGCTCTCATTGCTACTAGGTATTTCTATACTTATGACCTGAGTCCCGAGGAGGGGAAAAGGGTTATCGGCAAAATAGCGGTAAAAAATCATTACAATGGCAGCATGTGTCCCAAGGCCCATTTCCGCAATAAGATAACCCTGGAGCAGGTATTGAACGCTCCAATTATCGCCTGGCCATTGGGGCTTTTTGACTGCTGTGGGAACAGCGATGGGGCTGCCGCTGCCATTCTTGTGCCGGCTAAGCTGGCTAAGAACTTCCGAGACGACCCTATTTACATAAAAGGTCTGGGGCAGTCCTTCGACCCACTCCTGCCACATACCCGTCCTGGTTTTGACTGGCTGACCTGGGACGCGCTGGTCAATTCCTCACGGCAAGCCTATGAGCAGGCGGGTATAAAGAATCCCAGGGAGGAGCTGGATATTGCTGAGGTCCATGATTGCTTCACTATAACTGAGCTTATAATCTACGAGAATTTTGGCTTCTGCCCTCGGGGAAAGGCCAGGGAAGACATTGACGCCGGCTTTTTCGAGCTTACTGGCGGGCTGCCGGTGAATGCTGATGGCGGGCTCAAGTGTTTTGGACACCCCGTGGGTGCCAGCGGACTGAGGATGACCTACGAGGTCTATAAGCAGATGCAGGGCAAGGCGCAATCTCCGGAACGGCAGCTAAAAGATGTCCGACTGGGACTATCGCATACTTTCGGTGGTCCGCCGCAGGTGAGCGCAGTGGCGATTCTGGGCAGGGAACTCGGCTAAGCCGAGGGATCTGACTTTTGCACAGGCGGGGCTCTATGCCTCGCCTTTTTCATTTTTCACTAGGTGCTCTTTTCGTAGTTGTAGAAGCCGCGTCCTGTTTTTCTGCCCAGCTCACCAGCCTTCACTTTCATAACCAGGCACCTTGGTGGCTTGAACTGGTCTCGCATATATGCGCGGTAATGGGTCTCGGTAATGGCTAGTCCTGTATCCAGCCCCACCATATCGCGCAGCTCGAACGGTCCCATTCGAAAACCGCAACCCACGCGGTAGGCAGTGTCTATATCCTGAGGTTCGGCTATTCCTTCATCGTACATATTAAGCCCCTCGTTGTACCATATCTGGAGCAGTCTGTTTACGATGAACCCGGTGGAGTCCTTGCATATGCCGGGAGTCTTGCCCAGCTTATGACAAAGCGCCACTATCGTCTCTAAGGTGTCACTTGAGGTTCGCTCGTGGACGACCACTTCGATACCTTGCATGAGCTGTGGGGGGTTGAACCAGTGCATGCCAATAAATTTCTCCGGGCGACTTGTTGCCATTGCCATTTCGGTGATAGATTGAGCGGATGTGTTGGAAGCGAAAATCGTCTGCTCAGGACATATCTCGTCGAGTTCCTTGAACACCCGTTTCTTAATCTCAATATCTTCGACCACAGCCTCTATGACCAGGTCAACATCTTTGGCAGCTTCCCGAAGGTCTATTGTCCCTTTGATCCGATTTAACACAGCATCGGCTTCGGCTTGAGTCAGCTTCTTCCGTTCCACACTACCGCTGAGGAACGCTTTTATCTTGCTGATACCTGCTTCGACGAGCTCGGCTTTAATGTCGCGCAGATTGACTTCGAAGCCGGCTTGAGCACATACCTGGGCAATGCCGTGCCCCATCACTCCGGCACCTAGAACGCAAATTCTTGTTATCTCCATCGCAGCCCTCCTCAAATGTTGGCATACTTACCTCCGAATTCGGTTAGCTATATGTGTAGAAGCCACGGCCTGCTTTCTTACCCAGCCATCCCGCATCGATCATTCTGCGAAGCAAAAAACACGGCTGATACTTGGGACCAAGGTGACAGGCGAGGGTGTCCAGGGTCTCGAGTATCTTGTCAATGCCGATGCTATCGGCAAACTCGAAGGGACCGAGCGGCCAGTTAGCGCACACTTTCACCATTTTGTCGATATCTTCGATGGTCGCCAGGCTTGTGGAGTACATCAGAGCCGCCTCGTTTACAATCGCGGCCATTACCCGGTCGATTATAAAACCGGGACTTTCTTCCAGCTTCACCGGGGTGATGCCCGATTTTTGCAAAAACTCAACGCATGCCTCCACGGTTTCTGGTGAGGTCTGCAGTCCCTTGACAACCTGGCCGAGCAACTTCCCTTGAGGAGCGTGTTTAACGAAATTGATGCCGACAAATCTGTCTGGTCTCGTGGTCTGAGAAGCTAGGCGCGTTATCCACGGGTTTGGTGTGGTGGTCGCCAAAATTGTCTCTCGCCGACACTTGGCATCGCAATCGCGCATTACCTTACTCTTCAAGTCAAAATCTTCAGAGAGGAATTCGAGGACAAGGTCTGACGCTTCAGCTACTGCAGAGTAGTCCTGTTCTAGAGTGCTATTCAATACCTTGAGGCTGCCTTGAGCTAGCAACTGCGCTATTTCGTCACCTAGAGCGGAACGACCGATTATAGCAATGGTCTCTATCTTCATCTTGGCCTCCCAGGGGTTCGTTGCGAACTATCTAGCCTCGATGAACTCACGAATGTATTTATTCACCAAGGCTGGCTTTTCATGAATGACCCAGTGGGAGCCATCCGGCACCCTTTTGATGGTTAAGTTGGTGACATACTTGTCCAGACCACTGAGATTGCCTGGCAGGAGATAGGTATCTTGCTCGCCCCAGATTACCAGGGTAGGTACTGTTATCACCATGCTAGCTGAATCGGCGGACATGTCAGCATCGCCAGTGAATGACCCGAGCTGAGCAGCGCGGTAATAGTTCAGCATCCCGGTGAGCGCACCTGGCTGTGACCAGGCTTTGATGTACTCTTGTTTGTCCTCTTCGGTAAAATAGCCCTGTTCCAGCCCTTTTTTCAACACTGCATTTACCAATGCCGCGTAATTGTCTCGGGAAAGTATTTCTTCTGCCTCGGCACTGCGGTGAAGGAGTATGTACTGGCTGGCCTTTTGCTGCGCTGGATTTTCGCGTAGCTCTCTGGCGAAAATTACTGGGTGGGGCGCGTTTATGATAATCAACTTTTCCAAGCGGTCGGGGTAGCGCATAGCAAATGGCCAAGCCACTGCTCCACCCCAATCGTGGCCTACGAGTATAAATTTATGATGACCCAGGTAATCGGCCAGGGCACGAATGTCGTCAACAAGGTACTTTGTTCTGTACTGTTCTACCTCTTGGGGTCTGGATGAGAGATTATACCCCCGCATGTCAGGGGCAACCGCTTGGTAGTCATGACTAAATTCCAGAAGCTGGTTCTTCCATTCGTACCAAAACTCGGGGAAACCGTGCAGAAACATAATCAGTTTGCCGTGGCCGGCAGTCACGTAATGCAGGCGGACTCCATTGAGGTCAGCGTATTTGTGTTCTAGCATGATGCCTCCTGTGTGGGTTCTCAGACTTCCTGCAGAGATGACAAAGCCGAGCATATGTTAACATCGCATCCAATAGCTGTCAACGTATTTGGATGTGACATCTTCTGGTTTGCAGCAGTAAAAGGCTTGGTGTTACAATTTGGCTCAAAGTCATGGTGCTCAGCGATCGTGCCATTCGTGAGGAAATTGCCAAAGGCAGGATTATCATTGACCCTTTGCTGCCTGATTGTATCCAGCCTGCGAGTGTGGATGTTCATCTTGACAACAAGCTACTGACCTTCAAGCCTTTGAAATACCCGAGCTACATTGATGTGCGGCAAAGCGTTGAGGAGTTGATGGAAGAGATAGACATACCGGAGGACCGCCCGTTCTTGTTGGAACCGGGAGGGTTCGTGTTGGGCAGTACTTTAGAATCTATCACTCTGCCAGATGACATCGTGGGACGACTGGAAGGGAAAAGCTCTCTAGCAAGGCTCGGGCTATTGATGCACTCGACATCGGGCTATGTCGATCCAGGATGGAGCGGTCATCTTACTATACACCTCTCGAACGTTGCCAAATTGCCGGTAACGCTTTATTATAAGATGAAGATAGGGCAGTTATGTTTCCTGAGGCTGACTTCAGCAGTAGAAAGGCTGTACGGAGCTGAAGGCCTGGGGAGCAAGTATCAAGGGCAGGTCGGGCCCACTGCTAGTCGGTATCACCGTAATTTTGAGGAGGGGAAACGATGTTAGGCCGTCCAGTCAATTTTATGGAATGTGCGCTTTCATTGGCCCGTTTGGCTTTAGGTTATACCAGCCCCAATCCTGCAGTAGGGGCTGTTATTGTTAGGGATGGGGTAGTTGTGGGGCTAGGTTACACCCAGATGCCAGGCTCGAAGCATGCTGAGATAGTTGCTCTGGAACAGGCTGGCTCTAGAGCTAAAGGCGCGACTATGTTCGTCACCCTGGAGCCCTGTTGTCATTATGGACGCACACCACCGTGCACCGAGGCGATAATCCAGGCGGGAATCTCCGAAGTGCATGCAGCAATGATTGATCCTAATCCGCTGGTTAACGGCAAAGGGATAGAAGCGCTGCAGGCTGCCGGGATAAGGACTTTTGTTGGAGAATGCGAGGAAAAAGCACGGGAGGTAAATGAAGGTTACATAAAATTCATCACTACCGGCTTACCTTTCGTCATTGCCAAGTTTGCTATGAGCCTTGACGGCAAGATTGCTACCCATACAGGCGATTCCAAATGGATCAGCAGCGATGAATCGCGAAAGTTCGTACACTATCTGCGCCATACTGTAGACGCGATAATGGTGGGGGCTAATACCGTACTATCAGACGACCCTCAGCTTTCGGCGCGGGTTTGCAGCGGTAAGGGCGGCAAGACCAAGCGGCAGCCATTACGGATTATTGTGGATGGCAAAGGTAGAACACCGCCTGCAGCACGTATTTTTGGGGAGCCTGGAGAGACCATCCTAGCTGTCGCCAGACCTTTGGATTCGAGAAAGGCGGACGAGTTCAAAAGGGTAGGTGCCGAGATACTCGAGTTCGATGCCACGGAGGGTGTGATCGATTTATCAGAGCTATTGGCCGTGCTTGGCAAGCGACAGATTACCAGTGTATTGGTCGAGGGTGGCAACAAGCTTTTCGGCTATTTATTTGACCAAAAGTTGGTGGATAAGGTACTGGCTTTCGTTTCGCCGATTATAATCGGTGGGGAGAGGGCCAAAAGTGCTGTCGGTGGTACTGGCGTCAACAGAGTTAGCGAAGCACTTCAGTTGAATAGGGTAAGAGTGACAGAATTTGGAAGCGATGTTTTGATTAGCGGTTATCTGAGATAGTGCGAGATGTTTACCGGCATTGTTGAAGAAGTAGGAACAGTGAGCGATATTGCTGGCAGGCTAGTGATCCAGGCCAAGAAGGTTGTTGAAGGCATGAATATTGGCGATAGCATAGCTGTAAATGGGGTGTGTCTTACTGTGGTCTCGTTTGATGGGGGCAGTTTCTGCGTTGAGCTTATGCCGGAGACCCTGCGCCGTACTAATTTGGGCAAGCTCCGTCGTGGGGACAAGGTGAACCTGGAGAGGGCAATGCCTGTAAACGGGCGCTTTGGCGGGCATTTCGTGCAAGGGCATGTCGATGATATGGGCATGATAACCTCCGTCTGGAGAGAGCAACAGGCGGTTGGTATGAAGTTTTCGGTACCAAAGCATCTTATGGTGTATATTGTCGACAAGGGTTTCGTAGCGGTTGACGGGGTTAGTCTCACTGTGATAAACCCGGAAAGTGCCGGTTTCTCGGTCTCTCTTGTTGGTTATACTCTCACGCATACTACTCTTGCTCACAGGAGACCTGGCGATATGGTAAATATCGAGGTTGACATACTGGCAAAATACCTTGAACGTGTTATTGAGACGAGGGGCCATGGCGTGACACTGGAACTTTTAGAAAAATACGGTTTTGCGAAAGCGAGGTGAGCATTCGATGGGATTTGCAACAATTCCTGAGGCTATAGAGGACATAAGGGCTGGTAAGTTTATCATCATTGTTGACGATGAAAATCGCGAAAACGAAGGTGACTTAGCTATTGCCGCTGAGAAGGTTACCCCAGAGGCTATCAACTTTATGGCGAAACACGCACGGGGACTAATATGTATGCCTATAATAGGGCAGCGACTAGACGAGCTAAAGATTCCGCTGATGGTGCAGGACAATACTGCTAAGTTTTGTACTGCTTTCACTGTATCGGTGGAAGCCAAACACAAGACTTCCAGCGGCATTTCGGCTCACGATAGGGCTGCAACCATAAAGGCAATACTTGACCCGAACACGAAGCCTGAAGACTTGGCTCGCCCGGGACACGTCTTTCCTATAAGGGCCAGGGAAGGTGGTGTGTTGGTGAGAGCAGGGCATACTGAGGCTATAGTTGACCTAGCTAGAATGGCCGGGCTTTATCCTGCGGGTGTCATCTGTGAAATCATGGACGATGACGGCACCATGGCTCGTTTACCCAAGCTTGAAAAGGTGGCAGAGAAGTTTGGCTTGAAGATAGTCAGCATAGCCGACTTGATCGCTTATCGGCGTCGCCACGAAAAATTAATAGAAAGGGTGGCTGAGGCAAAGCTTCCCACGCGGTTTGGCGAGTTTACTATTATGGCATACAAGAGCAAGGTGGACCCCGATGAGCATGTCGCCCTGGTGAAAGGTGACATTTCAGGTGATGAACCTGTTTTAGTCAGGGTACACAGTGAATGTCTGACCGGTGATGTGTTCGGTAGCTTGCGCTGTGATTGCGGTGACCAGATCAGCATGGCCATGAAGCGGATCGCAGAAGAAGGCAGGGGGGTGTTCTTGTACATGCGACAGGAGGGGCGCGGTATCGGTTTCCATAATAAGGTGCGTGCTTATGCTCTTCAGGACCAAGGATTGGATACTGTTGAAGCCAATATCGCCCTGGGTTTTGAACCCGATTTGCGTGATTATGGAATAGGTGCACAGATATTGGCCGACCTCGGTTTACATAAGATTAGATTATTGACCAATAACCCGAAGAAGGTGATCGGTCTCCAAAGTTATGGTTTGGAGATTGTGGAGACCGTACCTTTGAGGACTCCACCGACACCCTATAACCTGGAGTACTTGAGAACCAAGCAAGAAAAGCTGGGGCATCTCTTGGGCGTTGATTTTATCGAGGAGAAGTAATTAAGTTGGAGGGCAAAGGAGGGAAGCGAGTATGTCCAAACTATATGAAGGCATGCTGATCGGAAAGGGGCTAAAATTTGGTGTTGTGGTATCGAGGTTCAATGAGGTGATAACTTCTCGGCTACTTGAGGGCGCCAAAGATGCGCTTTTGCGGCATGGTGTTGAAGAGGAAGATATTGATGTTGCCTGGACGCCAGGGAGTTTAGAGATACCGTTGATAGCTAAGAAGCTAGCCGAGACCAAAAAGTACAACGCTATCATCTGCCTGGGTGCGGTCATTCGTGGAGGTACACCGCACTTCGAATATGTAGCTGCTGAAGTTAACAGAGGTATTGCACGGGTAAGCCTCGAGACCGGCTTGCCTGTTATTCAAGGAATCATTACCGCAGATACTCTGGAACAAGCTATTGAACGTGCTGGGGCCAAAGAGGGAAACCGCGGGTTTACAGCAGCGACAAGTGCAATTGAGATGGCAAACTTACTGAAATCAATCGGTGGTTAAGGGACTACCTTATAGACCTTGTCTCCTCGCCTTACCCTGTCAGGCACCTTTACCCCCACAGAGTCTCCGGCCTTGGCTTCATTCACGTTAACATTGTTGATCTGCATGGACTGTACGATAAGTTCTAGATCAGTGGTGTGCCCTTTTATGTGAATTTTGTCACCCACTTTTAGTGGTCCGGTGAGCGTGATCCCGGCTACTACAGGCCTGGCGAAGAAATCGCTTACTTGACCGATCTCAATCTCAGGCATGACTTTTACCTCCTCTTTCACTGATTCTCTGCTGTGAGCAAAAGCAACAGTCTCACTAATTAGTATATGTCTCTCGAACCGATAAATCAATATAGCGACTGCTTACTAGACATAAGTGCGACCAATGTTGACACCTGTGTGCCGAAGTGTTAGCATTTTCCTGCTCGATATAATAGAAGGCTAGCGACAGTCTTTCCTTCTCTAGCATATGCTCGAGAAAGGGGGTGATAAACACAACAGACGCGAGATTGCCAGGTTTTGAAGGCGCTGAAATTACGGGTTACATTCAAACGGCGAGAAAGGAGGGCAAACATGCCATACGAGACATTGATAGTTGAAAGAGAAGAAAACATCGGCATCATAACGTTGAATCGTCCACCAGCGAATCCAATTAACTCGACGGTACTCAGAGAACTGGACCAAGCTTTGACGGAGTTCAAGGACGACAAATCGATAAGGGTTTTGATCATAACCGGTGCTGGCGATAGGGGTTTTTCAGCGGGCTTTGATATAAAGAGTGCAGTAGAGGGTCGAGGCGGAGAGCCGGGGCCCGATGGGAACGAGGTCTTCCTGCGCATTGAAAGATACCCGAAGCCGGTAATTGCTGCTATTAATGGGTATGCACTGGGTGGAGGCTGTGAGCTGGCGATGGCCTGTCATTTCAGATTTATGGTTGATGCAGAAAGAGCGGTCATTGGTCAGCCGGAGATAGAGCGCGGCATCATCCCTGGCTGGGGTGGTACCCAGCGCTTGCCTCGCCTGATAGGCAAGACGCGTGCTCTGGAGATGCTCCTGACAGGAAATGCAATTAGGGCTCCTGAAGCCTTACAAATTGGACTTATCACCCGTGTCTCAAAGCCCGGCGAAGTTTTGAACGATGCTAAGGAGTTTGCCAGACTACTGGCTAAAAAGGCCCCGATTGCCGTTAGTATCATTCTGGATTGCGTGACTCGCGGCCTCGAGGTGCCTATTGAGGAAGGGATAAAAATCGAACGGGAGGGGTCACGGAGAGTGGCACAAACGAAGGATGCTCAGGAAGGCATGCTGGCGTTCGTTCAAAAGCGCGAGCCAGTATGGAGAGGGGAATAGCCGCTGACTGGCTCGTCCTTGTGTGCTTATCTCTACCGGCCTTTCTCCTGTGTACACGGGACGCTATTCAGGGGAGTATGAGGGGCAAGCTTAAATGTGGTAGCCTGAACGCAGTGCGACAAGAGGTTACAAAGCGTTTGGACGAGGAAAGGGCTCATTGACACGAGGGCCCTTTCCTTGTCCAGATAGCTGTCAGAGGTACCAAATCAGAGCAGTGGTTAGAACGCCAAATAGTCCAGCCGCGGACACGATAATGCTGCTCATCAACCACTGAAGTTCTTTATGCTGACCTAGTAGATTCGCGAGCTTGTTGATTCTTTCCATTGTTTTTACCTCCCCAGACTGTAAATGTTTCAGACTGCTTCAATTACATTATCTCACTACACCATTTGGACAAGATCGCCAATATGTATGATTTTGGTTTGCGGTTTTTGTTCTAAGAAAAGTTACTGATGTGCGTGGCTATTTTTTGCTACCCCTTTTGGAGGAGGATATTGGGGTGCTAGGACTGGCTGGGGTAAAATTTGTGGTGAGAGGGTTTTCTAGATGAATAGTCGACCCGTTCTGGAGATTCTTCCCGGTGTCTATCAGCTAGGCGGCTATTGGGGGAGCGGTGTGCTCGGAGTCAATGTTTTCCTGCTTGTTGACGAGAACCTCACGCTGGTTGATACCGGTTTTAGGGGTAGGATTAAAGGTATAATCAACTCTGTCCGTAACCTTGGTTACTCTTTAACAGCAATTTCCCGCATAGTGGTTACTCACCACCATCTCGACCACACTGGCAATCTAGCGCGACTAAGGGAACTGACCGGTGCCGAGATCATCGCTCACTACGGAGATGTCCCTTATATAGAAGGTAACTTGGCTCACACTGGTCTAGCTCGGCCGGCGTGGCTGAGCAGGTACTTAGGCTCTCTAGGATGGTCGTTGATAGCCGCACCAGCAAAGGTGGACCGAGTGGTCAATGATGGTGACGAGTTACCAGTGCTTGGTGGTATACGGGTAGTACATACTCCAGGACATACGCCAGGTAGCATCTGTTTGTGGCTTAGGAGCAAAAAGGTGCTTATTGTGGGCGATGTTCTTGCGCATCGTTTCGGTCTACGGTTGCCCTCCTTGTTGTTTACAGCGGATATAGCTGAGGAGATACATTCAGTCAACAAAATTGCAGGGTTTGACTTCGATATCATCTGCTTCGGCCATGGCTCGCCAATTACAAAGCATGCGCGGGACGCCGTTGCCAAATTTGCTGCTCGCATCAACAAGCGGTTCAAATTGCGCTAGCCAATAAGGCGATGGGCGCGGCGGAGCGGTGGCCCGGTGGGTCTCTACTACTGAGAGGTGTTTCAATTTGTGACTGGTCTCAGGAAGCGGAAGCGTGCCCTCGCAGGCCCAGGATTTTTCGTGCCTCGTCCGGGGTTGCTGGTTCTCTACCCAGACATTGAGCGATCTTGACTGCCCATTCTACTTGTTCCCAACTACCTCTGGCCAGCTCGCCGTTAGGGAGGCGAATGTTGTCTTCCAGACCGACACGCATGTGGCCGCCGAGTAAACACGACATGGTGACAGCTGGGAATTGGTCCAAACCTATTCCGCAGGTGGTGAAGTTGGAATTTGGTGGCAGCATCTCCACTAGTGCAGCAAAGATAATTGGCCTGAACTTCTGCCCACCGGCAACGCTCCAGACAAAGTCAAAGTTGTAGGGAGTGCTGAAGAATCCCTGCTTAGAGATGAGAAGCCAATTATCTAGACCCCCGACGTCATATATCTCTATTTCTGGCTTGACGCCCAATTCTTCCATCTTTTTACCAAAATCCTGTAGCATGGTAAAGGTGTTGGTAAAGACACTATCGAAGATGATCTGCCCGGTCTTTCTATCGAGATAACTAAAATTCATGGTGGCAGTATTTAGCGAGGCCATTTCCGGTTTGATGGCAATGATGGGGGCCAGTCTGGCCTCTGGCGTGGGTCCCACAGAAGACGTTATCTGAACAATCAACTCGGGAGTCTTTTGTTTGATTGCATCGTAGATCGACCTCACAGTCTCTACATCACATGTTGGTAGACCGCTTTTTGCCTCTCGGCCGTGCACATGAACAATAGCTGCCCCGGACTTGTACGCTTTATGTGCCTCTTCGGCAAATTCGGCAGGTGTGTAAGGGACTGCTGGGTTCTGTGCCTTGAAAACGCCTGATCCGGCTAGGGCTGCGGTGATGATAACTTTCTGTGACATAACTCCTCCTTCCTTGCGGTTTGTTGCTCAGCGCAGGCTGCTTGACAAATTGGCACGCATGTTGATACTATAAGGCTGTTGCATACAATGGAGTATGCTAAATTGTATGCAATCTCGACAACAACTGTCAAGTATAACCTGTAACGGGGAGATGGTGGCTGATAAATCGAGGCAGAACCTCGTTGACATGGCACGGGACGCTATTGAGCGTTACGTTTTGGATGGTATTCTTCGGCCCGGTCAGCGATTAGTCGAAGCCGAACTAGCTAACCAGTTGGGAATTAGTAGAACACCGTTACGTGAGGCACTAAGACAACTCGAGATAAGGGGGTATATTACCAGGCGCAATCATGCATATTTTGTGGTCCATCATGCCTCTGAAGACGTTCGAGATATCCTTGAGCTAAGAGAAATATTGGAGGTCGCGGCGATCAAGATGGCTTGCGATAGGGCAACTCGAGAACATGTCGACCGCGCGGCGGTATGTCTTGCCAATTGGGACAAAGATTTTGCTGCCCTGAAGTCAAGCGGCCTTGACCGAGATCGATTATTTGATGAAGGCTGGAACAAGCTTTTCCGCTGGAATGATCTCTTCCACCAAGAATTTTATAGTGCATCAGGAAACAAACTACTGGTATCCACTATACAAAATTTGCGACAGCTTGACCGCCTGAAGCAGGTTAGTCGCTTCTTCAGATACGATGATTTATTGGAATTTAGACGTCAGCACTACAAAATATTAGACGCGGTTCGACAAAGAGACAAGCGTAGAGCAGAAAAGGCAGTGCGGCTGCATCTCGAGACATTGTACAAGTTCTATCGTGTGTTATTATGACGCTTCAAACTTGTTCATATCGGTAAAGAGGGTTGTGATTAGAAGATGAGAGCTTACATTATTCGGCGTTTATTACTGCTTATCCCTACTTTGCTGCTTGTGACCATGATCGTCTTTTGTGCTGTGAGGTTCATACCTGGAAGCGTTATCGAGATGATGGCAGCACAATCAGGCGAGACTGAGAATATGGATGCAACAATACGAGCTATCAGACATAATCTAGGGCTGGACGTGCCGATTCATGTCCAGTATTTCCGGTGGCTGGGTAACGCGCTTAGAGGCGACTTAGGCAGATCTCTATGGACACAAGAGAGCATTACAAGAGAGCTTTTTCAGAGATTGCCCATATCTGTTGAACTTGGCATACTCGCAATAGTCATCGGTTTACTGATCGCAGTTCCCGTAGGTATCTTCTCTGCCATACGCCAGGACAGCATAGGTGACTACATAGGCCGCAGTATAGCTATCTTCTGTATTAGTGTACCATCGTTTTGGTTGGCGACCCTAGTTGTTGTCTACCCATCGATCTGGTTTGGCTGGACCCCGCCTTTGCCAGTTATTCCTTTCCTACAGGACCCCTTGGGTAATCTACGGCAATTCATCATTCCAGCTATCTTGCTGGGCATGGTGATGTCAGGAACAACGATGAGAATGACCCGCACCATGATGCTGGAAGTGTTGAGACAGGATTATATTCGGACAGCGTGGGCAAAAGGGCTGAAGGAACAGGTCGTTATCTACCGACATGCTCTTAAAAATGCTCTAATCCCTGTAGTTACCATTGTCGGACTTCAATTACCTATACTTGTTGGCGGTGCTGTTATTATCGAGACAATTTTTGGTCTTCCTGGTCTGGGCTGGTACTTTGTGGACGCATTGTTTCAGAGGGACTATCCGATCATTTCGGCGATAAACTTGATTGTCGCTGCATTCGTGATGTTCTGCAACTTAGCGGTCGATATTGCTTATGCTTACTTAGATCCCAGGGTACACTACACATAAATGGCAGGATTTGAAGCAACAGCGACACGAGAGACTAAGACACGCTCATTTTGGGCTGACTTACTTGTTCGGCTGGTCAAGGAGAAACCCCTTGGGACTGTAGGTGGAGTCATCGTCTTATTATTGCTGCTAGTGGGTGCACTTGCCCCAGTCCTGGCACCTTATAATTACAACGATACCTCCGTCTGTCCTCGCCTGTCAGGACCTTCTGCAGAACATCCTCTGGGCTGTGATCAGCTGGGGAGAGACCTGTTTAGCCGCATCATATACGGCGCCAGGGTCTCTGTGATAGTCGGTCTCAGTGTCTCAGCTATAGCTACGGTGTTATCCACATTCATTGGTGTTATATGCGGCTTCATAGGCGGCAAGCTGGATCTGATAGTCCAACGATTTGTAGACGCATGGCTGTGTATACCACCGCTTTTTCTCATCCTTACCCTTATAGCAGTTACCGGGCCTGGAATGCTCCAAGTTATAATTGTTCTAGGTCTGTTATTCGGCATCGGGCAATCAAGAATAGTCCGTGGTGCTACCATTGGCATTCGGTCCAACACATACTTCGAGGCGGCAAAAGTAATTGGCTGCAAGACCGGCAGAATACTGTTGAGGCATGTGTTGCCCAATGTGACAGCCCCGATTATAGTCCTTTTTACTATCACAACAGGTTCTGCCATTCTCACTGAAGCCACTATTAGTTTCCTTGGCTTCGGTATTCCACCGCCAACGCCGAGCTGGGGAGGGATGCTCAGCGAAGCCGGCCGCCGCTACATGCTGATGGCGCCTCACCTTGCTCTGTGGCCTGGGCTTTTCCTCGCTATCGTGGTGTACGGCATCAATATGCTCGGGGATGCAGTCCGCGATTTGCTCGATCCCAGACTGCGGGGTGGTCTAGGGCGATATGATGTAGCGGTGAGAAAGCTACCCAAAGGGGTAAAGATAGATGCATGGCAGTAGAGGCGCTTGTGTAAAGTACGCAAGCATTCTCGAAGAAAAGCAATAGAAAGGAGGTAAACAATGCGTAAGGACAGAGGAAAGGTCTGTGAATAGTGCAAAGTGTAACCACTTATTGCCTTGTCTGTGCGCCTGTTCAATGGCTAGGCCAAAACTAAAAAGCGAATTAGTTAGAAGGAGGTATAGTACGGGATGAAAAGGCTCTTTATCATAAGTCTGGTTATCGTAGGCTTGATTGCTGGGTTGCTAAGTAGCAGTTGTGCCAGGGGAGCCAAAGAAATTCAGATGGCGGAGAAGGAAAAACCCCAATACGGGGGTGTACTTAATGTAGTGTCCACTGTCGATACCTACGGGTTTGACGATGCTCTTGTGCCCCATGCCAATTGCTATCTTTTAAAATTTACTAATGATGAGATAGTGCAGGGAGACTGGACTAAAGGCAACGCCGGAGGCTATGGCACAGGAGAGTGCGAATGGTTTCTGGCTGGCGTCAACCGTTTGCAACACAAAGCCGGCTCCATAGCCGAAAGCTGGGAACTTCAGGGCAATGACACCGTGATCTTGCATCTGCGCAAAGGGGTGAAATTCCACAACAAACCACCCGCAAATGGTCGTGAGGTCACCGCTGATGATGTTGTCTTTTCCCTCAAGCGCCATCTAACGGTTCCTGCAGCGTATTTCAAACTAACATATCCTAAGGCTGCCGAGACTACGCAAATAACGGCACCGGATCCCTATACTGTGGTGATCAAAACTGATCCACAAGTCATGATCATCGGCGATTTCTTCACTATTCTGAACGATTATGCCTGCATATTCCCACGGGAAGCCATCGAACAGTTCGGTAACATGGCTGACTGGAAAAATAGCATTGGCTCAGGGCCGTTTATGCTCACGGAATATGTGAAAGGTAGCCATGCCTATCTTGACCGCAACCCCCACTTCTGGGAGAAGAACCCAATTGGCCCTGGCAAGGGCGACCAGCTCCCTTATATCGACCGTGTCAGATGGTTGGTCGTTCCTGACGAGTCAACACAACACGCTCTTTTCCGCACCGGCGACATTGACATCTTGAGCTGTGACTGGGAAGTGGCGCAAGAATTCCTGAAGATGCCCCAACTCAAGCACGTGCGCTACCTAGATGACTACGGACAGGCGGTCATTTTCATGCGGACGGACAAAAAGGATTCACCTTATGCCGATGTTAGGGTAAGAAGGGCACTCTCAATGGCTATCGACAACAAGAGAATTCTCGATGAATACTATGGAGGTCAAGGCTCCTTGCTCAAGTGGCCAATTGTTTATGCGAAGGAGTATAGCGGTGCCTATGTACCCCTCGAGCAGTTGCCGCGCTCGGTGCAAGAGCTTTTTGAATACCATCCGGATAAAGCAAAGCAACTTCTAGCTGAAGCCGGCTACCCCAACGGGTTTAAGGCGAAGATCATCTGCTATAATCACCGAGCGTATCTCGACCCCCTACAAATGGTGAAGGATATGTGGTCCAAGATAGGTGTTCAGTTAGAAATAGAGCCCAAAGATTACGCCACGTTCCAGGGTATAATGATAAGGCGAGCCTATGATGACATGCTTTACGGATGGTATGGAGGTATTGGCACTTTTTGGAAAGGCATTAGCTGGACCACGCAGAGCTATGCCAATGGTAGCTATATCAACGACCCGAAGTGTGCGCAGGCACGTCAGGACATGCTGGCAGCTTTCCCTGATGAGGCGAGGATCGACAAAATACATCGTGAGTTTATGCCCTATCTTCTTGATCAGGCCTATGTTATTCAATTGCCAGCCGGGTATACCTACCGCTTTTGGTGGCCTTGGGTAAGAAATTATAGTGGCGAGGCGTCTATTGGCCATTACAATGTAGGCAGTTTTGCTAAGTATATCTGGATTGACCAAGAGCTAAAGAGGTCAATGGTAGGCAAATAGGCAACAGTTTCTCGCCTCACTGATAGCCGCAGGTGAGGTGTGCAATGCCTCACCTGCGGCTAATTAAGAGTTGCGGGTATGTCAACATTTTCCACTTAAATGTAATTGTCTCTCCTCACACACTGGCAGACTAGTTGCAGTGTCAAAGTAAGAAGCATCTAGTCCGTGGTACCGTCATCTTGCATATGCGGAAGTTTGATAAGCGGTCTGTCCATCTCTGTGGCAAATCGGCTGCGGCGTGCGAATTGTGTCAGGGGATGGTAGCGCATACCGGATTCGAACCGGTGATCTCCTCCTTGAGAGGGAGGTGTCCTAGGCCACTAGACGAATGCGCCGCACAATGATGGCTGGGGATCCAGGATTCGAACCTGGCCATACGGATCCAGAGTCCGCTGTCCTACCGCTAGACGAATCCCCATCCGACATTGGATTATAGCAGAACAAGTTTTGATAGTACAAGGCAAGCTTGATGTGTTGTGGTGGGCTTGCTATACTCTGTCAAAGGAGTCGCCACAATTGGGGAAATGGTACGCACTGCAGAAGACCATTGGAATCACTTTTAATGACATCGCCTTGCTGGAGCAGGCTTTGGCCCATCCTTCTTACACGCATGAAAAGCCCGGCACTGTTGTTCCAAACAATGAGCGCCTTGAATTTCTAGGTGATTCGCTACTAAATTTTATAGTCGCAGAAGAGCTCTATCGCAGGTTTCCGGGACTGACGGAGGGCGAGCTTACTGAACTTCGGATTTCACTGATACGGCAGGACACTTTGGCTGAACATGCGCTCAGGCTTGGTTTAGGGCATTATCTTCTTCTAGGGAAAGGTGAGGAGTTGACTGGTGGTAGGGAACGCGAGACAAACCTTGCCGATGCCTTCGAAGCGCTTGTCGGTGCAATTTTCCTCGATCAAGGAATTGATGCAGCTCGTCGATTTGTCCTAGCTCAGTTCAGCGACGAACTCAAAAATTGTGCAGGTCACGAGATGAAACGGAGCTACAAAACTCTTTTACAGGAGTTCACTCAGGCGAACTTCGGGCAATTACCTGCATACCATATTGTTGAAGTCTCCGGTCCTGACCATGCTAGGCGGTTTACTGCAGAGGTCAGGCTGGGAGATCAGGTGCTCGGGACAGGGTGTGGCCGAAGCAAGAGGGCTGCAGAAATGCAAGCTGCCCGTGCTGCCTGGGAATGCTTGAATCCCGGGCAATTCGCTTAGATGGGACGATGAAATTATCCCGTCTAGGTTACGTCTTATCTCGCTGGCTGAAGTACTAGGATCTCTGCGGTCGTAGGTAATGTAGTTGCCTTGAGCTCAACCTCGCTGGAATTTAGCTTCTTCACATTGGATTTGCCAGTAAGGAAATCATCAACCTCGGTTATGGGGAAATCGCATCTTGGCGTTTTGAAGTGCATTGGGATGATCACTTTTGGTTTCAAGTCCTCACACACCTGACTAGCCACCTTGGCATCTATGGTGAAAAAACCACCCACCGGAATAAGGAGAACATCAATATCTCCAATCTGAGCAATTTCCTCCTTGCTCAATCTGTGCCCGAGGTCACCTAAATGGCATATATTTACACCATCTACCGTAAAACAGAATACTACGTTGTCCCCCCGTTGCCCGCCTTTAGCTTCGTCGTGATATGTTGCGACCCCTTTAAACTGGATACCTTTTACAGTCTTTGTGCCGCTGCCTTTAACTACATCCGGTTTCCCCTTTACTGCAGAAACGTTGTTATGGTCGAAGTGGTCGTGACTAACTGTGACAATGTCTGCAGACTCATCGATCGGCGAATATTTAAGCCCGCTCCCCTCAATATAGGGGTCAGTAATGATTTTTAGACCATTATCTGCTGTGATTAGGAAACATGCATGCCCCAGCCATTTTACTTTCATATTTACCTCCTTGTTTTGTAATCCTGTATTTGCATTGCAACACCTACAGTCTGCCGTTTAAGTATGAGTTGCTGAATCTAAAGCGAAGTTGACCAAGGTACGGACCCCGACTCCAGTAGCCCCCTTTGGCAAGTAGCCCGACTCCTTTTCTCTAAAGGAAGTGCCGGCTATATCGATATGTACCCACGGAGTATCGCCTACAAACTCAGCAAGGAATTGGGCAGCGGTAATGGCTCCAGCCCATCTGCCACCGCTATTTTTAATATCGGCGATATCACTCTTGTTCTGTTCTTTGTATTCTTCGTACATGGGCATCTGCCAAAGTCTCTCACCAGCGTCATTGGCGGCCTTCAGGACGTTGTCAATCAGCTCTTGGGAATTACCGAAAAGTCCGCTGCAGACATTGCCTAGGGCAACACGGCAAGCTCCTGTGAGGGTGGCGATGTCGATAAGCGGCGAAAGCTTCAATTTAACGGCATAGCTCAGGGCATCCGCAAGGATAAGCCTTCCTTCGGCGTCGGTAGTCTCGATTTCGATAGTCTTTCCATTTGCTGCCTTAAGTACGTCTCCTGGTTTGAAGGCATTGCCACCGGGCATGTTTTCTGTAGCCGGTGCGATGGCGGTCACATTTACCTTCGGCTTCAGTTGCGCGATAGCTCCCATTGCCGCTATTACAGCTGCGGCCCCTGCCATATCGCCCTTCATTTCAGCCATCCCCTCTGCTGGTTTTATAGAAATTCCACCCGAATCGAATGTTATGCCTTTACCCAAGAATCCAATGCTATTTGAGGAATTCTTGTTGCCTCTGTAGCTGAGGACTATCAATTTCGGTGGCTGCTGGCTCCCACGGGCGACGCCGAGCAATGCTCCCATGCCTTCGGCCTCCATCTGCTCTCTCTCAAGAACCGTGATACCTAACCCATAGCGAGATGCCAATTCCTCAGCTCTTCTTGCAAGTTCAGTCGGTGTCATATAATTGGCTGGCTCATTTACCCAGTCCCGTGCCAGATTTGTAGCCTCTGCGAGAATCTTTCCTTTCTCACAGCCTTCTTTCAACTGCGCCAGTTTCGTTTCGTCTCGTTCCACCAAGAGAAATTCCTCTATGTCTGTGTCCTCGGGCTCTTTGGTCATATATTTTCGAAACCGGTACAGGCCTAGGAGTCCGCCCTCCACTATGGCTTGAGAGGCAGTAGCGACTTCCATGCCTCCAATACCAGCCCCATGAAGTATCGTGGCTACGCGTCGGCAATTCAATTTACGTAGGTGCCGACAGAAGTCACCCACAATGTTTCGTAACCTGTCAGAATTGAAATCTGATTGTTTACCTAACCCTACGACAGCGACAATCCTGGCTGGTATCTTTCCCAAACTATGGATTATCGTTACCTCTCCTCGCTTTCCTCTGATTTCACCGGCGTCTATTAGTTTAGTAATAGCTCCGTCAAGAGCCCTATCTATGGCCGCTGTGGCTCCCGCAGGGGTTTTTACCCCCTCGAAAAGATTCACCACCATGGCATCTGCTTGTATTGTTGCGATGTCACCCACGATAGCATTAACCTTCAAAATCTACCTCCTTGAACAGCCAGCGCTTGGTGCTATTTTCTTGGTTGATTATCTGCGGACGTAGTCTATTTTAGCCTGCCGGTGTGTAGGAGTAAAGCATATTGCTGTAAACTAGCGTGTCAGGAATCTTACAATTTTATCAAGTATGGGCGTGAGATCACGTGAGGTGTCTACTACAAAATGATTCCGCCAAATTTTGTCCACCTTCTGCCTCATTCGTTTGTAAACTTCCCAGTCGGCGTCTGAATTGTCTTCTGGGTTTCGCTGCTCTTTTCGTGCACGGAGTCGTTGGTATGTTACAGAAGGAGGTGCTGTAACTTGCACCAGCACTAGTCGGGCACCAGTTTTATCAGCTATATTGTATAGGCGCTCGCGATGGCGCTCCAAGAGGTTGGTAGCGTCAAATATAACAGGAATCCCTTGCTTAAGTAGCGATTCAATGACGACATGACAGGCAGCGAAGAGGCGAGCATTTTCGGTGGCGGTATATTGTGGTGTAGGAAACAGTATCTTTCTCATAGCATCGCTTTCGACGACACAAGCTGGGAACCTTGTCGCCAGTTTGCGGCAGAAAAACGACTTACCGGTTCCAGGCAAGCCACTCACGATCACTAACGGAGGGTTAACAATTGGCTCAGGAAGCTGGCCCAAGCTTTGCTTTAGCTTTGCAACATCTGTTTCGACGAAGGCTCTAGTCTCAAACTGGGTACTAGCCGCGGTTGGGGTATTGGGGGTTTCGTGTTCTAGCATATCATCTAGGATTGTAGAGGAATTCTCTCTTTCTATCAATCCTTGCTTCAATACAGAGAAGCAACGATTTTGCCAACAGCGTGAGCAATATAACTACGGGTTTGAAGAGCGAGATGGATGATTTATCCGTGGCGTCCCTGGAGGGATTCGAACCCACGACCCGCTGCTTAGAAGGCAGCTGCTCTGTCCAGCTGAGCTACAGGGACTTAGTCTGAGTGTATCACAGATTTGGCGGGCTCGCAAGAATCATCCTGGCATCCCAGACTGCACCTATATTCGGTGTGTTTAGTATAGTCGTAATATTTGCCTTGGCGCACTATTTTTTATGTGTTGCAGCGTGCTTTTTCCAACAGTCTACGTGTACATAAACTGCGCACTTAGCACAATAGTAAAGTCTGGCAACCGCTTTCTTGCCACATACAGGGCAGTTCATATTTTCCTCCTGTACTATGTCGGTCATGCCTAATTTTGAGAGCTTGCAATATTGCTCAACCTACTCATTCTTTTCCTTGTCTTTGGTTTCAGTCTCTTTGTCTGAAACACTTTCCTTCCTGTTGTCTGTAGTGTAAAAACCAGGACCTTTGAAGATTATGGGTACAGGAGCGAACAGGCGCCGCGCACCATTTTGGCACTTGGGGCACGAAGCCACGGATTCGGCAGAAAAGCTCTGCCTTAATTCAAATCTAAGATTGCATTTGGGACACATGTATTCGTAGATCGGCATACTGGTACACCTCCTGATTTCCCAAAATGCAACTTGGCTTTGGTAGTTAGCAATGCAGAAACTCGACTGCTAATTTTATATCAAAAGTAGGTATTAAGTCAAGTGTATCGGGTTTGTTTGCTGATGGCCTTTGCCTTATAATGTTAATCGCTTCCCAGTTGAACGTACGATGCTGCTTTGTTTTCTGTGCTATGGTATACTTTATCGCTAGATTCGCAAGATTTATGGATATAGTCTGTCGCTGCCATTGGTCGGGCTCGTAGCTCAGCGGCAGAGCGGCCGGCTCATAACCGGTTGGTCGCAGGTTCGAATCCTGCCGAGCCCATTTGCAAAATAGGTACCAACGTTGCAGCTACACGGCAAGTTAGAAGCGGCAAAACCAGATTGTAGGATCCATAGTGGTTGCGAAAAACACGGCGGCTTACCTTGAGACTATGAGACATTCACTGGCGCACATTATGGCGCAGGCAGTGCAGGAGCTATTCCCGGAAGCAAAGTTTGGTATTGGTCCTGCAATCGAGGACGGCTTTTACTACGATTTTGATCTCCCCCGTAGTCTTGTTCCTAGTGATTTGCCGGTGATAGAGTCGAAGATGAAAGAGATCATTAGGGCCGATTTACCGTTTGTACGTGAGGAAATAACTAAGGAAGAAGCTTTGAGATTGTTTGCGGCACAGCCTTACAAGCTTGAGCTCATTCGGGAAATACCTGATGACCAAGTGACCATATATCGCCAGGGGTCTTTTATTGACTTGTGCAGGGGCCCTCACGTTAGTTCAACCAGCAGGGTTGGAGCTTTCAGGTTAATCAACATCGCTGGAGCATATTGGCGTGGTGACGAGACACGTCCCATGTTACAGAGAATTTACGGGGTGGCATTCGAGACCGAAGCTGAACTGGAGGCCTACCTGGCACGACTGGAAGAAGCAACCAAGCGCGACCATAGGCGTCTGGGGAAAGAACTGGACCTGTTCAGTATTCATGATGAGGCTGGTGCCGGTTTGGTATTGTGGCATCCTAAAGGTGCTTTAATCCGACTGCTCATCGAGGATTTCTGGAGGGAGGAACATCGGAAGCGCGGATACGAAATTGTGTATACCCCCCATATAGCTAAATTGAACCTCTGGAAAACAAGCGGGCACTGGGACTTTTATCGAGAGAATCTTTATTCCCCGATTGATATCGAAGGCCAACAATACATCATCAAGCCAATGAACTGTTTAGGTCACATCTTAATCTACAAGACAAAGTTGCGTAGCTATCGTGAGCTACCCATTCGATATGCTGAACTGGGCACAGTGTATCGTTACGAACGATCTGGGGTACTACATGGCTTAGCCAGGGTACGTGGTTTCACACAAGATGACGCTCATATCTTTTGTCGGCCCGACCAGCTTGAATCTGAGATAGCTGCAGTGGTGGAGTTGGCCCGTTTTATGTTGCAGACTTTCGGTTTTGACGACTATCAATTATTACTATCTACCCGTCCAGAGAAATATGCGGGGACACTAGAAATATGGGAGCAAGCTACAGAGGCGCTGAGAGCAGTTTTGGAAAAGCTCCGGTTGAACTATGAAGTGGATCCTGGTGAAGGTGTGTTTTATGGCCCCAAAATAGATGTCAAACTCCGAGACGCGTTGGGCCGTCTTTGGCAAGGCCCGACTATCCAAGTGGACTTTAATCTTCCACAACGTTTTAATGTGACCTATGTCGGCGATGACGGAGCAGAACATCAGGTGGTGATGATTCACCGCACAGTGTTGGGCAGTATGGAGAGATTTCTCGCTTGTCTGATAGAGCACTATGGTGGCGCTTTTCCGGTGTGGCTGTCACCTACGCAGGTAGTGATAATCCCGATCGCTGACCGTCATCTGGATTATGCTTCTAAGGTAGCGGAAGCATTGCGAGAGCGCCGGATCAGGGCACGAATTGACGATCGCAATGAGAGGATGAATTCAAAGATAAGGGAAGCCCAGCTTGAGAAAATTCCGTACATGCTTATTATTGGCGACAGGGAATCAGCTGCTTCTACTGTCTCTCTACGATTGAGAAATGGCACAGATTTGGGCTCGCTGCCCCTCTCTCAGTTTATAGAGAGAGTAGAAGCAATAATTGAAGCCAGGACTCCGCGTGGCCTTTGATTTCCTCGCAGTGGATATGATATATTTCCCTTTGTCTGTTGCGTTATCCTTACGATAAGGAGGTGAAGAGAGACATTACCAAAGAGCTGCGCATCAACAGAGAGATAAAGGCGAAGGAGGTACGGTTGATAGGGGAAACAGGGGTGCAGCTGGGAATCTTCCCGCTGGAAAAGGCTCTTCTTATTGCCAGCGAGAAGAATCTTGACTTAGTTGAGGTAGCACCGACAGCTGTCCCCCCTGTATGTCGGCTTCTTGATTATGGCAGGTATAGATATGAACAGACGAAGAAAGAACGCAAAGCACGAAAAAGCCAAAAGGGCGGTACCCTGAAAGAGATTCGCATTAGACCTAGGGTGAAGGATCACGACTTGGAGACAAAAATCAAGATAGCAAGAAAGCTACTAGAAGAAGGAGACAAAGTAAAAGTCCTTGTGTTTTTCCGTGGTCGAGAAACCACTCATCCTGAAGTAGGGCTGAAGTTATTGCAAAAGGTAGCTGACAGTTTGAAGGATATTGCGGGTTTGGAAGGCGAACCAAGCTCAGATGAGCGCTTTATGAGTTTGGTGCTGTCACCTATTTCAACATCAACAAAGCAATCAAAGAAGACCGAGGTACAGGAGAAAGTTTGATGCCTAAGCTAAAGACACACAAGGGTGCTAAAAGACGTTTCAAAATAACTGCAACGGGTAAACTTATGCGCATGAAAGGGGGCAAGAGTCATTTGAGGCGGAAAAAAGCCCCCAGAACTAAGCGCCTTTATCATGCTATGGTTCCAGTTCATTCGTCAGACGCGGGCAGGATTAAAAGGCTTTTGCCTTACGGTTTGAGTTAGTTTTCATCAGGAGGGAATCTTGGCTAGGGTCAAAGCTGGTATTGTTACACGCAGGAGGCACAAGAAGATACTCAGGCTCACCAAGGGGCACCGGTCAACAAGGCATGCGTTGTATCGCCGTGCTCACGAGTCCGCGATTCATGCACTGTATTATGCCTATTGCCATCGACGTGAACGAAAGGGCGATATGAGACGACTATGGATCGCCCGCATAAATGCTGCGGCGAGAGCCGGTGGACTTTCCTATAGCCAATTTATCGATGGGCTTAAAAAGGCTGGCTTGCAAATCAATCGCAAAGCATTGGCTGAGATAGCAGTGACCCATCCTGCAGCATTTTCCAAACTTGTCTCTGTTGCTGCTGCCAGACTTAAGGCGTAGCTTCTCATTGAATATGCTTGAGCAGATCGACGAACTCCTCAGTACAGCGCTTGCTGAGCTAAGTAAAGTTGCCGAGTTTAAGGAGCTGGAGAACTGGCGGGTCCGTTTTGTGGGTAGAAAGAGTGGGCTGGTACAGATCCTGCGCTCTATCTCGACTTTACCTGCTGAAGAAAGACGCGTAATTGGTGCCAGAGCAAACGAGGCAAAGCAGATCCTGGAAGCTAAGTTTGCCGAAAAACGAAGGGAACTCGAGGACAAGCTTGCTCTCAGTTTGCAAAGTGAGGAGATAGACATCACCTTACCGGGTTTGAGAGTTTCGCTGGGTCGTCTTCACCCGACGACAAAAGCGCTCCGTGAAATCTGTGATGTTTTCGTCAGTATGGGATTCCAGATTGTCGAAGGGCCAGAAGTGGAGTGGGATTATTATAACTTTGAAGCCCTCAATATGCCAGCGGATCATCCGGCACGGGACATGTTTGCCACGCTGTGGGTAGATTTTGCGACCGCTGAAGGAAAGCGTCCGATGTTGCTCAGAACACACACATCACCGGTTCAAATAAGAGTGATGGAAAGTTTGAGGCCCCCTATAAGGATAATAGCGCCGGGACGTGTTTATAGGTACGAAGCTACAGATGCCACACACGAGTGGATGTTCTACCAAATTGAAGGACTAGCAGTGGACAAGAATATTACACTGTCTGACTTGAAGGGTACACTTTTCGAATTTGTCCGCCGGGTTTTCGGCGAGGAGAGAAAGTGTCGTTTCCGTTGTGACTATTTCCCATTTGTTGAGCCGGGTGTGGAAATGGCTATTGATTGTCTTGTCTGCCAGGGTAATGGCTGCCGTCTTTGCGGTAATAGTGGCTGGATAGAAATCCTGGGGGCCGGAATGGTACATCCAGAGGTGTTGAGGCGGGTCAATATTGATCCCGAGATCTATTCTGGTTTCGCCTTTGGCATGGGTGTAGAGCGTATTCCCATACTCCGTTACGGGATCGATGACATCCGCCTCTTTTATGGGAATGACTTGAGATTCTTGGAACAGTTCTAAATGGTTGGTTAAAGACTGTGAAGGAGGATTGGCGGTGAAGGTTCCCCTCCGGTGGCTGAAGGAATATGTTTCAATCTCTGTCCCGCTTAATGAATTGTGCGAAAGATTGACTATGGCGGGGCTGGAAGTGAGTCAGGTTGATCTCATTGGTGACCACTGGGCCAACGTTACTATTGGAAAGATAACAAAGATAGAGCCACACCCTAATGCTGACCGCCTAAAGCTGGTCACAGTGGACTTAGGAGAGCATTTCGAATGTGTTGTGTGCGGCGCACCCAATGTGGTTTTGGGTGCCAAAGTTCCCTTTGCCTCGATAGGTGCCCGGCTTGTAGACCCCAAGACGGGAGACATCACCGAGTTAAAGAGAGTAAATATCCGAGGCGTGGTTTCCGAAGGCATGATCTGCTCGGAAAAAGAGCTCGGGATTTCCGATAATCACGAAGGCATAATGATATTGCCTGATGATGCCCCTGTGGGAATGCCACTCTTTGATTATATGGGCGATGCTGTGCTGGATGTCGAGGTGACCCCTAATCGTCCGGACTGCCTATCTGTGATAGGCATTGCTAGAGAAATAGCTGCTCTTACTGGCAACGAGCTTCATATTGTGGAGGCCTCCTATCCCGAGCCGGATTCAGCCGAAGGGATAGACTCTTTTGTCTCCGTAGAAATAGCGGAGCCGGAGCTGTGTCCGCGCTACTGTGCTAGTCTGGTCAGAGGAGTTAAAGTTGCACCATCACCTAAATGGCTGCAGCAAAGGCTACTGGCTTGCGGGATGCGTCCGATCAACAATGTCGTAGACATTACCAATTATGTGATGCTGGAGTATGGGCAGCCCCTCCATGCTTTCGACTATAATGAGCTTAAAGGAAAGCGAATCGTTGTCCGCCGAGCTTTTCCAGAGGAAGTGATCACAACCCTTGATGGTGTTACACGGGTACTGCATCCAGGCATACTGGTAATTGCTGATGCCGAAAGAGCAGTCGCGGTAGCGGGGATTATGGGTGGAGCTGAAACTGAGGTTAAAAACGTTACCTCAAACGTACTCATTGAATCAGCTAACTTCAATCCCCGGATAATTCATCACGGCAAGAACAGTTTGCGCCTGAGTAGTGAAGCCTCTACGCGTTTCGAGAAAGGCATCAGCCCGCATTTACCACTCCAAGCACTAAAACGTGCCACGCAGATGGTGGTAGAGCTAGCCGGTGGCACGGTGGCAAGGGGGCTAATCGATGTATCCCCGGGGATGCAAAAACAAGAGAAGATAAAGTTCCATTTTGGAGACATAAGACGGTTATTGGGTATCGAGTTTAGTAAAGAGCAGGTCACAAGTACCCTAAAAGCGCTGGGGTTCAGCTGTGAGCCAAGTACCAAGGAGGGCTATTTGGATGTGACGCCGCCGCGGTGGCGCACCGACATCAGCTGTGCTGCTGACCTTGTCGAGGAGGTTGCCCGGATTGCTGGCTACGACAAGATCCCTGCCACTACGCTCAGTGCTTCGCTACCAAAGTACGAACCCAACCCTATGCTAGTGCTCAAGAAAGATATTCAGGACATTATGGTCGGTTGCGGCTTCCAGGAAGTGCTTACCTATTCCTTAGTCAATCTGGATGCGATCAAAAAGCTTTCTCATGGAGGGTCTCCGTTAGGGCCGACGCCGATGAGAGTGGCAAATCCTATGTCACGGGAATGGGAGTACCTGCGTACCAGCCTGCGCCCTGGCTTGTTGACGACCTTGGCTCGGAATAGGAGGTTCAGGGAAGGCGATATCAGGCTGTTCGAAATTGGGAGGGTGTTCTTCCCACGGGATGCGGATTTGCCCGAAGAGAAAGAGATGTTTTGTGCTGTGATAAGTGGTAGTCGTCACAGATCCTTCTGGAGAGGTGAACCGGAGGAGGTAGACTTCTTTGTGGCCAAAGGGGTGGCTGAGACTCTATTGGCTAGGCTGGGAATAGAGGTTGGTTTTGAGAGAGGGAATGACGAGAGTCTGCTTGAAGGAAGATGCGCCTGGATTATGGCCGCTAGGAAAAAAATAGGCGTAGTAGGCGAAGTGCATCCCAAGGTGGTCGAGGCTTTTGAGCTTTCGACGGTCACCTATCTTATTGAGCTGGAGCTAGACAAGCTGCTAAGTTTAGCCAGCGGTCGCAAGATGCAATTCCGTCCGCTCCCGAGGTACCCCAGTGCTACTCGAGACATTGCTCTGGTGGTCGATGCAAGAGTGACTTACCAGGAGATTGTCTCCATCATTCGTCAGTTTCCCCTAGTCAGTTCTGTATCCCTGTTTGATGTTTATGTAGGCGAACAGATACCTAAAGGGAAAAAATCGCTTGCGTTCAGGCTCATCTATCAATCCCCAAGCCACACTCTGACTGACAGAGAAGTTGACCAAGTCCAGCAGGCAATCCTGGCAAGATTGTCGCAGGAACTCGGCGCCACTTTGAGAACTTAGGCAAGAGCGTTAGATTAGGTCATGATGATATTGTAATGGTTTGAATATGGACGGCTCTAAGTATTTGTATTTAGGTCTGGCGCTGGCTTGTTTTGTGGGCATTCTGAGCATCTTTGTTGTGGATGGCTATCTCGGTGTCTACGATACACTTTACATAAGCTATGCAGAGTATGAAAATCGCATAGAGTTTGATGGTGAGCAGCACTATCAAGCCGGTGGGGCCTATTATGGGGGTGAGATCGTCCAGGGGGAATTGGTACATTTCCGCTATCGGATTGACAACCGAACGTTTTCGCCATGTGAAGGACAGTTGCAAGTGTCGTTATGGAAAGGCGGGACCTGGTTAACCAATTTGGTTGATAAAGGCTTAAAAATTCCTAATTTCGACAAATTGGTTATTGATTGGACGCTATCACCTGAAGAATTGCCGAAGGCCGACTGGCCGAGCGAGGAATATGCCAATTACACTGTGAAAATAAGCTTTGCAGGGAAAGAACGCAAAGTCGTCTTCGGGTACCGCACCAGAAGTATTGTACCCCCGCCAAAGCCGGTCTCGGGTATTTGAGGAGTCAGGGATGAGAATTTATGTGCTGTATGGTTTCGGTGTTCTGCTATGTGTGTCAGGTGTCGGTTACCTTGCTGCCGAGTATATCAAGTTTCTCTCTGAGATAGGTAAGCTTTGCTGTCTTGTGTTGGTGACAGCCATGTTTGCTTTCTTTGGGAAATTTCTGGAGACCATAGGCTGGTAGGTTTATGATAGCTGTAGCAGTAGTAGGTGCTCTTTCATTCATCGGTTGGCTCATCTGGATGGGTGTTAGAAGGAAGCCGATTAAAGCGCACTTGGTAAGTTATGTCCTTTCGTGTATTGCCGGTGCTTTTACCTTCGCTTTCTTCTTGACCATGGATGTTTCGAAGTTTGTAAAGATATTGGTTTCGATCTTGTTAGGTGCTGTTCTTATATTTGTTGCTGCCTATTATCAAAGGCAAGGCACCTCAAACAGGTAGCCCTTTCCAGCGAGCTAGCGAGAAGCTGTATAAAAGCTTGATGGCTCTTAGATAGGGCTATTCATATTTGCTCCTTACTACCAGAACCAGTAAGCTTATATGTAGCAGTACACCGATAGCTATGGCGATCAGGGGGCCTGCCGGGATCTTTTGCCTTGCGGTGCTAGCTCCAGTGAGTGGCGGTGACTTGGTTCGAAATACTGAAACAAAGCTCCAATCGCTGAGTATAGGTTCCACAGCTCTTACTCGCCAGAAGTATACTCTATCAGGTTCCAGCTGCTTATCATAAATATACGATGTGGAATCCACCGTGGTTTGTGTGATGACATCTCGCAATTGGGGGTCATGAGCAAGGACAAATTCGTATTTTGTGACCTCTGGCAACTGTGTCCAAGTGAACATTAGATTCGTGGTGTTACAATCCATGGCGCCATTCCTTGGACTTGTCAATTCCGGGACCAAGTACGGCGCTTGGACTGGCAGTCCTGGCGTGATGACAAAGGTCTCCCGCCACGAAGACGGGCTGGTTATATAGTCTCCTGTCGCCACCTTTTGAACAGTTACCCGCCAGTAATACTTTACACCAGCCTCAAGTGCCGGTACTGCCCAGGTATTGCCATTGCGGTCTGTGACTAGACCACCACCAGGTGGTATAACTAGGGCAGGGTGATCTGTGTCAGGTGGTACATAAGGGGTGCGCGGGTCGGCCAAATGAACTCGACTGAGGTTCGAAGTTTGTCCCCCCCAAGTATTTCCGATGTCGGCTACCTTCAAAGCGAAGTCCTCGTCCTTGGCTATTTCAATGCGATACCCAAGAGATAAAGATACTGGACGCCATCTCAAGTTCACTTCGGTGTTCCTTCCGGAAACCGGGTCACAGCTTATTGTGCCCAAGCTTACAGGTTCAAGCGGTACTGGCCCTGACCAGAGCAATGTGTCTACGTAACACCATACGCAGCCTTTTGGAGGATTGTAGGGGCACTCATCTATGAGCCAGACAGTTACAGGTTGCTCAAGTTCCAGTCCTCCGCAGATTTTGAGTTTTCTGGAAGGTTGGCTACCGAAATTTACAGAGATGTCCATCCCTGCAGCAGCGAAATTCCATCGGATATACGCCCCCCACATATCGGTGAAGTAGAACCCTCCGTTCCTTGATATGGAGAGACTTGTCATAGGTGTAGGCCAGTCGATGCCGCCCCATAGCGTAGCCCATTGGTTTGGCGCAGGGCTAGGCCATGCCCAGCTTCCACCCCCGTAGGATGTTGACCACTGATACATTCCGCCTGGATTGATCGCGATAATATCACCCGAGGCACCTCTTTCCGTCTCATAGCCCTGTGTTGCTATAACTAAAGTGGTGCCCCGAGTAGGCAACGGGGTTGGTATGAGAGTAAAGCTTAACCCACCATCATGAGAGTAAGCCACGTCGAAATCTCCAGTGCCGTTACCCCCGACGAAAACGCGACCCTTCAGATTGTCAGGGGTGACACCAGTGTAGGCAGTGCTGATGCTATAGCCACAACCAAGGCCAGTCGGAACCGTGCTCTGCGAAATCCAGCCCTTTCCCTCCCAGACCATTCTTTGAACATATCCCGCGGAGTCCAATACAAACACTGTATTGCTATCCTCCGCTGCTATGTCCTGTATGACAAGGGTAGGGTTGACATTAATCCAGAAGTCGCCAAAATCAGCTGACCACATCAGCTTCTTGGTGTCACGGGCTGCCCAGAATACCACTTGCCCGTCTGCGTGGTCACCAGGGAGTTGTAAAATGCAGTCTCGAGTATTCGCTTCGGTGATGGTTTGACATAAGACCCGCTCCCAAGTGCACATACCCGTAGGGTCTTGGCTGCGCCACACGCTGTCGAACCCTGAATACAGTGGTTGCCTATTTACTGAGGCAAGATAGACAAAAGAACAGTCAGGTGATGGTGCAATATCGACAAACTCGTCGATCTTGGTATCGATTAAAGATAGCTGGTTCCACGTCTCGCCGTTGTTGCGACTTACCGAAAAAGCTGATTCATCCAGCTGATTGCCGCTCATAAACGAGGTGTACCAATTGGGTCCTGGAATCAAGGGTAGACTGCTAGCTGTAGCAGCATAGGCGAGGGTGCCGTCGGGCGACCATACTACCTGGGTGTTGGCATACGCGTTGCTTCCATTGCCTGCAGCACCTGTAGGCGGTTTCATTGCCGGATACCAGCACGGAATGGGACAAGTGGTCGGTGAGTCGGTGAACCAAGTCATGACTGTGGCTAACGAGGGGTTGCCAAGAAGCTCGCCTATGAGCAGCTTCCCCGAAGCAAAACCACCGTGATAAGCGATGCTGGATATCCGTCTGCTATCAGTCGCTTTCATAAGTAAGTAGCCTACCTTGTCGTCGAAGCGGTAGACCCCTGCGGTTCCAGTAGCACCATTATCGTCGATACTAACGTAATATCGCCGCAGGACAGCAGCATGGCCGCAAAAATCCGATGGCACGTCAATGTCAGCGGAGATGATTTGGTGAAACTTGGGAGACGAACCTTTGGCTCCGACAGTAATTTCCGGTGGCGATCCTCCATAGACCACTGACCAGTCTGTGGTGTTAGCCGCTTTGTCTCGGACCCCTACGTTGAGAAATGTACCTTCCATTGTGGAGTACACAGCAATAATGGCACTGTCTATCGAGTACTGGGGCGAAAATCTAAGCGCTATGATATCGCCCAGACTCCCAGAGGGAGCTTGGTTTTGCCAGGTATCCGTTGCGGAAGTCTGCAAAACCCATATGCTGCCACCACCATTAGCAGGTCGGGTGCCTACAGCGATGTCATAGCCGCCGTAATTGGGGGAAACATCGATTGTACTGATGACTTCATTAGCAGGAAAATGTGTATTTTCCCACTGTAAGCCGCCGTCTTTAGATAACCATACATTAGCAGGTGCATCTTTGGTAGCATTGCTGGTGACAACAGCGATGAAACTTGGATTATCGGGTGCTATGGCAAGATTCCAAATTCTAAAGTTTATTTGTATTGTGGCATTCATTGCTGTATACAGTCTAGTGCCTGGAGTGTCGCTCCATGTCCTGCCCGCATCTGTTGATCTGTAGAGAGACTTAGCACCTGTGGTTCTATCGGCATGTGGTATATCAACCGCGTAGAAAGTTCTACCGTCCGAGCCTATGGCAAGCCGGTTTATCTCACAGGGACTGACGATATCATGTCTATCAGGCATTAAACCCGGTGTATTCACCATTACCCATTTCAGTACTGTAGGTTCAGCCGAGGCATACGCCTTCTGTAATAAGGAGAATAATAAGATGAGTGTCAGTATTAACGGGCTCACAATTTTCCAGACTATAGAGTTCATGGTCTACCTCCTTTCTTTTGATAAAAAATCCTCTGCCCCGAAGAGCAGGGGATTTGAATGCCTTTCCCCCTTCTCCGCGGAGGCTTGTTCATGCAGGGCAGGCGTTCTGGCTTTAACAGCAGGCGGGACTGCGCCGGAATTTCACCGGCTTGCTCTCCATTTAAGCTCACGGTCACCCGAGAGCACCCTGCTTTTCTGCAGTGGTCATGTCATTGCTAACATTCTCCCAAGCATTTGAGAAGCCTCTACCTCTGTGATGCCTGACCTTTACCAAAAATTTCAGGGTGGATATATTTCGCAACCTCTTCAAGCCCGTCCACTATTCGTGGCCCCGGACGTTCAATAAGACTGGCATCGCTCATCTTATAGACACGGTGGCTGATAATTGCATCTACATCTTTGAGCCGTTCTTCACGCAGTATTGCGTTATATATTAGGTCTCCCGCTGTTCCCATACCGCTGACTATGATTACCTCAGGGTTTTTGGTTACGACTGCCTCCAATGACACAGCGCGTGATTGCTTGAAATCAGCTGCAAAAACATTCATTCCGCCGGCTTTCCAGATGAGGTCATCAATAAAAGTTTCACTGCCCATCGTCCATATTGGAGCATGCCAGCATACGTATAGCACTCTAGGGCGTTGCTCCGGTGTTAGCGTGCTTGTTTTGGAGACTATCGCATCAATTCTTGCTTTCATAGAGGTTACTATCTGGGTTGCTGCTTTGCTTCTGCCAGTAATTTGTCCTAGGAGTTCGATATCGTGAAGGACAACCTCTAAAGAGGTAGCTCGGGTGACTACTACGGTTAACCCTAGTCTTTCTAATGCTGGTAGTACCATTCTTTCATGTATGGATTCGGCCACCACCAGGTCTGGCTCCAGCGATAGGAGCTTCTCGATGTTTGGATTGGAGTATCCGGCTACTCGAGGTTTGGTCTTAGCGGCCTGAGGATAATCACAATAATCTGTAGTGCCCACAATTTTATCGTCCAAGCCCAGCGCAAAGAGTATTTCGGTGTTACTGGGCGCTAGCGACACGATTCTTTGTGGTAACTTCTGAATAGGTACCTTCCTTCCTGTGTCGTCGATGATGGTCAGTGGGTATGCGGGCAATTCTTCCTTTTCAGGCTGCACGGTGGACGGTGTTTCATTTGCTGGCCTTATCTCAGATGGTGTTGCCGGTGCAGATGGCGGCTGTGCGGCTGGCGGTAAGCAGGCAACCGCTGACATGCAAAGCAGAGTAAGCACCAAGGCTACGGTTCTCATGGTTCCACTTTTCATAATTCACCCCCGTAAAATAATTTACATCTCCCTCCTTCTCCGCGGAGGCAGATGGGAACGCAGGGCAGGCGTTCTGGCTTTTACAGCAGGCGGGACTGCGCCGGAATTCCACCGGCTTGCTGTCCATTTGAACTCTCAGTCACCCGAGAGTACCCCGCGTTGGTTACATATTCAGTTTCAGTTTGCTGGCAGAAATTATACAAGTCGCTGGTAGGAGTGTCAATCCATGTGTGGCTCTTTGTCAAATGTTGTGGAAACAGCTTCGAGATGGTACGAACCCCAGGAGCATTTTTCTCCAGTAGACCTCCGCGTTTTTCAGTCCATAAGAGATGCGTTTAAGCATCTTGATTTTG